>Ga0207670_10000307_pt1 | contig 29309 bp, 55 predicted proteins | sample KBSS23HmetaG_FD_184339 | JGI IMG/M metagenome (GOLD analysis project Ga0207670, IMG submission 184339) | Switchgrass rhizosphere microbial communities from Kellogg Biological Station, Michigan, USA - KBS S2-3H metaG (SPAdes) (version 2) | ecosystem: Host-associated > Plants > Roots >... | reverse complement strand
CCGCGGATCAGCGACTGCCCGACCCGCGAGGTCACCACGCGGCCAGCGGTCCGGATGCCGGTGTTGATCGTGCGCTGGCGCTCGCGCTCGGCCACCTTCCGCTCGCGCTCCTCGGCTTTGCGCTCGCGCTCCTCGGCCTTCCGCGCCTGCTCCTGCTCGCGGACCTGGCGCTGCAGCTCGCGCTTGTACTGGGCCGGGGTCATGCCGCCGAAGGTGTTGGCTGATTTGGTTCTCAGTCTCGGTGAGCGATCTTTAAAGTATCTAGGTTGGAATGGCTACGTTGAGGATTTAGATTTCATGGATGATAATCTTACTCAACGCACGGCAGGACTTCGTCGCATTCACTTATCTGAGTTCGCCGCTCCGGGCATCGCCGCTGTTTGGAAGAGATTTTAAAATGGGATACGGCGACGACATTATTGGAACTGGCTTGGCAAGAGGCTTTGCCAAGAGAGGTTCGCTCGCAGCGTTTGGAGATGGGAAGAGGATTATCTGGGGTCCTTGGTCTGAGGAGATGTTTCGCCACAACCCGAACATAGCGCGTCCCGGTGTACATTCGTTGTCTCAGGTTGAGTGGGTTTCTCATCACAAGGGAAATCGTATGTACAATAAATCTGTGAATGGGAAATGGGTTTGGAATTATAAGTTCAAGGTGACTCCCGGAGAATTCTATTTTGATCAAAATGAAAAGAAGCTTGCTAATACTTTCCACACTGGGTTTACAGTCATAGAGCCGAACCTTCCTTGGCAGAAGAAGGTTGCCTCTAATAAGGATTGGGGCGCGGAAAATTTTGATAAAGTAAATGAGGTGTTGCAGAAATGCGGGCATCGAGTAATTCAGTTTGAGCACAATAATACAAAGAGACGATTAGCAAATGCTACGTTTCTTAAATTTAATAATTTCAGAGATGTCATTGCAGTTCTTTCTAAGGCTAGTCTATTCATAGGACATGAAGGTGGGATGCACCACGCCGCGGCTGCGGTCGGAGTTAAGGCAGTTGTCATTATGGGCGGGTTCATTCCTCCTTCTGTTATTGGTTATGACGCTCATGTCAATCTTACGGGCGGAGTTGAGGCTTGCGGAAACATAGAGCCTTGTGTTCATTGTCGCAACGCGATGAAAAAAATAACTCCGGACGAAGTCGTTGTGTCTGCAGGAAAACTAATAGAGGGAGAAGCAGCGTGAACGTAGTCAATCGGGCAAAATATGAAACGCATCTTTTGCAGAACATTTTTGAGTTTGAAGAGTTTCGAACTCTGATGCGAAAGGAAGGCGTCAAACGTTATCTTGAGATTGGTTCCAAGAATGGCGGCTCGCTATGGAGAATGGCGCAGAAGTTAGACAAGGGTTCGAGACTTGTATCGGTCGACCTCCCGCATGGCGACACTTCTTTTAAGGTGACGCTGCCCAATCTGCAAGACTGCGTTGATAGATTGAACAAAGAAGGATATGACGCGCATCTTATAGTTGGTGACAGCACTGATCCGGAGGTCGTTGAGAAGGCTCGTGTGCTCGGACCGTTTGATGTAGTCTTCATAGATGGCAATCATACTCGTCCTTTTATCGAAAAAGATTTCGCTAACTACGGACCGATGTGCCGGATGGTTGCTTTTCACGACATCAGTTATCATCGTGATGTGCGCGATACTAAGAAGCTTCCAATTGATGCTCCGGCATTTTGGGACGACATAAAGGGAAAATATCGTCACATTGAAATACGTCGTGAGCTTAAGCGGAAGGACCCGGTGTCTGGCGGAATGTGCTGGGATAACGGGATTGGTCTGCTGTGGAATTGAATATCATCACTTGGCTGTGGGGTGATAAGTATAAACCACACGACGTTTATAGGCTTGCAACTCAGGTCCATAAACATCTGAAGCTCCCGCAACACCTTTACAGCTTTCTCCGACAGAGAGCATAGCAACTACCAAATGCGCGTCTCATCAAGGATCGTGATCTGTGCGATCGTGCTTGTTTTTGCCGTCTACGGATGTTCGACCCAGACTGGCAAAGGGAAAACGGATTCATCGACTGGATTGTATCGCTCGATCTGGACTTGGTTATTACCGGATCGCTTGATGGCGTCTTCCTCCCGCGAGCTGACTTCATGATACTCAAAGGAGTAAACGCAGTTAATCCAAATCCGTTTAATGCTAGTGTGATGATGTTGCGTGCCGGAACTAACTCTGAGGTTTGGAGCGAGTTCTCGCGCGATGCGGCTTCTAAAATCGAGCAGCACGAATTCCCCGATGATCAAGGTTGGATATGGCATATGCTTCCTGACGCTTCCGGCTGGCAGGCAGGCAAGGAAGGTATCTACGGTTTTCAGAAACCCGGTTGGCCGAATGAAAAGGTTGGTTTTGCGCTACCGGACGACGCGCGCATAGTGTCATTCATCGGCAAACGTAAACCGCAGATGTACACGCAACTCGCTTGGGTGAAGAAGCACTGGGTAGAGGCCACGAGGCAATGATCGCTTGTTATGACCTCTCGCGCTATTTGGCTAGCTTTGAATTCTTCAATTGGCTAGTCATGGCGCAGGCTGATGGAGCGACCAAGATTAAATTCGACGTATCGCGACCGAAGCTTAAGAACTTTAGTCTCCATGATGTGCTTAAGCGCTTCGAGACAATTTTGCAGCCGGGTCCTGCTCTAGCTGGGTTGCCTTGTGGAGAAGGAAAAGATGACAAGAGATTTAGAATGCTTTCTTGTCAATCGTTAATTTCTTGGGTGCGTTCTGGTCGAACCTTTCGGCGTCTGGAAACTGTTAAGCCTGCCGTCTCTGGAAATGATTTCACTGTTACGATTAGGAGTAATAAAGCAGGAGCGCGTTTGCGAGATAGCAGTTCAGTTTGGCGGGAGTTTGCTAAGAGGATCGCTGCGACGGTTATTGAGGATTGGTACGATAAGTCAATTCACCTTCATGACCGAATTGCTCTTTATGCCGGAGCGAAGATGAACTTCGGCGTTTGTAATGGGCCAATTCATATGCTCTCGCTCACGTCGTATCCGGTTGCCATGTTCGTCAACAGCAGTTCGGCTCACAATTCGCAAGTTAGATGGGGGATGAAGGCAGGTGAAAAATATCCATGGATGCTGGCTAATCAAAATATGATATGGCAGGATGATAAAGACCTTAGTGCAATGCTGAGAACTTTTGACAGGATGAAGCTGTGATTGATCCGCATAAGGTTGCCCTGTTCATCCCGCCTGGATTAAGGAAGTTTAAACTCGACCTCTTTGAGAGTGTGGGAAGGAAGTTAGGTCGCGTCGTGCGCGGCGATCTTAAGAAGTTGGATGAACTTCCGGCTGATATAGTTCCTGTGATAGGGTGCACTCCAGCTCTTAGGAAGCTTTACGAGAAGTGGAAGACGACTGGACGTAAATTTATATATTGGGACCGTGGATACTTAAGACGAGTTTTTGCTACATGGCTTCCGAATGGAAATGATTTGGGTGTTCCTCGCGGTTATTATAGATGGCACATCAATTGTCCGCAGATGCAAGAGGTTTACGAAGTTCCTGATGATCGTTGGAAGTTTCTTAAGTTGGATAGTAATGTCAAGCCGTGGCGCATGAATGGAAAGCATATTGTGATAGCCGATACACTTCCAGATTATTGGAATTTGTTTGCTGACACAGGATGGGCGCATAGAACTGCTGACGAGCTTCGCAAGTTTACGGACAGGCCAATCATCATAAGGCATAAAGAGAGTAAGACGCCTTTGCACGTCGAACTAGAAGGTGCTCACTGCCTCGTCACTCATGGAAGTATAGCAGCAGTCGAGGCTGTTGTTATGGGCCATCCTGTTTTTGTCGATAAGATGAGCGCCGCTGCGCTCGTTGGTCAAACGGATTTTAGCAAGATTGAAGAGCCAATTTATCCGGAGAGAGAAAAGTGGCTCCACTCTCTTGCTTACTGTCAGTTCAGCGAGAAGGAGCTTGTCGATGGAACGCTTTGGAGGTTGATTAGATGAGCATAAGGCAGACTGGCAAACTTGATAGTCGCGTAACAATTCAGCGCAAACAAACTAGCCAGTCGAACTCCGGTGCGACTATCGAAACTTGGCAGGACCTCGCAACACGCTGGGCTGACGTCAGGCCATTGACCGGAGCAGAGCGGTTGCAAGGTGAGAGCGTTACTGCAAAAGATCAAGTGCAAATTAAACTCCGATGGGACGCGAGCATTGCGGACCTAAGTCCGCTCGACCGTATAATCATCCCATCATCCGCGTCGTCTAGTCCGACAGATGTAGATATTTACAACATTGTGCAAGCTTCTATGGTTGATCGCAACGAAGACTTTCTCATAATAGCTTACAGGTTTACGAATGCTGGCTGACCTCCGACCAGGATTGAGAACGTATTTGCTCGGAAGCTCCGAGATTGCCGCGATGGTTTCTGGTCGCGTCTTTCCTGTGAGGATGAGTGAAGGCAATCGTCTGGATTGCGTCGTTTTTATTCGGGTGCTTGATAATGAGAGCTATACGATGCAAGCTCCGTCGCACCTGATTGGCTCTCGCTTTCAGATTGACTCTTGGTCGCAGGATCAAGATCGTGCGGCGCGGCTCGGTGACCTCGTTAAGGAAAGACTTGGTGGCGCCAGCGGAGTTTGGCCTTATGGGGCCAGCTCTCCAACAGATGTTGTAATTGTTCAAGGCGTCTTCTTGCAAACCGGCTTCGAAGATTACGATGAGGAAGCTCAGCTCTACCGGGTTAGTCGCGACTTCATTATTTGGTATGAGGATGCGTGATGCCGGTTGTGACTATGAAGGTAGAGGGATTTAAGGAGCTGGAGGCAGCGCTTAAGGAGCTGCCGAAGGCGACCGCGCGTAACTGTATTCGACGGTCATTGATACAAGCAGCAGCTCCGATTGTCGCAGCGGCAAAGGCCAATGCTCCTGCAAGGCCGGGTTCAGGAAGACTGCGCGAGGCAATCTTTCTGACCAAGCCGCGCTTTACTAAAGGTGATGCAGGCAAAGCAGCGTATGCCGAAGCTCTCCGTTCAGGGAAGTCGAAGGGAGAAGCACGAGAAGCTTTGATCTCAGCCAATGCGGCTGCGGAGGGTGGCGGTGACGATATAACGAGCGGCGTAGCGAAGATTGCCATAGATTATACCAAGGCGCACTACGCTCACTTCGTTGAGTTTGGCACCGTGAAAGCTTCGCCAAAACCTTTTATGCGACCAGCATGGGAGCAGGGAAAGAATAAAGCTTTGGAAGATATCAAGAGCGTTCTAAAAGACGAGATTGATAAGGCTGTTAAGCGTATCGCGAAGAAGAAGGCGCGTGCTGTTTAAGTTTCAACCAAGAGGAAAGGCAAAACTAAAATGACCAATGCGATGATTGGCTATCAAACGCAGGTCTTCGTGTCCGACGCCAACTCGCCTGGTGTCTTCACGCAGATTGCTGAAGTGATCGAAGTGACTCCGCCGAATGCGCAGGCGGATGACGTAGACGCGACACATATGTTGTCGCCAAACCGGACACGAGAATACATCACTGGTTTGATCGAACCTGGTGAAGCGTCGTTCGGCATGAACCGTGTTCCCGGTGGCACCACCGAACTCGCACTACAGGCACTGCAGACTTCCGGTGCTACACGTCTGTGGAGGTTCGTCTGGCCAAATAATACGATGTGGGAGTTCTCTGCCTACGTGAAAGGCTACGAGACCTCCGCGCCGATTGATGATCGCCTCACTGCGACCTGTACGCTTAAGGTTGCTGGTGCGACCACCGTGACAATTGGCTCGCCAACTCCTCCATAGAGTGAAAATCAAATTAACAAAGGGAGATGTGTAATGTCAAACCCAATCAAGGGTGAAGTCACTTTTGAGTCTGGCGGTAAAGAGTACAAATTCAAGTTCGGAATAAATGCGCAGGTCATTCTTGAAGAACGAGCGAAGATGACTGCGCCTCAGTTCATGAATAAGATCAGCCAGGAAAAGTTCGGCGCAGCGGACCTGCGCCTGCTTTTCTACGCTGGCTTGCATGGACACCACGAGCTGTCGGAGACTGAGGTTGGAAATCTTATTGATGACCTCGGGACTGAGCGATGCACTGAGATATTCCTAAAGGCAGTTGGAATGGCTGCGCCGCGAGGGAACGGCGCGGCAGGCCGCCCTACGATCCCCGGCTTGACCGGGGAACAGATTGGGGCGACCTCCTCAAGCGCTGGCTGATGCTCGGTTATGATCACACGTCGTTCTGGGAGCAAACTCCTCGCACGATTGAGATCACATTTGATGCTTGGTCCGAACTACAGGCGAAGGAGCATAATGAACGAGCTTGGGTTGCGTGGCACACCGCTGCGCTTCCTAGGCAAAAGCGTATGTCGCCTTTGAGAAGTCTTATGGTCAACAAGAGCCACTTCGTAAGCAGACCAGCAACGCATGAAGAGCAAATTGCTGGACTGGTTCGTTGGGTTCAAGCGACTGGAGGAACGGTGAAGAATGGCTGACAGCGTCATTGGCTCACTGAGAGCAATACTGCAACTCGACACCGCTGCTTTCGCTAGCGGCGCGAAGGAGGCTGAAACTTCTCTTGGGAAGTTGGAAGCTGCTTTTGCGTCGACAGCAAAGAAGCTTGCTGTTGGCCTCGGAGCTGCTGCCATTGCTAAGCAGTTCTCTGAAGGCATCAAAGGCATGATTGATAAAGCCGATGAGCTGGGGAAGGCAGCTCAGAAATTTGGCGTTCCTGTAGAGGCTCTTTCGGCGTTGAAGTATGCGGCGGACTTGGCTGATGTTTCGTTTGAGTCACTTGGAAAGGGTCTTGGCAAATTATCGAAAGCCATGTTGGATGGCTTGGTTAATCCGGGAAGTGAGGCTGCGAAAACTTTTAAGGCTCTCGGTGTTTCGGTTAATGACGGAACAGGAAAGCTGCGAGCGACTGAGGATGTATTTGGTGACATAGCAGAGAAGTTTTCTAAGCTGGAAGATGGAGCGGGCAAGACTGCTCTTGCTATTCGCGTGTTTGGTAAGGGTGGAGCGGAACTTATTCCGCTTCTCAATGAAGGGCGCGACGGTATTAAGAAGCTGACTGACGAGGCAGCTACTCTTGGTATTGTTATTTCAGGCAAGACTGCGAACGGTGCGCAGGAGTTCAATGACACTCTTAAGCGCATAAGCACCATCTCTCAGGCATTTTATTTGCAGGCTGCTGAACAGCTTCTTCCTGTATTGCAGCGGCTCGCTGATATGTTCTTGGAGTCAAAGAAAAATGGAACAGTTCTAAAGGACCTTCTTGGAAACCTAATTACACAGGCTGACCTAGATGAGGTCACGAGATATGCTCAGTACTGGGAAAACTTCGCTCGCATTTGGTCTGCCATCTTAGCATTTCCGTCCGTCTCTTGGACGAAGGGATTGAGTGCTGGACTTAAGTCACTCGATGATGCGCTGGCTGAGAACCAGAATAAATTGTCGATGATGAACGACAAGCTGAAAGGGACGTGGGACCCTATCGGCGTCACCGGCGATGCGCTTGTCGGTCTCGGCAACAAGGGAAAGAAAACTTTTGATGACCTAGACCTCGGAGCGTTGAAGGTCAGGGATTCATTCACGAAATGGCTGGACAGCACAAAGCGTCAGGCTGATGCGCAGATCGTTGCGAATAAGACGATTGATCAAGCGACAGGTTTTGCAGAGCGATATAAATTTATCACAGAAGCTTTGCAGAAGGCGAAAGATGATCAGGTCACGGTTGAGGGAAAGGTTAAGACTGCGATTGATGAGACTGCCGCCTCAATACAATTGCTGGCGCAATCTGCAGAGCTGAAATCTTTTATTGAACAGGGAAAGTCGGATTGGGACCAATATGTTGAAAAGATTGAGAAGGTAAAAGCGTCGATTGCAACATTCCCAGATGAGGCTGCTAAGCTGGCGAAATCGCTGGCTAAGATTCAACAGGACATGAACAACAATATCGCTGGTTCGCTAGCCACAGCGGTCGGCGGGTTCGCGCAACTACTCACCGTTGCTGCAGGAAAGAATAAGCAGCTATTCCAAATCGCCAAAGCTTTCGCTATCGCTGAAGCTGTCATCAATACTTATAAGGCAGCGAACCAAGCTTTGGCTGCTCCTCCGGGTCCGCCGTTTTCGTACATCTATGTCGCTGGCGCTATCGCCGCAGGCCTTGCTAACGTAATTAAAATTCAACAACAACAGCCACCATCGGCAGCGGCAGGCGGTTCGTTCCGCGTTCCCGGCGGCATGATGGGTGTCGATACACGCACGGTCTCGATGAACTTAGCTCCCGGTGAATTAGTCGAGGTGACACCGGCTAACAAGGCAGGCGGGAGCGGTGACAGAACTCTTCTCATCCCGTCGATTAGTCCGAAAGACTTTTTCACAGGCGACACCGTTCGTCATATGGTTGCTTCTATTGACCAATGGATGCGAGATGGTGGGACTGGAATAAGGATGGTGCCACGATGAGCGTCCTTCGGTCTGGAAATATCACTGACTCTCCTCGTCTGCTTGGGACGTATGATATCAATTTGCCAATTATCGGTCTTTCTCCGGTGTCGGCAGTTGCTGTGTCGACAAGCAACAGCCCTACTACTACAGATGCGGAGGATGCAGACTTCCCTATTGAGAACCTTCTTAACCAAGCAATGCATCTTCGGTGGGCCTCTAATTCTACGACGGCAGATGTATTTCTCGATGCCACCTTGCTTCCTGATACTACGAATTATGTCGCATTTGCCAATCACAATTTCAGTGGACTAACCATAACGATTTACGGTTACACAAACAATTCTCCAAGCGATCAAGTCGAGATTTTCGCGGCAACATTAATAGCGGACAATTCGCCCCTACTGATGGAGTTTCCAGAAGGCTCATATGCACAAATCAGAGTAAAGCTAAGCGGACCTCTCGGAGTGCGAACGTGCGCCGTCATGCATGCTGGGCTTCTCTTGCGGATGAACCGTGGTGTGAAAGTCGAGACCGATCACGCTCCTGTATATCAAGCAACAAAGATAGACGTTCTGTCCGGCCTAAGTGAGAGTGGAAACTTTATTGGTAGATTGGTCCGAAATCAGGTTGCCGAGACGAAGTACGAATTTACGCAAATAGATGAAGACTTCTTTAATGTTCTTACAGGCACTCCACTTTGGGAATTTACTAAGTTCTATGCGCCGAACTATCCATTTTTCATAGCATGGGCGCCAAATGATTATCCTGCTGATCTCGGGTTCATGTGGACGACAGCAGATATATTGCCGTTGCAAAATCCAATCACGCGTCGTTTTGCGATGACATTACAAGTCCGTGGCATAACTGGTTAGACAAATGGCATTTACCAACGTCGCACATTATGTAGGTCTGACTATTCCGCGCTGTCAGCGGACTTACGGCGTGTCGCCATGTCAGGCACAGCTATCGACGCGTGCTGACGGTTCAGAGCCCAATGCAATTTATTCGGCAGGCGCTTACGCACGACGCGCGGCTGGATTAAGCGGAGCTGCCGACAGCGGAATGGGAATGGGTAGCTTCTGGATATTCCCTTCCTCTCTTTCGGGTAACCAAACCTTCTTCGCGGGAGTGACTACGCTCGGAGGAGCAACGGCGCGGTTCACGATTAGGATGGTCAATACGACGATGCGCATCGTCGGCGTCAACTCTGCCGGTACGACCGTCCTGGATATTCGCGCCAGCAGCATCCCGCTAGGTTCATGGTCGCACATCATGTACTCGTTTGACCTGTCAACAGCAGGCAGGCGGCACATCTACGTCGACGGAATTTCTAACCTGTCGCAGACGACGTTTACAGTTGGTGGAACGATAGACTACACCTTGGCAGATTGGTCATTTGGCGCTTTGGCGAATGGATCGGAAGGGTTTGCAGACAACGAAGGATTTGCAGAGTTCTGGTTTGCATCTGGTCAATATCTTGATTTGTCAGTTCAAGGCAATCGCGACAAATTCTTTCTTAACAGTCGTCCAGTTGAACTCGGTGCAACGGGCAACATTCCGACCGGAACAGGCGCGATAGTTTTCTTTAGGAACCGCGTCGAGGACGGGTGGGCTGACAATGAAGGAACTGGTGGGGGTTTTGGAACGATAGTTGGCGGTGGCGACGAGGAGAACATTGAATTTGGCACCGGCACTAACAAATGTTTCAACACGCTAGCCACATGTCAGGACCCAGAGAATTATTTGGAGGAAAGCCCACTTCAAGTTATGTACTTCGGTGAGGATACTAACCAGCCGGTGCTAACACGATTTCTCGATCCTGACGCGACAATCTATCCATTCATTAAAGATATAGATTTTGATTCGGCCATCGTCTCGCTTGGCGAGAACATGGGCCAGCGCGGACAGATAACGGTCACCATGCGGGACGGGCTACATAACGATTTGCCAACGTCGCTGTTTGACAAGTACGCAAGCGAGCGCGACTATGACGCTTTTACACAAGGATCGTTTTGGGGAAAGTTTAGAGCGCGCAACAGATTTCTCCGCTTTCAACCTCTCTATCTTTTTACCTGTGCGCGAGATGACAATGGTGATATTGAATCGACAATCGAGGCGAGAACATATTTGATTGAGTCTGTCACTGGGCCTGAGAACGGCGAATTTAAAATAATTGCTAAGGATACTCTTAAGGTTGCCGATGGAGACTATGCGACGGCTCCTGTGGCTTCGCCGGGTTATCTTTCTGGCGACATCACAGACGTTGCCACCACCGCAACGATCATTCCTTCTGGCACGCTGGCAGCGGATTATCCGTCGTCAGGATTAGCTTGTATCGGTGGAAATGAAATCGTCATCTATACTCAAACAGGTGGCGACAATGTCAGCTTGACTCGTGGTCAATTTGGAACGACAGCAGTTGAGCACAGCACGCAAGATCGCTTTCAAGTCTGCTGGTTTCAAGAAACCCCAGAGTCGCCGGAAGTAATCATTGCTGATCTTTTAGAAAACTATGCAGGCATTGATCCCTCCTTGGTTCCCTTTGATGACTGGTCAGCAGAAATTGCTGCAAACCTTGGCACGGTCTATCAGTTCGTCGTTACAGAACCAACTCCGGTTAATAAGCTGGTTTCCGAAATCATTCAGCAGATTGGCGGCGCGATTTGGTGGGACGATGTCGGCGGACAAATACGGTTGCAAATCCTTCGTGAAATTCAGGCAGACGCTGAACGCTGGAACGAAGACAATACGCTTGCACACACATTAGATGTGACCGAACAGGAGTCCAAGCGCGTTACGCAAGTTCAAGTCTACTATGCGCAGATCAATCCGACGCTCAAGGTCGATGAGACACGCAACTATGCATCGGTCTTTACTGTGACCGATGAAGTCACGGAAATTCTCGTTGGTGGTCGCTCGTTAAAACAAATCTTTGCGCGTGGCATTTCCAGCGGAGGGCAAGCCGTCGCAGAGGTTCTGGCGAACAAGTGGCTTGGGCGATATGTTAATCCGCCGCGCCGCTTCAGCTTCCAACTTCTAAAATATTCTGGTGTCAGTCCTGCGCTCGGTGGCGGCTACCTGCTCGGTGGCGGAAGCCTGTTCAATCCGTTATTGAACGCTGGTTCAAATCAACAAGGTCTGTGGCCGTTTCAGGACGAGTTCGGCGCTCGTGTAGAAATTCCAATTCAAGTCACGCGAGTTAATCCTGTTGGAAATGTTTTTGAAGTCGAAGCTGAAGAGATGTTGTTCTCTCCGTTTGGTACGGCAATAGACCCACATAACCATACGATTATTTTCGACGTTAGCCGGAACAACGTAAACCTTCAGGAGACGCATGACAGCGTCTACGCAGAGGCTCTTAGTGGAGACACCGTCAACTGTTACGTCAACGGCGGAGTGTATATCGGTTCTGACGATGTCGACGTTCCTGCGTTTGTTGTCGGATCGTTCAACTCAGGCGTTGTCGTCAATATATTTGTCAACGGTCGTATCCAAGGCAAAGGCGGACACGGTGGCAACGGAACGCTCAGCGGTGAAAACGGTCAGTATGGCGGAACGGCTCTTTATACGCGGCAAGCTATCAACCTAGACAATCAATCGCAGATATGGGGCGGTGCCGGCGGCGGTGGCGCTTCTGCCGGTGTTGGTGGCGGCGGAACGTTCGTTAACTCTGGTGGCGGCGGTGCAGGCACAGAACCGGGCGCGGGAGGATTAACGATAGTTGCGGCGACCTACCACAACCCCGGTGCTGCCGGTACGCAAGATGCCGGTGGTGCTGCTCCGTTCTCGCCGGTAGGCGGCAATGGTGGTAATCCCGGCCAAGCCGGGCAAAATGCTTCTGGCGGAAGTATCTACAACACTAGCGGCGGTGCTGCTGGCAACGCTGTCGACGGCACGAGCTTCGTAACATATGTCAATTCAGGTGATATTCAGGGACCGCAGGTGAACTAAACATGGCTATTCCTCTTCACATAAAACAAAAGCTTGGCAAGCGGCTGGTATCGACTACCGACCGAACCGGAATGTTCGAAGGTTATAGAATTCTTAAACGCGAGCATGAACAAATGAAGGCAGCTCTGGCAGCGTTGATTGTCAGGGTCAAGCGACTGGAAGGAACTGACTCACCAACCGACTCACCGCCAGAGTAATTTTATGATTAAGATAAGTGGAAAATGTTCTTGGTTCGGAGGTCCGCTTGATCATGGTGTCGACCCTGACGAAGGGTTGGCATTCATCTATAGCGTAGACGAAGCCCCGCATCTATTTCTAGCGACGCAGCCAGCTGGAACATCTGGTTTGGCGCGTCGACTTAATCCATTCGTCAACTACATCGCTTGTCGATGGAACTACGATGAAACTTCTGTAGAGAAACTTCTTACGACAATGGTCATCGTCCACTCACCCAAAACAAAAAAGACCATCCGTGCTTTCCCTGCCGATTGGGGACCGCACGTCGATACAGGGAGAGTTGCTGACTTAAGTCAAGGAGCAATGAGAAGGCTTGGGATAACTACGGACGACACAGTCAATGTATCATTCCCTGATGGAGAGGAGTTAATATCATGACTTGGCGAGTGGCAAAAAGTCTGGACATTCTATTGCGTGAGATTAACGCGCTGTCACCTAACCGAGACAAGTCCAGTGACGGTTCAATTGGCGACGAGCACCACGCCACGCGCAATTCGGACCACAACCCTTGGGTCCATGATACAGATGGAACTGGTATCGTCACTGCGCGTGACTTCACCAACGACCCGAAGCACGGCATCGTCTCTGATGTCATCGCGCATAATCTTATCAACAGTCGAGATGAGCGGATTAAGTACGTCATCTCTAATGGCAAGATCGCGAGCGGCTCTGGCCAACAGCAACCGGCTTGGGTGTGGCGAAAATATACCGGAACAAATCCGCACGATCATCACTGCCACGTCTCAGTGAAACAGGATAAGGCGCACTATGACGACGATGCGCCTTGGCAGCTCGGCATCACCGTCGCTCCGGTGGTTGCTAATGCTAAGCCTGCAGTACTCAAGTATCCGCTGTTGCGCGTCGGCAATACCGGAGAAGACGTTAAGCGCCTTCAATATCTCCTCACTGTTGTTGGTTACAGGATCAGGCAGGATGGAGACTTCGGCGCTGGTACGAAGAAAGCCGTCATCGACTTCCAGAAGAAAAGCCAGCTAGTCGCTGATGGCGTCGTCGGACCTTACACTTGGAAGGCTCTGGAAGATGAATAAATATATCCTGCTGCTAGGTCTATTCCTGGCTGGCTGCGCATCGAGCGGTGGTGGCGGAAACGTTCCGCTGCCGAATGCTCCTAGCTGGACAGCGACTTATTCCAGAGGCATCGGAGCTTGCGACGACTTCAACTTTGGCGAGTTGCATTACTGCATTAAGCAGCAGTCGGCGCGGCTCGGTCAAACGATCATAATGAAGTTCACGATCAGCGGCTCAGGAGTTCTTTACCCGGTAGAAACCTCGGACCTGCCGCCAGCTACGCTTAGGCTATTTGTTGCCGCTGACCCTTCCGGATATAGCGGAACAAGGTGGTGGTGTCCAAGCTCCAAGACCAATTTATCAAATGGAAGTTTCACCGTCACCTGCACGCTGTCCTCGGAGTGGACGAGCGTTGGTGGAGGTCTTCCTGATCCGGGTCCGCCGAACGGCATACGTTATGTCGGCTTCACTATGGGTGGGCAATACTTCGCTGGACACGGAGTGGCCGCGAACGGTCCTGTTCACTTCCACTTAGACGATTATCAAGTCGTCGATACTATGACGCTGCGGAAGAAAAGTAAGAAGCGACTTTAAACCCAGAGGAGAAGAGAGCATGAGGAGACTTTTTCTAATTGTAGGTTTGTTGAGTGCCTTCATGGCTAGCGCATGCACGACCACAGGCGGTCTCGACAAGCCTGCGGTCGATAAATTCATATCAGATGTTCAGGCGTACACTCAAGCGGCTTGCGGTCTGCTTCCCGTCGCTGCTAGCGTGGCAGAGGTTGCTGGCGCCTTAGCTGGAACTCCGGGCGTAGGAGTTGCCGTTGGTGCCGTAGGCAATGCCATCTGTAGCGGTTTCGTAACGAGACAGGCCTCTGTCGGCGGTCTCGTAACGGTGAATGTGAATACGCCAAAGGGCATCGTCAAGGTAAAAGCTACGAGAGTCAGACGGTGACGAAGACGACCATAGGCGACGTGATTGCTGTTATCTCTAATAACAGCAACGACGTTCTTGAGGCCATCGACAAGCTCGGTGGCCTCGGGAGCGTGCTCAAGGCTTCGCCAGCCTTGCTCCGGATATTTAAGACAATCTCCGAACGTCATGATTTAAATGACTTGGAGAAGATACTCTATTACAGCGACGATACGCGGGAGCGCGTCCGCGCGTTCCAGCGAAAATATAACCTCAATCCTGATGGTCTGGTTGGCGACAGGACTTGGCGGAAGGTAGAAGAACTAACAAAGGGCAAGTAAATGATTATGCTTTACATCTTCTTTGTTGCGATCTTGTTTGGAATGTTTTCACTCCTTGGAGGATACGATGCCAAAGAAGCCTAAGAAGAAGAGGACAGTGGCTGAACCGGAAGTCTCGGACATGCCGAGTATCGTCAACACAAACACAATTCATAACGTTCTGAACGCCTTGATGGGTGTGGCTTCAGTATGGGCCTTGTTCGACTGGACGCAGTTCGGTCTTCCGCAATCGTGGGCATTGAAGTTCATCGCTGGATGCTCTCTTGCTAAGCTGACGATGAACGCAGCTCGCGATGGATTGAAAGGGATGGTTGAGCCGCAACCTCCGGTGAAGAAGTGAACTCTCTTCTTCCAGAACCGATGACGCGTTTTCTGCTGGACAGAATATTTTCGTTCCTGAAATATCTGTCGGTTGCAGTTGGTTTCGTCGGCATCGCTTATCTCGGACAGACTGGCAAGGATGGTGGATTTATCCGAGACCTCTGGGAGGCCGGAAAAGTCGCCAGTCCATTCGCAACAATGTTTGCAGTCTTATTCTTTCTCGACGAGAGGCGCGAAAGAAGGGAGGCACAAAAACAATGCAACGAAAGAACAATCAGCTTCGTGGAATCAACAAACGCTCACTCATCAAGCTTAGAAGATTTGGTGAAAGCCATAAACCAACTCGGCGCTTTAATACAGCGAAGAAGGCGCAAGAGCCGATGATCTCTTTAATGGAATCAATAAAACATTTCTTGGAGAAGATGAGCAGGGAAGTCCCTGTCGACAAGCTGCAGCTTGACGCGGCTCAGGACCGCCTGCAAAAGAGAACGGAGGACCTGAAGGAGGCGACCGATGCCTTGTCAGAGATGATAAAGAGGATGACTGCTGACAAGCGCCAGCAAGATAAGAAGAACAAGAGACAACGCACTCGGAGGACTTGCAAGCGATGAACTATCAACTTTTAGAGGTAGCTAACGGCATCCTCGCAGTGATGTATACATGGATGTTTTTCTACGGCATCCTCCATCTCGGCAGATGTTATAAGTCGGCAAGGAGCGGCCTCGTAGGGAGACCTACAGTTTGGCGTTCCATCAGGCATCTTTACTTTAACAACAAGCCAGAAATTGCGCTTGTGTTCATCGTCGGCAGTTTAACAGTTCGAACGTGGCTGCTGTGGTATCTCCGCTTTATCGACAACAGAAACTTTGACGGCTGGAAATTCGTTGAGGAGGCAGGAACTGAGTTAGTAGTGGTCATGACACTTTTGGTCGTCATCGGCGTCTCCTGCTGGATAAGAGTTATTACTCCATACAAACGAAGAAACAGACTGGTGTGGATAATGATGGTCGTCACAGCCATAGCTTTCGGTTTGGGGTCAGCGTTTGTTCATAACTGATTATGCCTAAGCTGTCTGACCTCTGGCGCCGTCGCGCTGATGAGCTTCGCAAGTCGTCCGATGAAAAGAAGCTAATCGAAGCAGAGGCTTTTGATAAAGCCGCTGAGGAGCTAGAGCGCTATCACGGACGAAGATTAAAAAAACAGATCACGCTACAAGAGGGAAAAGATATGAAACGCATCTATCTCATTTGGGGCGGACTTCTCGGCTTCGATGGCTACTTAACTAGCGCGGGGATGACGGGACTAGGAAGCCAGCTGGCCAAATACGGTCCTGTGAAAAGCTATATGCAGTCTAGCATTATGAATTGCGTAAATGATATTTATAAAGAGTGCGCGAAAGAGGACATTTGCATTCTTGGCGGCTACTCTGGTGGAGGAGTTCAAGCGATCCGTGCTGCAGTCTTCCTAGCGCAGAAGAGGTCGCCGCAGGACATACACCTTTTCATAAATATTGATTCGTCTCCGCGCTACAACTTGAACAAGCCTGACACGCTTCCTCGAAAGAACGTCAAGAAGATTTTAAATATCTATAATCCAAGCGCCAGCATGCTGGGCGGCGGATACATCGGCTCTCCGGGGATTGCGCACGACGATTACCCCCTGCGCATCGGCCATCTCTCCTTCCAGTTCAATCAACAGGTCCGTGACATCATCGAATCAAAAGTGAAAGGACTTTAAGATGGGCGGTAGAATTTTAGCTCCTTGGTGCGTCGACGAGAAGTGGGAGTTTGGAAAGCTCGACGACGGCAGAGGTTGGGCGAAAGTTTCCGGAAGAAACCGTGCACCGAAAAACTTGACGAGCAACTGGGGCTGGATGGTCCGGAATGATTATGAGGAGAAGCTCCAGCCTTGGTTCCACGGTCCAGACATAACTCTTCCAGGCTACATCGGTCCTTCTTGGGACGATAAGAAGCGGGAATTTTACTGGACGTATGTTCGCAATCCTCTGCAGAATGCGCGACTGTTCACTTGGGGTTGGGCAGACAGAAATTATATCGTGACAGTTGATCCGGGTGACCATGATCCGGACCCGATGACCATACAGCGAAATGACAAACGCAATCCGGACGGTACTCCGCAGCTCGGATATCAACGTGCAACGCTGGTGGCGGAGACAGGAGAGAAGAGGCAGTGGGTCTCGTATTGCTCTTCCAAGATAGTCTGGTACGCCGGAACACAACCAACCGGATTTTTCGGACTCAAACTTAAACCCGGAGAAAAATAATGGCAGTCAGTCCGCTCGCAGGCATGGGTCGCCTTGTCCAACATGACAGACGCAATGCCTCATTCCCGTTGCCGAAAGTCGCTGTTCCAGCTGGGGTCCGGAAGAGGATGTGGTGGGGCGGTGAGGTCTACGACCAAGGAGACCTCCCCCAGTGTGTGGGCTACGCGGGCTTTGGGTGGCTTACAGGAGGTCCGGTGGTCAATCACCCTCACTTCACCCCAGCCGACCTCTACCATTGGGCACAGGAGGCGGACGAGTGGCCGGGGCAGGACTATGACGGGACCTCCACGCTCGGTCTCATGAAGGCTCTTAAGGGGAAGGATTATATTGACGAGTACCGCTGGGCGACAGACGCCGACACCCTTGTGGCTTGGATATTGGCAAAGGGTCCGGTGCTGGTCGGCACCGACTGGTACAAGGACATGTTCACGCCAGAAAATAAAAACGGTTTTATTCGACCGACTGGTGACAATCAAGGTGGTCACGAATGGCGCATTGCCGGCGTGGACCTCGACGAGAAGTGTCCAGACGGAACAACGGGTGCAGTGCGTATGATTAATTCATGGGGGAAGGCTTGGGGCGAGCAGGGGCGAGCTTGGGTCAGTATTAAAGATCTCGACTTCCTTGTGAAGAACAACGGGGAAGCTGTCACCGTTCCAGAGTTGAAGGTGGCGGTCATTGAAAGTGACAGCGCGTTCGTTTGAAACCAGCATGGAGAAGAAGGATGATAATAGGTCGGCTGATCTTACTTTTCATTTTCGTCGTGGCTTTCTCGACCGAGAGTCATGCGCGTTTGATCTGCGGCTGGACGCAGATGAAACACTTTGGAGTTAAAGATCAGAAATATAGACTGGCAAGAAACTGGTTGAACTTTCCTCGGACTTCGGCTCATCCCGGGGCTGTTGTGGTTCAGTATCGTAATGGAAGATCAAGCGACGGAAGACGGGGCATGCACGTCTCCCGCATTGAACGACTAACAGGAACATGCAGCGCCATTGTCGCTGACGAGAAGGGACGCTACGAGCGTAATATCTGCGCTCGTGGCGCAACCATTGTGGACCCTAGCGGCAACAGAGCCGCTCATCTTTAAACGTCTCTCCCGGCCCACGAGGCAATCCCGCTTCGTGGTCTCAACTGCCAGAGCGGTCGGACCCCCGGCGCTCTGGCCTTTTTATTTGTATCGTTGCTCCACCACTCGGCACTTGATTATTGTTGAAGCACCGCTCGGCACCGCGAAGAAGTTGGAGCGTTGCGTTGACATCACGCCCTAGCCTCTCCCAGTATTCTATCACCTTCATCGACTTCCATCCAACATTGCTGGTACGAACGAACTCCTGCAATTCAGGAGGAAGATGATCGTATGCCATCATCTCTTCTATTGCCTTGTTTTTTAATTCCGAGAATTTTGGAATCACAGCTTCCAACGATCTTTCATTTCATGCGGCTTGTAGTCGTCTCCGAATAAAGCGTAGACGAGACAACCGATCATCAACGCACCGAAGCCAAGTGCTGAGATTACGAAGATGTATTTGTCCATTTTATTTCTCCCGTTCAGCGCTAGTCTCAGTCACCCGCCCGTATCCGTCACACACGTCACACCGTTTTACTACTTCCACCGATCCATCTGTGGCTTTATAGAATGGTAGGATTGATCCATCGGACATAATGACGATTGATCCAGACCCCTCGCACTTTTTGCATTCAGGCATCTCATTAGACCAATTCCCGCGCCCGCTTGGCGGCGTCACCATAGGTGTGTGGGCTAGGCAGTGTTACTAGCTGTTCCCACTTTGAGATATAACGCATCTGCGTATAGTCCTCTCCGCGTTCCGCAAAGAATTGCTGGATTGGACAATTGAACCGCTCCATCCAGTTGTAGCCTAGGTCGGCCCGGTTGGCGTTCGAGAAAGTTAGCGAAGGCTTTTGTATTAAGCATTTTTAGGTTCTCCTGTTTAGGTGTAGTTCCACGTGGAAGATCAGCCATGTTCGCGCCATCGTTCGCGTTGCTTCGCGGGCGTTAGCAACTGACGACCGGCCGCAGTCAAGAATATGCTCGGCCCGACTGTGTCGATCAGCATTGGATCGTGAAAGATCAGGTCGGTAAGTTGTTCGCGCATCCAATCGGACATAGTTTCGTCAAGCGCGATTTTATTGTCGCCAATGTCCCGTAGGAGTCCTAATTGCTGTTGCGTGAGTTGCTGCATTATCTGTCCTTCTCGGGCGAACGCGGCGGTCCAATTATTGTGTTTAGCCTCGGATCATCTTTTGGCACGTACCCTATTTCGTCGCGGTGTTTATCAATATCATTAACGCTTCTGCCGTGATAGATGAGGCCGCCGTAGCGTTTTGCCATCTTGGCTAGCGCGGCTCTTGCTGCCTTACCCGGCATTGGCCTGTTGTATTCGCTTCCCTTGGCGCGGCTAAAGTCATCGGCAAATTTGCCGCATGGTCGGTCAAATAGGAACGCCACGGCATGATAGGAATCCTCCCGCGCATACATGACGAGTGCGTCCATCGCGATACCGAGAGCCTTCCTGTATTTTTCCAACTCAGTCATCGTTGTTCCGGCGTTTATCGGGCGTGTGTTCAATCATTACTTCCGGTAATCAGAACAACTTTAGTTCCCCGCACACCCTTGGCAGCGAGGTCATGAGGTCCGTAGTACCATTCGGAATTCACGTTAAATAATACCTCGATAGTTCTTGGTTTCCCGCAGTCGTGATAGCCGCCCTCGTAGCCATTAGTCACCACCTGCGTATCGGACGGCAGTTCACTTAATTCTTGCATTAGGTCTGCGACAGTCTTTGCGGTCATCATTCCCCCCGGCGTTTATCTGGAGCGATGTCCGTTGCCCACGGCCCCGTGGTGGTGACGTCGCGTTGTTTATCGGGCGTTAGCGTCGCCAATGCTTTCAGCGCCCGAGCCGCCGCCTCGATCTGCTCTTGTGTCGGTTCCTGAGTTGTTTGTAGCTTCTTCTCGGGCGTTAGCGCCGCAGCGGCTTTCTCGTCTCCGTTGATGTCGGTCATGTGCTCAAAGGTTGCCCGAGCCGCCGCATCGATTTGTTCTGGTGTTGGTTCCGGCATTATCTAGTCCTTCTTCTCGGGCGGTACTGCCGCAACTCCGCAATCGTATGCGAGGCGGTACACCTTCTGCGCCACTTGCTCGACGTACCGCTTTAGCGCCCGCTCCTGTCTTTCCGTCAGGGTGCGGAGTAGCGGGGGCGGCTTGCCCCACACGTCGAATATGTCCGCCTTACTTGCTCGCGGCATTATCTAGTCCCTATAGCGCATAAGCACGATTGCTGAATTTACGAACAGCAGAACGCACATCGAGATAAACAGCCATGTTGGCACTTCGATCATTATCTAGTCCTTCTTCTCGGGCGTATACGCCGCATCCTTGGCGTACTCGTTCATGCGCTTGATGTCGTCGGTTGATACTTCGGCGTAGCTGGTGTCGGTCGGTTGCTGCTCGGGCGTGCGCGGCGGCCCGATTATTGTGTTTAGCCTCGGATCATCTTTTGGCACGTACCCCAATTCATCCCTGCGTTTGTCGGCTGGCGTTAGCAACGCAGATATTTTCCAGCCATATTTTTTCAGTTCATCACGAAGCTCGCCGGCTGAATTGTCCTCGGCGCAGTCACCATACTTTTCGTGTAGAAAAATCTCCACGATGGCCCAAGGATTGCGCCTTAGATAGTTTTCCTTTCTCGTCATTATCTGTCCTTCTCGGGCGTTAAGGCGCGTGGATGCAGAACTTCGTCTATGACTCGCCACACTGGTTTCTTCCCGATGCCGCCGCATTGCGAACACGGCATTTTGTTTCCGTATGGATCATGCATCAATGAACCGAAGCCATCGCAGTGCGGACAGATAACGTCTTGCCTTTCGAGTTCCGGCATTATCTAGTCCTGAACGCCGCGATCATTTGCAAAAACCCGGCCATCGTCTTTCCTTTTTGTGCCATGCATAAGCCGCCAAGATTGCAGCCCGCGCCTCGCCTCTAAACGTCTCCCAATAGATGCAGCGCCTTGCACCGTTCGGCAGTTTGTCGCAACAAGAGCAGGCCAAAAGCTGCGTATCTGGATCGTGATATATTGATCGACCAGCGGCCTCGCATAATGCTTTTGCTACTTGATCGACCATCGCGTTCTTAACCCGTGGTTCCTAGTCCTGAACGTCTAGTGCGCTATCTATCGCCTCTAATAAAGAGGCGGAGTGTCTGACTGTTTCGCTGTCCTCGTCGTTGCCGGCATCGGCCACATATTGCCGCGCCTCACGCAATAGATGTGCAAGTCTCTTTTCCATGGGAACCTCGTCTAAATAGTCTGCGTATGCGCTCATCGCGTTCTTAACCCGTGGGTTTTTAGTCCGTAAGGCTTTGCTTTGCTCTATGTTCATCTTTTCAAGTTCTTCAATAAGAAGCTTGAGAACCCTGCGTTCATCAAACTCTTCGTTAAAACGATATTCACAATTTTTGTAGTGAGTGATCGGAGCTGTATTGATCGGAGACGTGATCGGTGCCCAGTGCGATGGATAGATTGTGCCCTCGTGGACCATGCTCCAAAATCCGTCGTTGTGCGACCAGCCCATATCAATAAAGAACATGTGCTTGTCCACGAAAGGATCGCTCTCAGTGCCGAGAAGAATGATCGTGTCCTTCGGTGCCGTTGCTATCGGATGCCAGTCTGTCATCCCTCTATCTCAATTGGTTTAGACTTTATGTACCACCGCATGTCGAGGCCAGCCGTCTCCACCACTTCGTATAGCGACGGCGTTAGGATTATAGCACAGTAACGGCGTCTGAATAGCTTCAAGGTTGCCATGCGACCTCCACCGGTCTCTCGCGCGGAAGAGGAACGGCGACACGCACACGAGCGACGCCAGCGTGTACCATGCCGAGTGCACGCGCCGCTCCCACCGTCAAGTCGAGGTCTCGTCCACGGATAAAAGGACCTCTGTCGTTGACCACGACGGCCAAACATTTCCGGCCGAAACAAACATTCAGGATTGTTCCGAAAGGCAACGTCTTGTGCGCTGCTGCGTGAGCTTTCGGATCGCACCTGCGACCTTGGGCCGTTAACGTTCCTCCTTCTCCCGGAGCGTTAGAGCAAAAGTAAAGACTAGCAATCATGAACGAAGTGAGTATCATTTATCTTCCCCTTTGTTGCACCTGTTGTACTCTCTCATGATGTCTATTGGAGCGGTCTCCTGAACTGTTATTGTACTCATGACCGTCTCTCCAGTATCAATCTTCTGTAGCTCGTATCTATAAAGAAGCGGGTCTTTTTGGTGGACGTATTTCATTATGACATAGTTCAAGTTTATCCTATTCCCCTTTCCAATTTAAACCTTTGAAGTGGCGTCAGCCTTCCGTGTACAGGATACTGGCGCGGTGCCTCGACGAAGTCGCATCTCTTTGGAAGCCAGTATCCTTTAAACTTATCTGGATGCAAACCTTTGAACGCTCCACAGCTCGCGCAGTACTGGCGCTTGATGCAGTTCTTCGTATGAAGACGATGCGTCTTCTTCGTTCTGGTCGGTGTTCCGCACCAAGCGCATCTCATGGTTTGTGACCCTGAGTCATCTTGTCTCGCACGTATTGAAGAACGATGCCGATGTCGCCATCAGCGAAGAGAAGTTTCTTTGCAAATCCCATCTCAAAATTGTTGTCCTCGTAGACTATGAAACCTCCGTCTTGAATTTTCATTATCGTCAGAGCGGCGAATTGTTGTTTCTGCCACCACTCACCTTCTGATATTGGTGCTGTCGCCATTTGTTTTCTCCATCCTAGTATGTTCATATTGGTTTCACCAGTTCACCTTTGTATCCCTTAGCTCGCAGGTTCTTTTCTATCTCGTCGAAGATATGCCACGAGAAGACGATTGCGGCTTCTGGCTGCTCGTCGATTAGTCGCTGCTCGTCGACAACAGGGATGCGTGTACCCGGCATGTAGCGTCCTATCTTCAGTGAGCCGGTTCGTTCGACCACATAGTCAATCTGGTCGATGTCTAGCCGGCAATAATTGATGACGACGCTCGCACGGCTTGGTGCTCCTACGCCGACCACGCGCCCTAGTCCCTTAAGTTGCTGGACTGTGAAGACGAGGTCGCGGCGTGAGCGAAGAACTTGCTCCTTGAAGATGTAATAGGCGTGGCCTTCGTCTATGGCACACTTCTCGCTCTCGGTAAAATCATAAACTTCGCTAGCATTGAGGCCGCTCTTCATAGAAGCATAGACGCGAATGGAACCGCCGTGCGTCGGTATTTTTTTGACGGCGTCGATCAGAAATCCATGTCGGTCGAACAAATTCTGAAGGCTCGTCACCGAGTAGTATCGCAAGTGCTCGTGATAGATCGTGTCATACTGACAACTATCAAGCAGCCCCATCAGATAGTGACTCTCTGACAGGAACGTTCCACCCGGCTTGAGCAGCATCTTAATTGACTCAACAATCTCATTCGGTTCAGGCATGTGTGCAAAGCAATTACAGCAGGTTATCAAGCTGGCTTTCTGCATAATGCGGCTAGCCGTTATTTTGTTAAAAAATCTTTTAAGAGTTGGGATGCCTTTTTTGATTGCAACGTCGGCAACGTCTGTTGGCTCGATGCCGATAACCTTCATACCTCGTTCTTTATACTTCGATAGCAGCGTGCCGTCATTTGATCCGATGTCAATCACGAGGTCTCCGGGTTGAAGATCGAGAAGCTTGATGGCCTCGTCAGCTTGCTGCGCGAAGTTGTCGACTAGCAATCTTGTCGATCCGGATGTGTACGGATAGTGTGGAGGAAAGGTCCACTCTTGTCCGGGAATGAACCCCAATTGGACAAGCTCGCATCTTGGACAACACATAAGGTCTGTCGGCATCCACACTGAGCCGTGCGGTTCGTGGTCGACAGGGACCATCCAATTGACGGGCGGCATGTAGCCGAGAGAGATTATTCGCTCCAGCTTCTCGTTGTCGCAGACTTGGCATTTCATGGCCGTAACCTTTCAAACTCTTCGCCGTTCTGGGCGCAATAAGAAGCGTAGGCTGACATCGTCATGACCTTGAACTGAAAAGTGAAGGTCATCAGAAACATTATCAGGAACATAAGCGCCGCACCGAAGAGGAAGCCAAAGGTGACGAGCTTAAACGTTCCGTGTTTCGTCGGCCATTCCCACTGTTCTCTCAGTCTGGCGTTTTGCTTATCGACGCGAGCGCGGAGGGCCAAGATTTCATTCTTGGCTTTGATGAGATATTCGTACTGCTCTAGTGGGTCAATGCACCCTTCCATTGCCAAGTCGTAAGAACCTTGCAGCGTATCAACGATGTCTCTTTTGTCGTCGCCCATGTCGATCATTTATCCCTCCTATTTGCAAATCATTCTCATCCAGCACATCGGTAGTCCCATCGTCAGACCTCCGATCAAGAGCGTAGCCGCGAAGAAGAGAAGACCCATTGTCAGTTTGTTTGGCATTAGGGGCCTCTGAAGTAAAGATAGAGGAAGCGCCAGAAGCCGACCTTCCCGAGTTTGCGGCACCAGTCGCAGCGACGAGCGAACGTTGAATTGCAGAACTGACATTTTTCAGTCATGACTTGTCCTTTAGGGCGCGGATGGCCGAGGCAATCTCTAGACATTCCTGCCACAGTGCATTTTCTTGATTATTGTGTTGGTGGTCATAGCGTGCCGCTCTCGTTTCCGCCACCTGTGCGCAGCGTTCGATGGCGGCGTGAGCCATTAGAATGTAACGCTGCACTTGGGCCTCATGCCGTTCTTTATCCTTTACTACGTGACCGTCAATTATGTCTGCCCACTTGGCAAAGTCATTGTCATGCCCGTTGGCGATCTTCCTAAATGTGTCGCGCAAGGTTGCGAGTTCTTCTTGTGTTGGTGGTGTCACAGATCCCTCCTGTATCCCGCTGCGTATCGTGCTGGATTGCTTAAAGCCCATAGCTTGTCTTTCAGTAGACCGTTTTCCTTTTCCAACTCGGCAATGCGAGCGCGGAGCGGTCCTTGCATAACTCGCTCAATATACTCAAGTTGGAATTCGTTAAAATATAGTTGTGTCATGGGCGAATGATCGCGCTTATAATTCTCGATTAGCTTTTGTGTTTCTTTGGTTGTCATGGGGCTAGCCTTTCACATAGTTTCTTCCATGCCTTCCACGTTGGCTCGTGCCGCTGCATCGCAAGCGACGGCCCATCTTTCATGCTGGTGGCTTTGCTGAATTCTGTTATCGCTGCCTCCAACTCGGCAATGAGGGCCTCTAGCTCAATGATGCGGTCCCGATACAGCGGACCCATCAGTGACCAGTCAGTTGCATCGTCATGTGTCGGTGTCATGGAGCTAGCCTCTCCGTTCCGATGTTTGCTCCATTCATGTTTCCGCGCGTCAGTCACGTGACCGTATCCATCGCATTCGTCACAGCGTTTTTCCTCCCCGACATTTTCCGGCGCTCTATAAAATGGCAGGATTGACCCGTCTGACATAATGACGACAGAACCGGCTCCTTCGCATTTTTTGCACTCGGGCATCTGAGCCTCCAACTCGGCAATGCGCTTTTCTGCGGCGACGAGCTTGAACATTGTTTCTTCGCCCATGACCTGTAACTCGGCAATGCGGGCGCGAACATCATTCGCCATTAGCTTGCATACTCCACAACCATCTGGGCACGCAGCGATGTGTTCTAGTTTTTCCATAGCTGTTAATGGTGTCAGTGCCATTGGTCTAACCTCCGAGAAAGATTGCACCGGGTATCACCAGCAGCAGCCAAAATCCGTTGTCTGTGTAGAATGCCATGCCGAGACCGACCACGACGCAGATTGCGCAGGTGATCAGCAGCGGCGGAACCCACCATGCGTCTTCCTCTTTCGGTGTCATGGGCATTGCGCCTTTGTTCGCGCATAGTATCCGCCGCCGCAATTATATTTACCTTGCGCGACTGGACTAGCCCACGGGCATTGCGCCTTTGTCGGCGCATACCATCCTTCGCCACAGTCAAAACGATTTCGATCATCCCTCGGATTGCTGCTGCAACCGCTAAACATAAGGAAGAGAAAGACTATCACGGTCGCTGTAGAGACGACGGCGCAGAAGGCGACGAGGCCACCGCCACCAATTTCCATAGGCTCGCTTGGTTGAGGGTCTGGTATCATGTTGCGTTCCTGTGACTGACTTCCTTGAGTATCTCCTTCAACAAGTCGCGAATTTCTTCTAGGAGTTCTTGATTGGTTTGTTTCTGATTTGCGCGCATGTACAAGTCGGATGGTCTGCTATCGCGTGTCTGTGTCATATCTTCTTCTTTCTAGCCGCCACAACATCTGGGTTTAACTTCGAGTTGTACTCGTCGTATCCGTAGTTATTGGACGCATCATACTTCTGGCTGTTGATGCGAGGGTCCTTGCCGGTTGCGAATGCAATGCCAACTTCCTTGACAGTTTCTGCCCACGCTACTATGCCAACTTCCAACAATCGTAAGATCATGGCTTGTCCTCCTTCTTTATTAAAGCGAGCGCGTTCTGCGCTGCCTTGGTGATAATCTTAACGCTGTCGACGCAGACCGATGAAGCCTGCATGGTTATCTTACTTAGCTCTAGTTGTCTGTCTCCGGTTTCTCTTAACAGATGCGCCATGTAAAGCTGCATCAGCAAGAGACCGATGATCGTAAGACGTTCGGCGCTCATGCTGCTGTCCTCGGACATTTGCACGGCCAGTAATGACAGACGGGACAGTTAGCGGTGTTAAATTGATTTTTTATAGATGCAACCTTGTCTCTGACACCTTGGTCACGCTTCCAAGCCGCCTCACACAGGTCTGTGACTGCGCGACCAAGCGGAGTGCAACCTGCTTTGCGCGCACCAATTGCACCCTCGATTGCAACGACCAAGTCCCAGAGCGCTTGGCCGGTGAATTCGGTGTCGGCCAATTTCATCGACCTATCTCCGTTCCGATCACTAGATATATGTCGAAGTCTCTCAGCTTGAGGTTGCCAGTCGCGTTCTCCATGACCCACGTCTTGGCCTCGTTGCTCGTCTTGAAAGGTCCATAGCACCACTCACTCTTAAGAGTCACTACCCACATCATGGCCTCCATCCCGGTTGGATCAGCATCCTAACAATCGAGTAGACCGCGCTGGCGGCGCACATGGCAAGCACAGCATAAAATATATGATAGAGGTGAATGACCATGAACCTTTTCCATTTCATCTCGGGTTCTCCTGATACCATTTCATAGTTCGCTGCAATCCTTCTCGCAGCGATACCTTCGGCAAGAAGCCTAGCTTTCTAATCTTCGTTATGTCCGGGCAGCGGCGAACGGTCCCGCCGTCAAACATGTGGGAGGACGAGTTAAATTGTAAGTTGTGATCGGACAGAAGCATAATTTTATGAGCTAGATAATCTATTCTTATTTCATCATCATTGCCAAGGTTGTAGATATTTTTGTGTTCGCCTTTCTCTCGCAGCAGCATCAATCCATCGACAGCATCGTCGATATAACAGAAGGCTCGCGTCTCGTTTCCAGCATGGAAGTTATCTGAGTTGCGCATGAGCCGGGGAATGATGTGCTCCTCTCCGGCATCAGGTCCATAGATGTTATGTGGACGGACGATGATAAGATTGTCGAAGTGTTTGGCGTTGTGGATGGCTACCATCTCTGACGCGATCTTCTGCACTGCGTAAGAGTAGCGCGGATTGAAAGGATCAGGGACAGAGTAAGGCACCGTCTCGTCGGTTGGTATCTTCGGCGGAGTTTGGTAGACCTCTGACGACGAGATGACCATGAGTTTTTTAACGCGATGGTCTATGCAGGAAGTAACTACATTACATATGCCGCGCAGTCCAACGTCGAGGACTTCAGCAGGTTTTTCATAAAAGTTCTTTGTGCCGTTGACAGAGGCCATGTGGATAACCTCGTCCATTCCAAGGACTACTGATCTAACCTCGTGGTCTACTCTGACGTCGCCTATCATGCGTCTGTCTAGAATGACGGCATCCTGCACTCTGCAATAATTTCCCCTCGACGCATTGTCTAGAACGAATACATCCTCACCAGCCGCAACTAGTCGCTTGACGAGCGCTGCTCCGATAAAGCCGCAACCACCTGTGACGAGGACCCTCGACATCACTCCTTCTCCTTGGTCAGTCTGTCGACAATCTGGTTGACCGTCTCGCGGACGCAGAAGCCGTGAATCTGCGTCTCGATATAAGCGTTGGCTACATACGAGAACATGGTGGTGTTCTCACATCTTCCTTTAATGCCCGTCACTGAAATGATTTGCGAAGTTACTAGCCAGACTGGATCGCCGTTTGATCCGGTCAGCTGGATGAAGGTCAAGGTTGCGATAAGGAGATTTTTCATTTGCCTTTACTCTTGAAGAAGTCTGCCAATATTTTTTCAAATGCTTTGCTGCAATCAAAACACAAGTCGTATTTCCCAGCATCAGGCCAAAAGGATGAATGTGGGAATATTGCCCATCCTGACCACTTCTTAGTAAGTTCTTTTCCACAGGCGTCGCAGAAGTTCTTCGTGCTCATTTTATCTCCTCCTCGATGCGCATGGCGTCGATGTACGTCGTGCCGTCGACTATCATCGTGTGGACATGAATGGTGCCTGTGGTCTTGAACCATCCTCCGTCGCACTGCTCCCAGCAGCCAGAGGCTAACTCTATTCCGTCATAGACTGCGGACTGTTTTTGTTGTTGTTGTTGTTGTTTACGTCCTTCGTCTAGCCAGACAGAAATGAAGAGAAGTCCGAGTAGAATAAATGCGCAAACAAGACCGAGAGTGACCCACATTAAATTTGGCATGCCCATTATTCTCTCCCAAGTATCTTT
>Ga0207670_10000306_pt1 | contig 29317 bp, 25 predicted proteins | sample KBSS23HmetaG_FD_184339 | JGI IMG/M metagenome (GOLD analysis project Ga0207670, IMG submission 184339) | Switchgrass rhizosphere microbial communities from Kellogg Biological Station, Michigan, USA - KBS S2-3H metaG (SPAdes) (version 2) | ecosystem: Host-associated > Plants > Roots >... | reverse complement strand
CAGAGCATGTTGTGAGCCCGAGGTGATAATCAGTTGCTCAGGAGTGCATTGAACTCCTCGCGTTGTGGAAAGGTACGACGTGATCGCTTGTCGAAGCGGAAAGTATCCGGCCGAATCACTGTAGGGCAGTAACTCTCGAACGGAGTTGGACCAACGGCGGGCCAGTAATCTGCCCCAGAGTTTATGAGGAAATGCATCGAGTGCTGGAGTGCCGGTTCGAAATGGGCGTGGTGGTCCATTGTAATTGCCCGGACTGAACGACATGCGGCTTACGGACTTGCCCCATTTCGAGATCGGCCGGCCATTTGATTTCGATCGTTCTCTCGCAGAACGCTGACTCTTCACGCGCAACAGATCGTCGGGTAGTTCTACCGAGACGTACGTGCCATCGCCGATGTGCCGTTCAAGGTAACTCTCGGCGTAGAGTTGTTCGAAGGCGCTTAGAACAGTGTTCCGTGCGATCTCGAGATCGTCAGCAAGCTCGCGGGTTGATGGTAGTCGAGTGCCGGGTGACAGGCGGCCCGAGAGAATAGCTTCGCGTAACTGGTCGTAGAGTTGGCGATAAAGAGCAGTGGAAGACGATCTATCCAGCGAGATCGTCGCGGTTGGCAGTGAAGTGGCGATTTTGCTCATGCGTAGAACTGTTCCGGCAAATTGGTTCCTATGTGATGCTCAAAAATGGAGCTTGTGTGTGTACCATTGCCTGAGATAATGACGGAACCATTATGAATGGATCAAGACAACTGCTGTTCGGCGTAATGATAATTGTGCTCGCTTGCACACCGGCGATCTCACAGAGGAGTTCGCCGCTTTCACGCGATGGTGACCGAGCAGCAAAGCAAACTTGTCTGCCGACTGGCATTTGTCTCGATCCGGCGGGGCGGTCTATCGCTGCCGGCAACATGCCGCTCGCAATGGTCCTTTCTCCCGAGGGTGATCGACTGGTGCTTTCACTCAATGGATGGCGGCAGCAAGGAATCCAGGTAATCGATCGTCACACCGGAACGGTTGCGCAAACGATTCCGCAGCCCGGTGCATTCCTCGGACTTGCCTTTTCACACGATGGACGCACGCTCTACGTTTCGGGTGGCAACGAAGACGTCATCTATCGCTACGCATGGCGTGATAAACAGGCGACACTGATCGACAGCATCATTCTTGCTCCAAAAGAGCCAAAGAAGGACGGCACTCGGTTTCCCGCAGGCATCGCCGTCTCTCACGACGACAAGCAGTTGCTTGTCGCTGAGAACATCGGCGACTCTCTCGCGGTAGTTGATCTCGAGACCAAGCGCGTGGTCCAACGACTGCAAACGGAGCCTTATCCGTACGCAGTTGCAATCTCGGCTGCCAACGAAGTTTATGTCTCGGCCTGGGGTGGACAAACTGTCTCCGTCTTCGCAGCGGGGGAAGGCGCGGTGAAAGAGCGCGGGAGGATACCGGTTGGGCGACATCCTTCCGCGCTCTTGTTGAACGGCGATGGCTCAAGACTATTCGTCGCCGCAGCCAGTACAAACACTATCGCTGTTGTCGATACAAAAAGAATGCACGTTCTGACACGCCTTCTTGATGCACCTCCTGCTGGTCCAAATCAAGGCAGCACGCCGAATGCACTAGCACTCTCGCCTGATGGATCACGACTTTACGTCGCCGAAGCTGACAACAACGCTGTTGCAGTTTTTCAACTCGCGAAAGGTCGATTGATGGGAAGAATTCCGGTCGAGTGGTATCCGGTGGCCCTTTTGATAACGCAGGATTCGCTGTTTGTTTTGAACGGAAAAGGCAAAGGCACGCGAGCGAATCCGCAATTCCCGACACCAGACGTCGACTTGAGCGACGACAGTACGGCTTACACGCTCGGCCAATTGAACGGCACGATCACCATGCTTCCCGCGGTGCTTAAACCGGCCGAGCTTGTGCAACTAACAAAACGCGTCGCGCGCGCAAACAACTGGACCAACGCACCGCGCCGCTTGCAAAAGTATCCGCCGTTCAAACATGTCATCTACATCATCAAAGAGAACCGCACTTACGATCAGGTGCTCGGCGACTTACCTCAAGGCGACGGCGATCCGTCGTTAGTCTTTTTCCCACGAACCATTTCTCCCAATCATCACGCCCTGGCCGAACGGTTCGGACTGTTTGATCGATTCTTTTGTAATGCAGAGGTTAGTTCGCAAGGCCACGTTTGGACCACCGCCGGATACGTTACAGACTATGGCGAGAAAACAATTCCTTCACTCTATTCGTCCCGCCGCGATCCAAACGACAGAGGCGACGTCGATGAGCCCGCGTTGGGCTACCTGTGGAATGCCGCCATTAGAAAAGGATTGACGCTAAGGAATTACGGGGAGTTTGGAGAGCGAGTGCCGAACGACAATGCGAATGCGCCCGCCCGGTATCGAGCGATTAAGCCGGCGCTCGATCGTTACACCAGTCGCGAATATCCAGCATTCGACATGAGCATTATGGATCAGGTTCGCGTCGACGTTTGGTTGAAGGAGTTTCAGCAGTTTGTGAAGCGGGGAAATCTGCCGGCTTTGCAAATCATGCATCTTCCCGGGGATCACACTTCCGGCGGACGTCCGGGAAGACGCACGCCGAAAGCTCACATGGCTGACAACGATCTCGCGTTGGGACGAATGGTTGAAGCAGTTTCCATCTCGCCTTATTGGAAAGACACCGTTTTCTTCGTACTGGAAGACGATGCGCAGGATGGACCAGATCATGTTGATTCGCACCGGTCAGTGTTGTTGGTGATCTCTGCATACAATCGTGGTGGCGTGATCCATCGCTTCGTGAACACGACAGACGTTCTTGCGACAGTGGAGGAGATCCTCGGTTTGGAGAAACTCTCGAAGTTTGACTTCTACGGACGGCCACTACGTGAGGTCTTCACAGCCACGCCTGATTTAACGCCGTTCGTGGCGCTAAAATCAGGGCACCCACTCGACGAGTTGAATCCGCCCAAGAGTCCGACTGCGCAGGCTTCGCTTGAGTTGAACCTGGACCGGGTTGACGCAGCCGACGAAGATAAATTCAATCGTATCCTTTGGAGTTTGCTCAAAGCCGGCCAGCCTTACCCCGGAACGAAGCGCATGTCGTCGCTTGAATTAACCAGAGCGCATTAGTCGTGCAGTTGCGGATCGAATACCGCCACAAAAAGGCACAAAAAGCACAAAAATATTTCTTAGCCTGCGATAGCAGGCGTAAGCATAAAGCCTGGGGCGCGAGCCCCAGGTAGCGAATCCGTTTCACGACAAAGCCCGCGATAGCGGGCGACAGCTTTCAAAAAGCACAATGATAACTAAAAGAAACACAGCCCTTTTTGCGCTGATCGCATTGCTGCTCGTTGTATCTGAAGCGAAGGCACAGGAGACCAAACTGACATGGTGGGGCCACGCGGCGTTTTCGATTACCACGCCAAAAGGAAAGGTGCTGTTGATCGATCCGTGGCTGAGTAATCCATCAAATCCGGACGTAAAGGACAAGAAAGATCCGCTAGCCGCGGTTTCCCGTGTCGATTACATATTGCTCACTCACGGACATCGCGATCATGTTGGAGACGCGGTCGACATCGCGAGAAAGACCGGCGCCACACTTATCTGCAATCCCGAGTTGGCCGGCAATCTCGTGAAGCTCGCAGACTTTCCAAAAGAGCGAGCCGAAGGTGACGGAATCATGGGTATTGGAGGCGAAATTCAAATTGCCGACGGGGAAGTCACGGTTGCGATGACACCGGCGGTCCACTCGAGCAGTGTCTTTAATCCCAAAGCTGGTCCAACTGAACCCGAGCGCGCGTATGGCGGCAATCCCGCCGGTTTCGTCCTACTGATCAAGAACGGTCCCACAATTTATCACTCAGGCGACACTGCTTACTTCAAGGACATGGAAACCATCGGCGAGAGTTACGCGATCGACGTCGCATTGCTCAACATCGGCGGCCACTTCGGCATGGAGCCAAAGATGGCCGCGAGAGCTGCTCAATCCGTCCGCGCACAACTCGCCATTCCTCATCACTTCGGAACATTTCCCGGTATCACGCCCAACGCCAACGGCTTCGCGGCCGAGCTGAAGAAACTGAGAATAGGTTTTTATGAAATGAAACCCGGCGAGACGATCGCATTTCGCGGTAAGCAGTTGATTAGAGATCGTGTTGGACAGCAGCAGTAACGCTAAACCCGCCGGGGTCTTGAGTCACTGAACTTGCCCGCTGATAATCGCATTAGAGATCCCTACCAGTATGAACACTACGTATTCATGGAGGTACAGTTTTGACCATTCATTCTAAAGACCTTAAGTGACCTCTGTGTGAATTGATATTCAATTCACACGCCCGCCCTCACTAGGTGCTCGTGCCAACAAAGAAATTCCGTCATTGTTTCGCGCACCTTAGCACAAAATTTTCGCTTTGGTGTCTCGCCATTTAAGAAATCTGCCCATGTTATAATTTCTTGCATGTCCGAGGAGTCGCAGAAAGAACAAATCACAGTCAGAGTCATTCGTAACGGAGCGCCGGAGCCGCCTGACAACGACTGGTCCAAGGCTACTCCTGAAGAGCGGATGGAAGCCGTTTGGACTCTGACCAAACTTTGTATGGCCTGGAACCAATCTTCAACAAGTGAACCTACATTCATAGAACTATTACTCGCGTTCAACGCGCACGACGTTGAATACCTGATCGTGGGCGCTCATGCACTCGCAGCGCACGGGCACGTACGTGCGACCAAAGACTTGGATCTTTGGGTGCGACCTGAGAAGTCGAACGCTCAAAAAGTATTACAAGCACTTTCAGACTTCGGTGCGCCTTTGAGTGATCTAACGGTTGATGATTTGAGTAGGAAAGAAACGATCTTTCAGATTGGGCTGCCGCCATTACGCATCGATGTAATAACTGACGTCGACGGCGTTGAGTTTGAGGAAGCGTGGCCGGATCGTTTAGAGGCTTCGTTTGGCGGTGTGCCCGCCTTTGTTATTTCTCGTCACCACCTCATCACGAATAAGAAAACCGCCGCGCGTCTGCAAGACCTTGCTGATGTACAACAATTGGAGGCAACCGGCGATGGTTCCTAGCTCAGTCAAGGAAGTTTTGCTGCCAGCACATCTACCTTTTCGATAGCAGGTGGTTGCGCGAGAAGGTCCGACGCCTTCGCCATTAACGCCGCGGCAACCCTCCCCGAGAGATGTGCTTGTCGTCCTGATTCGTCCGGGAACGCATCGAAGATGCCGAATGTCGATGGGCCCAGGCGGATAGCGAACCACGCGGTCGTGTCCGGCTCTTCCTGGACCAGTGCAAGTCCACTGTTCAGGAATTCTTCGACCTCAGTTTCTTTCCCCGGCTTTGCTTCCAGTCGCACCCACAACGCTACAGTAACCATAATGTTTTCTCCTCGATTGATCACATGAGTAGAGACTAGAGGATGACTAAGGAAATGACAAACCTGTGGGAATCAGCGGATCAGACTTATTAAAGCTGTGGGCTGTTAACGAGTAATATCTATACACGACTTGCGGGTCAATGTGGACGTAAGTAGTATGTGCCGCGGCTTGCTTTTCCACGGCGTTCGTCCGAATGAACTCGAGTCAAGGAGGAAGCATGAAGCGATCGGTTAAACCCACACAAAAGCGTCGCGCGAAGCGTAATCTCTTTGCGGAACTGAGCGAAGGGATGAATGCTCTCGCTGACGAACGCGAAGGCAAGCGAGCGCTCAGAACTCACACCATGAAATGCAAGCCGGCTCAAAGAATCGGCGGCAAGTAAGCGAGCTCAGCCTTCTTTCCAGTGCACCGTGGTCCAGAACTGCGGATCGAAGAGTTTCGGATCCAGCTTAACGCCGGCACGCATCTCGGAATACTTCTCAGTTGTCACAACCTTCCCGTCGACCATGAAGATCACTTCAGGCGCTATCCAGCCACCGCCAAGTTTCTGATACTTGTTGAATTGCGTTTCCTGCGTTTGCGCCCCGTCCTTACCCGCGGGTCGAATCATTCTGACAAAGTAAAGATTCTCTTGATCGATCCAGAATTGCGGCGAATGCAAGTCGCCCGCTTTTGCGCCTACGACATAGACCGGCCTTCCTTGCCACGTGTCTTCCCTGAATTGCGACAGATCAAACTTCAGCGCCTGTAATTTCGTGGTCACCTCGCTGGCAGGCGAGCGATAGATGTCGAATCCCAGAATGAGAAGCGGGTGCTCGAAGGGCCGCGTAGAATCGACCTTGCCGTCCTTGAAGACGTAAATTTTGCCATCAGTGAACAGGATGCCGTTGCCGTCTTTTGTCGGTGTGAAGTCGATGCGCAAACTACCGGGCACTGACATCGCCTCGTACCAGATTTCAACCTTAGAAGTTCCATCAGGTTGAAAATTCGTTGTTTCCTGTACGAAGGTGGCGGTCTTGTACCACGACTTTCCATACTTCTTTTGCATCGCTGAGATCAGCTCATTCGTATTCGAGATTTTCGCGTATGCCGCAGCTGGCAACGACAGCAAAGAAATCACAACTATCAAAAAGAAATATTTCATCATTGCCCTCAGCAAGCCCGCTTAGATTTGACTTTTGTTCTAAACATGAATAATCTGCCGCCGCTTTATCGAACGCCGATTCCCACGAGCCTCCGCTTCCTCGCATTACTCGCCAGATGGAGCTTTTTCGGATGAGCACTGGAAGTCCTTGCGAGTCTGAATCTAGCCATGTGCGCCGGAGCACAGCAACCAATGGATGATATTACAACAAGGAGCATTGAGCTTCGTCTGACTTCGGTAAAAGAGGCACTCCAAAGAACTCGTTCCGTTTTTATCGTCATGACCATCGCATCGGCAGCAATCCTCTTTACACTATGGAATGCCAGCTATTCACGAGAGCGTACTGTCGCTTTTCTTGGCTTTGATTTCTCCAAAGCAACTCAAGATTTATCGGGCATACCAGATTACTGCGAGAAACTGAAAGCTGCTGCAATTCCTTTTGCTGTTCCGTCACCAAGTGAAGCGCCACACATCTCCGGAAGACGCCAGTTAGTTGAAAACTGGTACGAGAGCCGAAGTATCCATGTCGGCCTATTGGGTATACGCGTTAGTGTCAGTGACTTGCCCGTTATTGGAAGCTTCTCTCTGGTTGTAGTGACTATATGGTTTTACTATGCGCAAAGGCGCGCCAACCGGGCGCTAGTGTCACTTCTACGGTACACATACACAGAACACGGGGATAATTCTCAGCTTCAAAACTTAGTTTTTCACGAGATCAGAAACAACCTGCTTTTCGTCAAGACAGAAGAAAGTGATGAGCCACTGAAAGGCTTACAGACCGAGAGTACAGAAGAGAGCGTTTCGAAGTACGAACCAGACGTATTACTTGAAGGCATCAGCGAGAAACGAACATTTACTGGGACGCTGTTGAAAACTCTTACTTATCTGCCCTTTTGGACCATCTTGGCTGTAATTGTGCGAGATTTTGTTGCGTTGACAATGTATTCGCCAACATCAGGGCTAAATTTGCGACTTGGTCAGATTCTTTGGTACGAAATGAAATGCAATCTGGGTGGTAAGTCAGTGCTTAGTTTTGACTCACTAACCGCAGGCTACTCCTTCTTTTTGATGCTCCTTTTTGAGTCAGTCGCAGTGAGTTGTTTAATCTACACCCTCTATCTATGCCGAAAGGGTGCGGCTTTTTCAAAGGCGAATAAACTGACTTTACAGGAGTTTGGTAGGGCGCTGAAACAAAAGGGGAGCTCAAATTAGAGATCGCTTCTTTTATTTGCTCCTGGGGCTTACGCCCCAGGCTTTATGCTGTCGCTCCTTCGCAGGCTATGTTATCGAGGTTTCTGAACCGTTCTGCGCAAGATCCAGTCGGACATAGTTTTCAAGACTTCCGGCGACATCGTTTCTTCAATCTGTCCGTATTCGGAAGGTAAACCGGTCTGGGTGGGTTGGAACAGATGATTGAGTTTCGGAAACGCCTTTAGCGTTACGTACTCGTTTCCACCTGCCTTGAGAGCGGCTCCAATCAAGTCGAGGTTTTCCTTCACGGCGACTTGTAAATCGAGCTCGCCATTCAACGCGAGCACCGGAACTTTTACGTTCTTCAATACAGGCTGTGGATCGTACGTTACGAAGTAGCGATACCATGGTGTCTTATACATCGTCATCGATGCTTTGACGGCTGTCGCGGCCGGCTCGAATAACTTCTTCTGAAGGTCGCCTAATGTTCGCTCGTAAGCAGCGATCTCTTCGTTGATTCTTTGTTCGATTCGCTTTGCATCGGTCTCGGTTTTGACGATTGCGTTAATTTTCTTCATCAGCGCGAGAGTATGTCTGATGGTGTCAACATGAATTCCCTGAGCCTTTTGGATTTGTTCGGTCTGTGTATAAATAATGTCTTCGCCGCGTTGACCGGGACCAGCAAGCAGCACGATGAACGATACGTCGTTGCTGCGGGCTGCGGCCATTGGCGCAATCATTCCACCTTCGCTGTGACCGATGAGACCGATCATCTTTGGATCGATCTCTTTTCGCTGTTTTAGAAAATTAACTCCGGCCAGAACGTCCTCCGCGAAGCTCTCGCTTGTTGCTGATAGCGAACCCATCTCCGTGCCACCAACGCCACGATCGTCAACTCGCAGTACGGCGATGCCGTTTCTCGTAAGATGATCGGACAGAACGAGGAAAGGACGATGGCCTGCGATCGTCTCGTTGCGATCCTGTGATCCACTGCCGGTGATCAACAGCACCACCGGGTATGGGCCACCGCCACGCGGCACAGTTAGCGTGCCCGAAATTTTTATGTTGTCCTTTTCATTTCGATAGCTGACTTCTTCTTCGTCGTACGGGTAAGGCTTCTTTGGTTCCTGTGGACGATTGAGCTTCGGCGCCTCGGCGATTCGTTTGAAAACCAGTGGAAACGAGTTCGTGCCCTGTTTGAAGGTGCCCGTGATCTCATTGCCGGCTTCGTTTAGCGTTCCCTCGTAGTTGATGCCTAACTTTTCGGCGGAGAAAGTCAGCTTGTTGCCGTCCAGAACAATCGAATCAATAGGCAGATCGTTAGCACCCTGGTCCAAACTGTCGAGCTTGGCGGTGTAGCTGCTTTCCGATTTTTTAATCTTCAAAGCAAGCCTTAACTGAGCCCCGCCGGCTTCTAATGTTCCGAGCCAGTTTCCCTCAACGTTGTGCGTTGGCGTTTGAGCGGCAACCGCTGATGTGATGATTAATAAAAGTGCAAATAGTGTGACTCTCATCTGTTTTCTCCTTCTTCTCCTATCGCCCGCCATCCAACTTCGAAAGTACTTCAATGAATTCCTGCAGCCGGTGGAAGTTCAGAATGATTAGGGTTGGTACGACGATCAGAACGATTGTGCCAAGCACCACACCGGTCTTGGCCCACACGCGATGTTGAGTAAGTGCCGGTGCGGGTGTTGCGCGGAGTGCCAGCCAACCAAAGATAATTGCCAGAATGGGTTTCTCGAGACCCAGTAAGTTAACAAAACTGAAGATACCGAGTACGAGCGACGCCGTTGCAAAGGCATACTTTTGGCCCAGTATCAGCGATTCCCGCGTTTGATTCTCCAACATGATTTATCTCTCCAGCACCAGTTCGGTATTTATCCTGAACGGGTTTTCTTTAATGAGAACAAATAGCAAGACAACGATAACCAGCGGCACGAGTTTGATAGCCATACCTGGGTCACGCGCTGGAAGCATTTCCAGCAGCTTGTAAATGACCAGAAGCAGACCAATCAAAGCGAACGGTTGCCAGGCGATGGCACGTTTGGTAATTCTGTTTTCGATCACCGGCCAGAGATCAACGCGTGGCTCCGATAAAGTGTGACCAACGAGCATCTGATCGAGTGTTTGCAATTGCTCCAGCTCATGATGACAGTTTGCGCAGCCTGCCACGTGCGCAGCTAACAGATCCTTTGCGAGCCCCGGCTCTTCACCATCAGCCGCCGCCATTTGTGCCCTCAGCACGTCTTCACAATTTAGTTTCTGCATGACGTTCAAACCTCATCAGTTTGCGCTGTAAGCGCTGGCGAGCATTAAAAAGCCGGCTCATCACTGTTCCACGCGGAATCTGCAGATGCACGGCTAATTCGTCATACGAGAGCCCGCTGAAATATTTCAAAGAGACGATTTCGCGTTCCTCAGGCGTGAGCGATTGCAGTGCCTTTTCGAGCGCCAACCGCGTTTCGTCACTCATTCCTGGTTGCGAGGCCAGGAGCTGAACGTCGTCAATGTTCTCCGTGGGCCGGCGTCGTGCGGTCAGCTTGTAACAACGGTTCCGAAGCAAAACGTAGAACCACTGGTAAAACGTCCGCGACGTATCAAACCTGCCGATTGCCTGGAAAGCGTCAATAAAAGCTTCCTGCACTGCGTCTTCAGCATCAGCCCGATCGAACAGAATAGCGACAGCATGACCGACTGCGCGTCTCTGATATCGCTCGACAAGGTGCCGAAACGCTTCCCGGTCACCCTGCTGACATCTCTTAATCGCCCCGGCATCATCCATCGTCGCCTCGCATTATAGGTATCCGTCCAGCCGGAGAATTATTCAGAATATTTTTAACGAATGCACAACTTCAATCTGAACTTGACTCCCATCGCTCCGGCTTCGCCGCCCGATGTACCGTCTTGAAGGTCAAGCGATCTTGAAGTTGACTCCATGTTCTCCGGCGTTGCCGCCGGATGAAAGATACCGTTTTGAAGGTCAAAAACTATCGTGAACTTGACTCCCATCGCTCCGGCTTCGCCGCCCGATGTGAGGCGAGGCTATGCCTCGCCGTCCAACTCTAAATCCCGAATGGGCTGCGCCCTCGGTCCGGGCTCTGCCCCCAGTGCTGATGGGCCAAGCCCGAACCAGGGGCGCAGCCCCAAACCTCAGTGAAGCTGAACGGCGAGGCATAGCCTCGCCTCACATCGGGCGGCGAAGCCGGAGCCGACGACCACTAAATCACTTTTCGTGCAAGCAGGATTTAGGGATTTAGGATTTATTAGGGAGGTTTTTACTTCAACGTCCACCTATCGATCTCTTACTCGAGAGACTGAAAACATACCTCGCAGAATCTAGCGCCCATCGATAACACAAAATAGGTTGTCCACTCTTAAGAAAGAAGTGTAGTGTCTACCGGTTCTTGCCTAATTGAATAAAGAAAATTAGCGGCTTGCGGCACGGCCAGGAGACCAATACCTGAATTCTTCTTCAGACAAACAACACACCGCTTATGAGCTTGCCGGGCTCTGTTTTTTACTAATTGTTCTTAGTCTTCAATTGTTCTTTTCAGTACGACGGGAATCTCAGACATGGGATGAGGCGAATCACATCTTCTGCGGATACCGCACGTGGACTCATGGCGACTTTGGCCTGAATCCTGAACATCCTCCGCTGGTGAAATTGCTCGCGACAACACCTTTATTGTGGTCACAGTGGAAAACTCCTGCTCTTGAAGAACGCTTCTTTAAAGAAGACGCATTCCTGCGCGGCAAGGAGTTTCTTTACCAGAATGATCCGGAAAAGATTCTCTTGCGCACCCGCATGGCCGCGGCAGTTTTGACACTGCTCACCGCGTTAGTGGTCTTCTTTGCAACCAGGGAGATGTTTGGACGCGTCGCTGCTTTCATCGCTCTCACCCTGCTGACTTTTGATCCAAACCTCCTGGCACACGGCGCACTGGTCACGACCGACGTTGGCTTCGCGTGTTTCATGCTTCTCAGCGTTTACATGTTCTATCGTTTCGTGAAGTCTCCGTCTGCTTTGCGGTTGTTGCTGGTGGGAGCACCGGTCGGACTTGCGCTGGCAGCCAAACACACGGGCGTTCTCATCCTGCCGATTCTGTTCTTACTCGCAGTTTGCGAGATCATCCTGTACAGGTTTGGGATCAAGCGCGCCCTCAAGATCTTAGGCTCGTTGGTGCTTATCACGTTGATCGGTTGGGCGGTCCTGTGGTCGTTTTACAAGTTTCGCTACGACGCACGGCCAGACGGTCTGCAGTTGAATCCGCCGCTGGCGGAGTATGTCAAAGGATTGGAACCTCACGAAGCCTGGCCGATCTCAGTGATGGCTCGATTGCGTGCTCTTCCTGAGTCGTATCTCTACGGTATGGCCGATATCAAGCTGACTGCGAATTACTATACGAGCTACATACTGGGTAAAGTGTATGCGCATAGTGTTTGGTTCTACTTCCCGGTTACGTTTCTGATCAAGTCGACTGTCGGTGTGCTGGCGCTGTTTCTGTTAACACTCGCGGTCGTTGCAATTCGCCGTCTGAATGGTGGGCGGGAGATCTTGTTTCTGCTGGTTCCGCCGATCGTTTACTTAACAATTGCACTGACTACCGGGATGAATATCGGTGTGCGACATGTACTGATCGTCTATGTGTTTCTCTACGTGCTTATCGGCGGTGCTGCGTGGGCGTTGATCAGGAAGAGTCGCAAGTGGGCTTACGTTGTTGGAGTGTTAGTGCTCGTTCACGTGGTTTCATCTTTAATGACGTTTCCAAACTACATCGCGTACGGGAATGAACTTTGGGGCGGACCGTCTCAGACTCACAAGTACTTAACCGACTCAAATGCCGACTGGGGCGAACAACTCAAGAGCGTCAAGCAGTATCTCGATCAGCGTGGAGTGAAAGACTGTTGGTTCGTGTATTTCGCAGCAGGTGTCGCTGAGCCCGGCTACTACGGAATACCTTGTAAGCCTTTGCCGACGGTTAACACGTTATGGCTAAACCTGCCAATTGACGTGCCGGCTTCGATAAATGGTCCGGTGCTGATAAGCGCCAGCAACTTGTCGGGAGTCGAATTCGGGCCGGGAGCTCTCGATCCATACGGCCAGTTCAAGCACCTTACTCCTACCGCAGTAATCGATCGCGGCGTTTTCGTGTTTGACGGCAAGTTTGACTTGCCGCTGGCTGCGGCGATCAACAAAGCACAGAAAGCACAAAACCTCATTCAGGCAAAACAACTCGACCAGGCATTGCAGGAAGCACAAGCGGCAGTCGCCCTGGCGCCCGATTCAATTCAGGCGCAGCTTGCATTGGGAGACGTTCTCCGCGAGATGGGCCAACCTCAACAGGCCCGCACAATCTATGAGAAGGCCCTGGAGCTCGCGAAGACAATTGAGCCCGAATTCCAGATTCGATCCATCCCTGGCATCGAGGAGAGGCTACAGTCAGTCACGAGCGCCGCGCAGTAATCCTACATAGCCTGCGAAGCAGGAAAACTAAGTATGTTGTGCGTGGAACCCGCGAAGCAGGAAAAGCTAAGTATGTTGTGCGTGGAACCTGCGAAGCAGGTGGCAGCATAAAGCCTGGGGCGCAAGCCCCAGGTTAGCCAAACAACAGAAGCCCCCAAGCCCGTGAAACGGGCGACAGCCTTGGGTCGATTTGCGCTGTCGCCCGTTTCACGGGCTTGTGCCGTTATTTTTTTGCGGCTGTCCTGGGGCTTGCGCCCCAGGCTTTATGCTGCCGCCCGCTTCGCGGGCTCGGCGTCCCAGAGTGAATTGCCCGATTATGCAGGACTTCGGTCACTGCTGTCTTTGAGATCTCCTCTTGTTTTCCCATACGAGCAGGTGTATAGTCCTATGGCCAAGCCATAGGAGCACGAATAAGAATGTCCAAGACTGAAATCTGGCAGGGGACGCTTGCCTTGATGATCCTGAAGACGCTCGAGACGCTCGGGTCGCTTCATGGGTATGGAATTGCCCGCCGGATCGAGCAGATCAGTGGGGATCGACTCGCTCTCAACTACGGGACGCTTTATCCATCACTGCTAAAACTGGAGCAGGAGGGTTGGATCATCTCTGAATGGGGCGTCTCCGAGAACAATCGCAAGGCGAAGTACTACAAGCTCACACGCTCAGGCCGCAAACAACTCGAAAGAGAAGCCAAAGAGTGGAACCAGACTACCGCGATCGTCGCGCGGTTTTTGGAGCCAGTGGAGGATCAGTCATGAGAAAAGTTCGCGCCTGGCTGTTGAGATTCAAAGGATTATTTCTTAAAGACGACCACGATTTTGCCGACGAGCTCGAGAGCCACCTGCAAATGCACATCGACGACAACATCCGCGCCGGCATGTCGCCACAGGAAGCCAGGCGCGTCGCCGTAATGAAGTTGGGTGGTGTCGATCAGGCAAAAGAAGCTTATCGCGATCGCGCCACGATTCCGTTCCTCGAAAGCGTGGTCCAGGATCTGCGCTTCACGTTCCGGCAGCTTCGCAAGAATCCGGCCTTCACCATAACCGCCACCGCGATGGTAGCGCTCGGCATCGGCGCCAGCGTGGCGATCTTTGCTTTCGTCGACGCGGCACTCATCAAACCATTGCCCTATAAAGATCCCTCGCATGTCCTCTTCGTCACGGAGACAACGCCGGAAATGCCTCGGGCCGCGCTCTCATATCTCGATTATCTTGACTGGCAGAAGCTCAACAGAGTCTTCGACTCGATGGATGTCTACGGTCAAGCCGGGTATGTGATAAACACTGCCGAGGGAATGGAAATGGTCGACGCCGCCCGTGTAAGTGCGGGCTTTTTTCATACCCTCGGTGTCAGCCCTTTGCTCGGTCGCGAATTTCACGCAGGCGAAGATCTGCCGGAAGCGCCTCGCACTTTGATCCTCAGCTATGCCTCGTGGCAAAAGCGTTTTGGCGGTAAACAGGAAGTCATCGGCCAGTCGATAACGTTAAACGAAACGCCCCATACCATCATCGGAGTGCTTCCTCAGAACTTTCATTTTGCGCTTGTCGAAAATGCAGAGTTTTGGACCACTCTTAATACCGGCGGTGGCTGCTTTACGCTACGGAGTTGTCACAACCTGAACGGAGTAGCGCGTCTCAAAGACGGCGTGACGATAGACGCCGCCCTTGCCGATTTGACCCGCATTGCTAAAGACCTCGAGGCACAATACCCGGATTCAAACCTGAACCAGGGCGCAACTGTTGCACCGCTGTCTGAAGTAATTGTCGGAGACGTGAGACCAGTTCTGCTGCTGTTACTCGGCGGCGCTGGATTGTTGCTTTTAATCGCCTGCATCAACGTCGCGAGCCTCTTGCTTGTACGCTCAGAAACGCGTCGCCGTGAGTTGGCAGTTCGACGTGCGCTCGGCGCAACCAGGGCGCGTTTGATTCGCCAATTCGTGATTGAGGGCTTTGTTATCGTTGTTGCGGGAAGCATTGCAGGTCTGATCAGTTCTCATTGGGCCATGCAGATCCTGAGAGGATTCATTCCCGCAGACATGATCGCCGGCATGCCATACCTGAATGATCTGGGATTGAATTCTCGCGTGCTGATGTTTGCACTCGCTCTCGCCGGATTCGCGGCTGCACTCTTTGCTCTAACTCCGTCACTTCGTCTAACGACTTTAGACGTGAGAGATGGAATGGCGGAAGGCTCTCGCGGTAGCGCAGGCAAAGTGTGGACACGCATCGGCTCCAAGCTTGTGATCCTGGAATTAACCACGGCGATGGTGTTGTTGGTTGGAGCAGGACTTCTTGGCAAAAGCTTTTATCGCTTATTACAAGTCGGCGCGGGCTTTGAAACAAATCATCTGGTCACAATGAGTGTTTCAGCGCCGCGCACGGTCTACGGTGAAGACGAGAAAGCTGTGGCGCTCGGGCGAAAAGTAGTGGACCAGATCAAGAGTTTGCCAGGCGTAAGATCGGTTGCGGTAACCAGTCTTCTCCCATTGACCTACAATGGCAACACAATCTGGATCAGGTTTGCAGGCCGCGCTTTCAACGGCGAGCACAACGAAGTAAATGAACGATGTGTCAGCTCAGATTATTTCAAAACGCTGCAAGCGAGACTCCTGCGGGGACGAACTTTCACAGATGCGGAAGATTTGAGTAAACCGCAGGTTGTCGTTATCAACCAGACTTTAGCGAAGAAATATTTTCCCGGTGAGGATCCGATTGGCCAGCGTATTGGCGACATCGACCTTAGTCCCGGATCGATAAGGGAGATCATCGGTATCGTCGACGACATCAGAGAAGGACCTTTGGATTCGGATATTTGGCCGGCGATTTACAAACCCTTCAATCAATATCCCGATAGCGATTTCGAGCTCGTGGTGCGGACGGCTCCCACGGAGGAGTCGCTGATAACGACGGTTAGCGATGTCATATCTGGGATCGACGCGAGGATCAATATCTCGAATCAGACAACGATGAGGGAGAGAGTCAACAACGCTCCAACAGTTTACTTGCGCCGTTCTTCAACGTGGCTCGTCGGCGGATTCGCGACAGTAGCATTGCTGCTCGGTGTTGTTGGACTCTACGGAGTGATTGCTTATTCCGTCAGTCAACGCACTCGTGAGATTGGAGTTCGCATTGCACTGGGCGCACAACGTGGTACGGTTTATCGACTCATTCTGAAAGAAGCGAGTGTGTTGGCCCTGGCAGGGATTGTGATCGGCACCGGATGCGCGATCCTCGCCGCCTCACTCATGCGCAAACTACTCTTCGGCACGCCGCCGTGGGACATCACGACGCTTATCGGTGTGGCTGCTTTGCTCGGAGCGTCTGCGTTAGTGGCAAGCTTCCTTCCCGCGCGACGTGCGGCATCGGTGGATCCGATGTCTGCGTTGCGAGCGGAGTAAGCGTGGTTACAGGGATTACACGCGGCGAGTGAACAAGAAGAGTATTACCGGCAACAAAAGCAATATCCACCCGCCCAGTTTCACCATCCACCCGGGCGACCTTCGCGTGAAACCGGGTGAGGGAAACGGGCCAAGATACTCACCCAACTCGTCTCCATACCAGATACATGCGAGTGGGAGCAAAAGCGCACCGCCAAATATCAAGAGATTTCCCATCAGCTTGGCCGCTGATAGCGCAGCCAAACTGGCAATTCCTAAATAGATGAGGGCAATGACCAGCGATAGCATTCTCGAGAAGTTTGGGAACCAGTCAGGCATGGCGATCATTTCCCAAATAGCAGTTACTGAAGTCTGGTGAGGAATTCACATTGCCAACTCAAATCTAACCATTTTTCGGGCAGCGTAGTCCAGATTTTTTATCGCGGCTTATAGCGATCTCTAAGGTACAGATAGGTCACTATCAGACCAAGAAGGAAAGCTGGGAAAAAGATCGATACGAAATAGATTTGCGATTCCCGGCCCATGAACGTTTTAAACACGCCAACGCCAGGGCGGTTCCCGGGATTTGATCACTTCTTCCTAATCATTACGTCTCCCGGTCGCTCGCCCGGAACCACTTCCCATCCGTTAGCGAGTTCCAAAGACCAACCGTCTCCTTTTAATGGACGGGCGGACAGGTCTTGTGGCGCTGGCACGCGAGCGCGCGCCACCTGGCCGGTTGGACCACGTTCAAGCAAGGCTCCATTGCTCACTGTCAGAACGCCAAAGTTATCCACGAGGCGAAGGGTTGGATACACCGTACTGTTAGCGTCAATGCCGATCACATTATTCGGATTAAAGCTGTAATTCACGTCCGGGGATAACGACAGTATCAGCACCGGTCCGTCGAGGAACTTCTTTCGTGCTTCTGCAATTTGCTGCACGCGTTTCTGTTCCTGAGCAGTCTCCACTGTAACGATCTCGTCGCCTTCGTAACGCGATAACGCAGCACGTGCCGCTGCTTCCGATACATTAATCTCAATTTTGTATTGCTGTTGCAGGAGGAGACCGAGATCCGCAGAAGGTTTCAGACCGGCGCGCCACGGCCTGCCAGTAAGATCGAGGAGAGCACCGTACGCAGGACCTGAAATGTACGCAAACGAACGAGCAAACGTGGGATTGTTGCGCGCTTGCCGAAGGATGAGATCTGCTCGGAAAGCAATTTCCTGCAGATCCGACGAGCTCAATTTCACGCCTGTAAACTCGGCCAATCCTTCGTTCAGTTCGAGTGCGTTTTCATTGTTGGCTGAGCCGGGGAACAATGAGCGCCGGTAGCCACGGAAGAGCAGGGCATCAGCGATCGCGGTTTGTCGCGCCGGCCCGGTCTGGCGTAACGCGCGCTCAAGTGCACGCCACTCCATCTGTATCCAAATGCGACCATTGAGCGTGTCGAGATGAGTATTCACCGCATCGCGCGCTGGCAAACCGAGTTTCTCCTGCAAGCGGTGAAAACACTCGTGTAGCAACAAGCGCTCACGAGGCTGACGAAATTCAAAAACCGGCCACATCACCATGGTCCAATGGACGCCTGCCCAGTCGATCGCGGTATTTGCCGGACTTTTTTCGTTGGGAAGTTTGCCAACGAAGACACCGTCTCGCGACACGAGTTTGTTTTGGAGGTCTGCTTGATTTGCGACGACGTCGCGTGAATCGGGATCGACAAATATGATGGGACCATACAAGGGCAGTCCCCAGGTCTTGCCGCCGTCACGCCTGGAAGTCTGCTCGAGCTGCCGGAAATATTGCGCAGCCAGTTTGGTATCGATACTGGTAGACTGCGCTGCCGAGGATGCAACGAATAGAAGCAAGCTTACGATGATCAGTACAATCTGCATTATGTATATTTTGTAGGGGCGGCACTCCGTGGCCGCCCCAGCGTTGAAGTTGCGCAGACTGGGGCGGCCACGGAGTGCCGCCCCTACAATTCGTTCCGCGGTTCAAAACAGCCAAACCGGAGATTAAAGCAATGAAGGTCCCATTAACAATCCTCGTGTTACTGCTGTGTTGTGTAGCAAACACCCTCGGCCAGACAAGCAAACGCGAACTCACTCCGGAATGGGTCTTTGGTCGGGAAGGGCGGGCGGTGGCAAGTGTTCCCGCGACAGCCTGGCTTGACGACGGGACTCTCGTAATACAGGACAATCGTCGCCCGCCAGCCGAGCAAACGTTCGAAAAGTTGAATCCAGCCACCGGACAAAGGCAGCCGATCGTTGATGCAGCGCGCGCACTGGCTGATCTAAGACGCACAATTAATATGGACGCTTTGCCCTGGCCGCTTGCTTTCGATGGCGCAGGCCGGCAAGCGTTATACATTTTCAATGGAGATGTTTTCGTTCTTGAATTCGACAAGGCACATTTCCGCCGCCTCACTACGACTCCCGCGGAAGAAACATCCGCAAGCTTCTCTCCAAATGGTCGGCGTGTCGCATACGTGCGAAGCAACGATCTCTATTTTTTCGATCTCGACACTAATCGCGAAGCTCAGCTCACCCGCGACGGATCGGAAACACTGCTGAACGGCACGCTCTCGTGGGTCTATTGGGAAGAAGTTTTCGGACGTCGCGACATCGGATACTGGTGGGCGCCAGACTCACAAGCAATCGCGTATCTCCAATCTGACGAATCACAAGTAGACCTCACTTACTTCGTTGATATTCAACCTTTCTCACCGCGCGTGATTAAACAGCGCTACGCAAGAGCGGGCCGCGCCAATCCTCGTGTGCGACTGGGTATAACCGAACTCGGACACGACAGCACTACCTGGATCCAGGTAAGCGACAAACCATTCGAATACATCGTGCGCGCCAAATGGCTGCCAGATGGGCGCCGCTTGAGTTTAGAGACAATGCCGCGCGTGCAGACCGAACTGCATTTGTATTTCGCCGATCGCAAAACCGGGAAGGCTACCCACGTATTCACAGAAACCGATCCTGGTTGGGTAAACATGCATGACGACCTCTACTTCTTTAATGACGGACAGCACTTTCTCTGGCCCTCAGAACGAGACGGCTATATGCATCTATATCGCTACCGCATCGATGGCACACTCGCCAACCAGGTCACGAAAGGACGCTGGGCGCTGGCGAGCGCGGGAGGAATTGCCTTCTGGGTGCGCCAGGCAGTCGTAGGCGTTGATGAAAGAATGGCTGGATCTATTTCACCGCGCTCGAGCAGTCGTCAACAGAAAGACACTTGTATCGCATTCGGCCGGACGGATCAGGATTCATGCGCATTTCGAAAGAGCCGGGTACACACCGCGTTTCAATGCCTCGAGACGCGCGATATTTTGTCGATCGATACTCAGACGTTCGAACGCTTCCATCACTGCGGCTCCACGCGAGTGATGGCCCACTTGTGCAAACGGTCGCTGCCCCCCGCCCGCAACTGCTCGCGGAGTATGACGTTCAGTTTCCTGAATTACTCACGATCCCGTCGGACGATGGCTTTCCTATGCCTGCCGAGATTCTGAAGCCAAAAAGTTTTCGACCGGATCGAAAGTTTCCGGTGGTGATGTTTATCTACGGCGGAGCATCAGCACCACAAGTCATAAATGGCTGGCAGGGCGACACGCTGTGGAATCAACTATTGCTCGACGCCGGCTATGTTGTCGTGAAGGTTGATAATCGATCGGCAACGGGCATTACCAAAGAATTGGAAAATACAGTGGTCAAGCATCTGGGCGAAGCAGAAACGCCTGACTTGGTCGCCGCGGCGCGTTGGCTGAAAAAGCAGAGTTGGGTTGATCCGGCGCGTGTGGGCGTGTGGGGGTGGAGCTACGGCGGTTATATGACACTAAACCTGATGACTCGTTCTCAGGAATTCAAAGCGGGCATCGCAGTCGCGGCAGGTAGTGACTGGCGCTACTACGACACAAAGTGGACCGAAGGTGCGATGCGTACGCCGGAAGAAAATCCGAAAGGATATGAAAGTACGTCGTTAATCCCGCTCGCGAAACAACTGCACGGTCGTGTCTTGATTGTTTACGGAACGTACGACGACAACGTGCATCCCTACAACGAGATGGCCTTCATTGACGCGTTGATCTCCGCGGGAAAGAAGTTTGACATGATGGCCTATCCGATGCGCAAACACGGCATCTCGGATGAAGCCGCCCAGCTTCATCTATATCGTCTGATGCTCGATTTCTGGAAAGAAAATCTTTAGCTGGGCTTCTGCGCCGTAGCAGACCACGTCCCGACGTCGACGGCACCGCGCCCCATCGGCTTGGTGATTGTCCCGGAGTCGATATTGTAGGTCACCGTATTAGGCTTGGGTTTTTTGAAAATCCCGGATACCGAGTACGTGATATTGTCATATGAAAGCTGGAACGACAACGTGTCGTTATTGTCGCTCCCGCCCTGAAAGGACACGGTTTGGCCGCCTATTATCACGTTGCCGTTTAGCGGATTTTGGCTCGTGAAGTTCAGCCCGGTCCATTGCAGTCCATTGCAATTGACCGTAAATTCCAGATTTTGCGGGAGTTGTGAAGCGTTGCTCATGATGATCTCCTTTCGTCGAGAAGCAGCGAGGCGCGATGAGCTGGGCCAAGCGAGTATGAGTTAGTGATATTCCGGCCGTAACAGGTGCGCGAGTATATCACCGCTTGACTTAATAACAACTTCTTTTTGCTCTCGAACTGTTAGGAGTTTAGTCTAGCCTCCTCACTCATCTGGCGATCGTACATCAATGGTTGTTCGCCTGTTTGTGTTTCTGTCGACTCTCGCCCCCAGTGACGATGCAGACGCATTGCTTCAATAAATCCCGCCGCGAGAACTGCAATGTCTCCGTCTCCGACTACGACGCCAGGCTCTGCATCCTGGCCGTTTGAGCCGTCAGTCATTGCAGGCAAAGGTAGACCCGCAGCCCGCAGGAGCTCTGCTCCGGTACCTGCTGCACCGATAGTCTTGCAGTGCCTGTATGCTTCAAGCACGAAGTTCGTCGATTCGTTTTCCTGCATCAACGAATCGATGCTCTCCGGACCATCCGGCACATACACCGCATCAAATAACACCGACGATGCCGTGAGCAGGCTGAAATCTGCTTTGACAGTTTCTCCGTCCTGTCCGGTCAGTAAACCCAGGTGTGGCGCAACCGTCATCACTTTTGCTCCGGCGGTCAGCAGTGCCTTCTTCATCTCCAACAAAGACGTGTCGACAAATCCATCACCGACGAGGAATGCCACCTTCCGTGTCTTCACAGCATCGCCCAAATTGTTAAGCATACTTAGTGCCGGCGAGGGGTCCATCTCGATCTTCGTTCGTTTAGGCTGAAACTTTTTCGGATCGCCATCCGCAGGAACGCTCATATTCATTGGCGTATCGAGTTTCTTCGGAACACTCATTCCAAGTCCGCTGGCAACTTTGGTAGCAAGTGTCTTGTCGACCTGGGCCAGTAGGAACAACATGCGTTCACGAATCGGTAGTGTCTCTACCTTTCCCAATTCAAAACGCAACGCCTTCACGATGTGGTTTTGTTCGACTTCGGACTGGCTGTTGAAAAACATCGCAGCCTGGCTGAAGTGATCGAAAAATGTTGGGTTGCGCTCGCGAATCTTCTGGGCATCAATTCGCTCTGCGTAGCTTGTGAAGCCACTCATATCCATGCCTGCCTGAAACGGACAACCACCACGCAGATTATTCGGGTCGTAACTCGTCTGTCCCCGGTTTATGGTCTGTCGCATGAATCCGTCGCGATTGTTGTTGTGAACGGGCACGACGGGTCGATTGATCGGTATCTCGTGAAAGTTTGGACCACCAAGTCGCGTTAGTTGCGTATCGAGATATGAGAACAAACGTCCCTGAAGCAATGGATCGTTTGTGAAATCAATTCCCGGAACGATATTGCCGATATGAAAAGCGACCTGCTCCGTCTCTGCAAAGAAGTTGTCAGGGTTTCGGTTAAGCGTTAACTTTCCAATCCGCTGAACAGGAACAATCTCTTCGGGGATTAGTTTTGTTGGATCGAGTAGATCGAAATCGAAACTGAATTCGTCCTTTTCTTCGACGATCTGAACACCAAGCTCCCATTCCGGATAATCGCCGTTCTCGATCGCTTCCCACAGATCGCGACGATGAAAGTCGGGATCTTTACCGGAAATTTTCTGTGCTTCATCCCAGACAACCGCGTGCAGGCCAAGCAGTGGCTTCCAGTGAAACTTTACGAAGCGCGCTTTTCCGGCCTCGTTGATGAATCGGAAGGTATGAACGCCAAAGCCCTCCATCATTCGAAAGCTTCTGGGGATCGCACGATCAGACATCACCCACATGATCATGTGCATCGATTCCGGCATGAGGGAAATGAAGTCCCAGAATGTGTCATGTGCCGATGCAGCCTGCGGTATCTCGTTATGAGGCTCCGGCTTTACTGCGTGAACTAAGTCCGGAAACTTGATCGCGTCCTGAATAAAAAAGACCGGCATGTTGTTGCCGACGAGATCGAAATTGCCTTCCTGTGTATAGAACTTGACCGCGAAACCACGTACATCACGAGCAAGGTCAGACGATCCTCGAGAACCCGCGACTGTCGAAAAGCGCACGAAGACAGGCGTTCTTACCGAAGGATCCTGGAGAAACGCAGCCCTCGTGTACTGGGCCATCGATTCGTAGACCTGAAAGTAGCCATGCGCCGCGGAGCCACGTGCGTGTACCACACGTTCGGGAATGCGTTCGTGATCGAAATGCGTGATCTTTTCACGAAGCAGGAAGTCTTCAAGAAGTGAAGGACCACGATTTCCCGCCTTGAGCGAGTTTTGATTGTCGTTTATCCGGACGCCTTGATCGCTGGTCAGGAACTCTCCGGCCGACTCTTCCATGTTCTTAGCCAGGTCTTCGCTCTTTGGACTAAGTGCGCCATACCCGGCATTCCGGCGTGAGCCATTGGCGCGTGAACCATTGGTCGTTGGCTTTCTTGACTTGTTTGCCTTTGCATTCTTTCGCGTACTCATGTCTTTCCCCTCGTTCTGCAATCGTGATAACTATCGCGCGCCGGCTTTCTTGGTTCTGGCTTTCTTGGCCTGGGCAGCTTCCTCTTGCGTCTTCACATCGCGGACTTCTTCCGGCGGCGGAAGCACAGCGGGCATTCCCAACGCCTCAATCCAGAGCTCACGAGTCCAACCCGTCGTGTGATAGAGGTGTTCGTCTTCTTGCTCCTCCACCTGTTCGTACGCGGGTTGCAACAGACTCGCGTCTGGCAATTCGGATTTGGTTGCGAGTTGACCGATCAACTCCCAATTCAAATGGTCTTTCGTTTCGGCAAGTGTGATGCATTCAGCAGCGACAATCTGCGCGGCTTGCGGGTCGGCGCATCGCATGGCGAGTTCGATAGTCTTCACGAGCGACGTGCCGAGATAGCGAACGACCTGACGGCCTGGCGTTTCGGTGTTCGGATCGAGCCCGAGCTGTTGAATTAGGTCTGTACAGATCTGTACATGCGTTTTTGTTTGTTCGAGATATTTGTTCCACTCTTCGCGGAGATCCGGGTTGAGCGCACAACGAAGTGCTGCCGTGTAGACCTGGACGCCGCCCTTTTCAGTTTCTAACGCCTGGAAGAGCAAGTCGGTAGGAACGCTGCCGAGTAGTTTCTTTGTATTCATTGTGCCCCCTTGTTTCCTGCGGGTTGTTTATATGAGGTGAGCCGTTCGAATTGAGGACGAGCAAGGCAATCGAATGCCTGAAAGTCGAACTCAAATGCGCCGCACCTCGCAATGTACTCGGGGAGTAGCAACTCCAATGCCTTGATGTGCTGTTGCGGCTTTCCGCCCGATGTGAGAAGAGCCGATCTGAATTTTACTCCATCCATTCCGGCTTCGCCGCCGAATGTGAGAAGAGCCGATCTGAATTTGACCCCATCCATTCCGGCTTCGCCGCCGAATGTGAGAAGAGCCGATCTGAATTTGACCCCATCCATTCCGGCTTCGCCGCCGAATGTGAGAAGAGCCGATCTGAATTTGACCTCATCCATTCCGGCTTCGCCGCCCGATGTGAGAAGAGCCGATCTGAATTTGACCCCATCCATTCCGGCTTCGCCGCCCGATGTGAGGCGAGGCTATGCCTCGCCGTAAGGTTTTATATATGAAGTTGGGGCTGCGCCCCCGGTACGGCCTTTGGCCCACATACGATAGGGCAAAGCCCGAACCAGGGGCGCAGCCCCATTCGGAATCTAGAGATGAACGGCGAGGCATAGCCTCGCCTCACATCGGGCGGCGAAGCCGGACTAAATGAGTCAAGTTCCAGATCGGCTCTTGAATTTCAAGACGGTATTTCACATCGGGCGGCGAAGCCGCAACGATTCGTCCTTAATAAATGTTGCCGCCGGCCTGTGTTGACGTCACCGATCCGTTGTTTACGTTCAACGTGTAGGCAACGCCGCCGGTCCCTGTCCAGGTTGATAAGTTGAAGGTGCCTCCTTGGGGAACTTTGTAGACGCCGATATTGAGATAAGTCATAGGCGTCCTATCCGCGAGCACCTGAGCCGGCCCAGGCGCCTGAAGGAAATAAGCTGCGCCCGTACCTACCATAGTCGCGGCGCCAGTAGGCAACACCAGTAACGCCGTCTCCTCGTCAATTCCGATGCCTCGCGGCTGCGCGGCCCAACCGTTGTTTACGATGCGCGCCAAAAACACGAGCGATCTTCCCATGCGATCGCGCGTCACAAAATGCGAGTCGTAAAGCTTGCCTACCCCCAATGCAGATTGAAACAGATCGCGATCGAGTGTGACGTAACGATGAAATGGATTCGCCAGCGCCTGACTCGAAGTCACGGACCCGATCGCGCCCGTGTAAATAAATTGACTGAGTACCGCGAGTCCCGCGCTGGTTCCGCCAACAGGCGCCTGTTTGGAATTGAGCAGAAAATTTACGCCCGTCTGCACAGCGGTTCCGCGCCACAACGCAACGTACGTCGACTGGTCGCCACCTGCGATCCAAAGTGCCTCCGCGTTTTGAATCTGAGTGCTGACATAGGCGGAGTTCGCACCCGTCACACTCGTGATAATGATCGTTTCAACTGAATCCATCTGCGGACAGAGTTGTTGGATGTAAGGATTGTAAGCGTCTGTACCAGTGGTCCGGATCACGAGGAAGTCGCCGCCGCCCGCGCGCTGGCACATCCATTGAAACGCGGCGTCAACGTCAGTCCCACCTCCCATCAAGACCAGTCCCGGACTCAGCGTCTGAGCCGGTTGCGCGTCGGCAGGATTACCGACGACAAACGAGGTGAATCCGGTTTTGTTGCCGGCAGCATAAACCGATACCGAGAGCCCGCATAAAACTACGAGCATTAACATGAGCGAACGCAGACAAGTTGGCATTGGAGTCCTCCTGAAGTGTGAAAGAGTGTCGGACCTTATATCACTTTGCGGCGGTGGAGAGAATAGCGTGACATCCGCGCCGCAATCCGTTCGGCGCGCTTTCAGTCCTATTCACCGCAATCACGGAGCGGTTCATTGCAAATCCGAGTCGAGAAATCCCTTCGCGGGGTATAAAGGCCCCGAAACTTTTGGCGGAGGTATCCCCCGTGGAAAAAAGCCGTTTATTTGAATCACTCGGACAGGATGTTAGATACGGACTGAGGGTTCTGCGCAGGAATCCCGCCTTTACACTCACGGCAGTAATAACTTTGGCCCTGGGTATCGGCGCCAACACGGCCATCTTCAGCGTGATTTACGGAGTGCTGTTGCGCCCGCTCCCTTATCGTGACGGGGAACGTCTGGTCGTGTTGAATCAACAGGCTCGCCTTAGCAACATAAACCGCCTGGGTTTCTCGGTTAAGGAGTTCCAGGATTATCGCGACCAGACGAGAACGATGGAGCTGGTTGAGCACCATGCCATGAACTTCATTCTGTTCGGCCGCGACGAGCCGGAGCGCGTGCAGACCGCCGTGGTGTCAGCAAACTTCTTTGACGTGCTTGGGGTAAAGCCACTCCTCGGTCGAAGCTTTGTAACGGAAGATGAGAAACCGGGTGGGGAAGCCGTGCTCATGCTCAGCTATAAATATTGGGAGCAGAGTCACGGACGCGATCCGAATATCGTGGGCAAAGTCTTCCGTATGAACAATCGACCTCATACGGTCATCGGCGTGCTGCCGCCCGTTCCGGAGTACCCGTCTGAGAGTGACGTGTACATGCCCACGGCGAACTGTCCGTTTCGCTCGAGCCAGACGATAATTGATAACCGGCAAGCGCGGCTGCTGTCCGTAGTCTTTGGACGGCTCAAACCTGGAGTCGAAGTGGCGCAGGCGCAGGCGGACGTCGCGAGCGTTGCCGGCAACTTACAGTCAACATACCCTGACGTCTATCCCAAACAGATTGGCTACGCCACCCAAGTGGATCGGCTCGACGCCGTGCTCACGCAAGGAGCTCGGCCCACTTTCCTGATACTGCTCGGAACGACGGTATTGGTCCTGCTAATCGTCTCGGCCAATGTCGCTAATCTCAACCTGGCGCGCGTCCTCCAGCGACAGTCCGAGATAGCGATGCGCACGGTGCTTGGTGCGAGTCGCGCGCGGCTCGTCAGGCAGATGGTGACTGAGAGCTTGCTGCTGTCGTTGATTGGAGGCGCGTTGGGTGTGCTTTTGGCATGGTCCGGACTTCCACTGCTCACGTCCTTCGCCGAGCGTTTCACGACACGCACTGCCGAGATCAAAATTGATTCTTCCGTGTTGCTGTTCACTGTGGTCGTGTCCGTGTGTACAGGCCTGGCTTTCGGTTTACTGCCGGCGCTCTCCATGGGTCTTAACCGTAAAAAGGATCTCGCCGGCACACTCAAGCAAGCTGAAGGTCGCTCCACGTCAGGCGGGAAGAATCGTATCCGAGGCCTGTTGGTAACAGCGCAAGTGGCGATCTCTTTCACGTTGCTTACAGCCGCCGGTCTGCTGCTCCAAAGCATTATCAAACTTCAGCATGTCGACTCCGGCTTCAATCCCGAGAACGTGTTGGTGATGCGTCTCGCGCCGAACTGGTCCAGGTTTAGCAACGCGGCGACGGCGAACGCGCAATTCATCTCGTACTTCCGGCGAATGTTGGAACGAGTGAGTCAGGAACCCGGCGTCGCGGAAGCCTCCGTTTCGTCGACCTATCCGCTGAATCCGGCAGGCATTACGCAAGGACCAAACAACGTCACAATCCAAATAGAAGGGCGGCCGCGAGATGACGCCCAACCGCAAGTACAGCTCGATCCCCGTGCCGTGAGTCCCGGCTACTTCCGCATTCTCGGCATACCGCTTATCAGCGGCCGGGTGTTTACCGACGCCGATGATGAGAAGGCGCCGCGAGTCGTCATCGTGAACGAGGCGGCTGCGCGTGCTCGCTGGGGTGCGGAAGATCCTGTTGGCAAGAGGATTTCTTTCAATAACGGCGAGACGTGGATCACCATCGTCGGCGTAGTAAGCAACGTGAAGCAGTACGGCTTAGAGAAAGCGGCAACAGAAGAGATATACAGCCCTGTGGCCCAGGCTCCTTTCGGGTCGTTCCTGGTGATTAAAACCAGGGGAGCCCCGATGGGAGAGTCCAAGCGAATACGTGACGCGATACATCAGGTAGACGCAGAGACGGCGATCGATCAGGTGAAGACTCTCCAACAGGTGTTCGACGACTCTGTGACGTCGCCGCGTCTGACGGCGTGGCTGATCGGAATCTTTGCGCTCCTCGCGCTGGTTATCACAGCCGCCGGGATTACGGGTGTTATGGCGCTGGCCGTAACGCAGCGAACGCGTGAGATCGGAATCCGGATCGCGCTCGGCGCTACGCGTCCGCGGATCATAGCCATGATTATGCGGCAGGCGCTGCTACTGGTCGTGCTCGGCCTCGTGGTGGGTTTGGCCGGGGCGCTGTGGCTCAATGGGCTGATCGCTTCGCTCCTGTTCGCAACACCAAGCGCGGATCCAGTCACGTTTGCGGCAGTCTCATTCCTGCTCATCCTGGCCGGAGCCGTCGCATGCCTGATACCTTCGCTCAGGGCAACCAGCATCGATCCGATCTTGACTCTTCGGCGCGAGTGATGGTCCTATAAAAACGCTTCGCCTTTTCTAGTAAGTCCACGATGCTTAATCACCCCGAGAATGAGCTTTGGCAACGCGGTGAATACACGATCAGCACGGATCGCTCCCGGCTGAACCTAAACCTCATTCACGACTTCATCAGCAATCATTCGTACTGGGGAACTGGTCGCGCATTAGAGGTTGTGAAACGCTCGATCGACAACTCACTTCCGTTCGGCGTGTACAAGGGTGACGAGCAAGTGGGATTCGCGCGAATCGTGACGGACTATGCGACGTTCGCGTGGGTGGCTGACGTTTTCGTGGTGCCGGAACATCGTGGGCGCGGGTTATCGAAGTGGCTCATGGAGGTCATCATCGCTCATCCGCAGCTACAGGGATTTCGCCGCTGGGTCCTTGCGACCAAAGACGCACAGCGATTGTACGAGCAATTCGGCTTCATCCCGTTGCACCGTCCCGAACGTTGGATGGAACGACCTGATCCGAACATGCAAGAGTCTCCGGATTACTGGCAGCCGCGGTAACCACGAAGATGCCACGGGCTTGCCCCGTGGAGTGTCACGCTGGCCGCTACACGATTTTCCTAACCAACAACACTGGATGCCACGGCCTTGAGCCGTGGAGGTCTCACGTTCGCAGCTAAATAGCAGAGATCGTGAGACTCCACGGGGCAAGCCCGTGGCATCTGGCGCGTTGGTCTAAGAGGCTGGGTAGC
>Ga0207670_10000304_pt1 | contig 29485 bp, 17 predicted proteins | sample KBSS23HmetaG_FD_184339 | JGI IMG/M metagenome (GOLD analysis project Ga0207670, IMG submission 184339) | Switchgrass rhizosphere microbial communities from Kellogg Biological Station, Michigan, USA - KBS S2-3H metaG (SPAdes) (version 2) | ecosystem: Host-associated > Plants > Roots >... | reverse complement strand
CCCGCCGAGTGGCATGTGTCCACGATCAGTATCAACTCCCCTGCGTCCACCCCCCGCAGCCACTCAGACAGATCGTCGCTCGACACCCACTGCCGCAGTTGCCTTGGGTTAACGCCGCCGCCCACGTCTAACCGCCCGGAGTTCGACGGGATCAGGTAGTACCTACCGTCAGCGTCCGTGTAGCCGTGGCTCGATACTGTAAGCAGCACCAAGTCATCTGGTTCAGCACGTCGTAACTGATTCGCATTAACAACACCTTTCAAAGCATCCGATAATGCACCCGATTTCCCAAGGTGGCCCGCGAGCGCTTGCAGCACCGCATGTAGTGCTTCTCTCGTCGCGTGATTCTTTGTGATCTTCCGTATGCCATTCTTCACTTTGTAATCCGACACGAGCTCGATCGGCACTACGTCATACTGATTGCTCAGTCGCTTTACCAGTGCCTGTTGCATCAGAGATGCGTCGCTGGCTGCAAAACTGAGATCCCACCTCCGAACCTCGTAGGCGTTTACCCCCATTGAAACGACGTAGGCCCGGGGACGTGCTGGCGCCAGCTCTTTGGGAACTAAATAGTCCTGTGTGGCGGTAGCGCTTTTGACCCGGTCCAAGTTAAATGCATAAGCGGAAAACTGTACGCTCTGCCCGGTCTTCCCATGCGGCAATCGCACCATGAAGGTCCGCGTCGCCTTTCCTGTTTTTGGATCAAGATCGATAAGGGTGGCGTCTTGCCACGCCTTTAACTCTGCCGGAGTCAAATTCGAGCCTGTCTTGAGCCCTTTGCCCCCAAGCTTCGGTTCTGGCCACTGCCCCACCAACTGACCGTCACGAAATAATCTAAGATCGTGCACGTCAGTCCGCATCGTAACTTTGTTCCCGTTCCGTCCGAACTTACCTTCAGCCGACGAAACCTCCACGATCACTTCTGCCAAATCAGAACGATTGCCTGACTTGACCGGAAGCACTTTCACTATCGGCTGTACTCGATTCAACTCTGCCAGCGGTCGCACTTTAGGTAACTGCTCGCCGTCCAATAATCGCGGCAGCAACCTCGGCTCATAGTAGTCTCGCATGAAGATCTCTGGAGGTAACGGCGTGAAGGGATCGTCAGGGAATACCCACGCTAACCCATTAATTTCATCAAGGTCATCGGAGTCGAAGTGATCCCCCGCCACCATCACGGTCTGGGTGCCATCGCGGAAGCTCAACAGCGAGCAGAGTTCCTTACGAGAAGCAACGTCCCAGATCCGAACCGTGTTATCCAAACTGCTCGTAAGCACCCGCTTACCATCCGGAGAGAAAGCTACCGAACGGACGGAACCGGTATGACCCAAAAAGACGCAGAGTTCCTGACCAGTCGAGGCATCCCACAGCCGCGCTGTATTGTCTTTACTGCCCGTAAGCACCTGTCTGCCATCCGGAGAAAACGCCACCGCGAGAACTGTATTAGTATGGCCAACGAAGTGCGTGACTTTCTGTTTCTCTATACTTTCGAGTCGAGCTTCATTGTCGCGGCCTCCGCCCGTAAGCACCAGCTTGCCATCAGGAGAAAATGTCCCGTTAGTGCCATAAAACCTCCCTACTTGTTTGCCCGTTGCGGCATCCCATAGACGAACTACATCATCCCTGTTACTGGTTAGCACTTGTTTCTTATCTGGGGAAAGATCCACTGAAGCTATCGCAGTAATGTCCGCTGCCGGCACTCTGACACGCCACAGTTCTTGACCACTTGCAAGATCCCACAACCTTGCAGACCATTGCGGTATTGTGCCCTCCCCCGGAAGGATGAGCTGATCACCATGTCGTAAAGCCATCACCGATTGACCACCGGTTGTATCCCGACCTCCAGTTAGGATGTGCGTGCCATCCGACGAAAACACTGCTGAACTGATAGCGCTGGTATAACCGGTGAAGCGTTTCACCTCTTGACCAGTATCGACATCCCAAAGGCGCACTGTGTTATCCCGGCTACTCGTGAGTACCTGTTTGCCATCGGGAGAAAACGCTGCCGAGTTTACTTTATCCGTATGGCCCGTGAAGCGGCGCAACCATTGGCCAGTCGGGATATGCCAGAGTCTGACAGTGTTGTCCTTGCCGGTTACGAGCATCTCGTTGCGGTCCGGAGAAAATGTTACTAAGTCGACTCCACTGCTCTCGCCTTTGAAGCTGCGAACCTCTCGGCCAGTATCAACATCCCACAGCTTTACTGTTTTATCGCTGCTGCCCGCGAGAACCTGCTTGCCATCCGAAGAGAACGCCAACGATGTCACGCTATCGGTAAGTCCACTGTAATGCCGAACCTCCAGGCCAGTCTCAACATTCCACAGCCTCACTGTTTTATCCGAGCTCGCAAGTATAGACTTGCCGTCAGGAGATAACGTCCCTTTGCGACCAGTGAAGGAATGCACTTCTCGACCTGTCGCCACATCCCACACGCGCACCGTGCCATCAGAGCTTCCCGTTAAAACCTGCTTACTATTGGCGGAGAAACCTATTGAAAGAATCTCGCCAGTATGACCCTCAAAGGTGCGGAGTTGTTGACCGCTAGCCGCATCCCAGAGTCTCGCTGTTTTGTCACGGCTGCCGGTAAGTACCTGTTTACCATCGGAGGAAAATGCCACTAGATTTACTCTAGCGGCGTGGCCTATGAAGCGGCGCACTTCTCGACCGGTAGCGACATTCCAAAGTCTCACTGTCTTGTCCGCATATGACGTCGGTGTACCATAAGGCCCCCCGACTGTGTCGTCATAGCTACCAGTAAGTACCTGCGTGCTGTCCGGTGAAAACTTCCCCTCACCTCCATAAAAGCGGCGCACCTCTCTACCTGTAACCATATCCCATACGCGCACTGTGTTGTCCGAACTGCTCGTGAGCAGCTGCTTGCCATCGCGGGAAAGCGCTATTGAATAAACGGTTTCGGTATAACCGGTGAGACGGAGCAGTAGCGTGCCGGTTGCGGCATCGGGGAAATATCGACCGATGGGCGTGCCATCGCCGGAAAACGTACCTTCACCGCCCAAAAAGCGACACAGTTCTCGTCCGGTTGCCGCATCCCACACCCGCGCTGTATTCTCCCGGCTTCCTGTTAGTACTAGCTTATCATTTGCTGAAAAGGTGCCCCCACTGCCCAGGAAACGTCGTACTTCTCGTCCAGTAACGGCGTCCCAAAGCACCGTTTCATCGAAATCTGCGGTGAGCACTTGGCGACCATCTTGCGAAATCGCTACCGAAGTCACGGAATCTAATTGCCCTACTTGAGGTACGAGTTGCGGACGCAAACCCGATGATGAAGTGCGACCAAGTCCGACGGGCGAGCGCTGGCTCGACTGCGACCTGGTCGTTCCAAAAACAAGCAATACAGAGACTACCAACCACACATTCCAATGTCGCATGCAAGAATACTCTTTACGCATCAGTGTTCGTATTGCAGTCCCTTTAACGATACAACGAGTCGGCCTGCGTGACCCTCTGCGTCACATAACCGCGCCTGTCTTGAAGACCGTTGACCGGGGGAACCGGAGGTCAAGGCTGCGGCGGAACCTCGACTATCACCACCTCACGATTCTTACGCTTAAAGTTGAACAAAGCCGGCTGTTGAAATGCGTTCTTTTTCACCGAATTGAGAGCTCCCGATGCTTTCACAGGTATGGGGTCTCGACCGACGATCGCCAACGGTTTAAGCCGTCCGGTTTTCAGTTCTTCGTACAAGGTGGGTACCCGTTCGGCACCGTATGTGAGCCACTCATCCAAGGTGATCTTTCCGTCTTTATTTGTGTTCGCCCTCTCGGCCTCAAGCCCCTCCCGGATGAGCGCATATGTCAGCAGCCCGTGCTCAAGGCGCTGTGCCTCCAGTGCCACATCATCCGCTTGGCTCGCCGCCAGCACCCGCACCCCCTTGTCATAAGCCAATTGTCCCAAGCCCCTGCTGCCCATCGGCCCCGGCTTGAATCCCGGCTCCTCGATTGCTCCCGCCGAGTGGCATGTGTCCACGATCAGTATCAACTCCCCTGCGTCCACCCCCCGCAGCCACTCAGACAGATCGTCGCTCGACACCCACTGCCGCAGTTGCCTTGGGTTAACGCCGCCGCCCACGTTTAACCGCCCGGAGTTCGACGGGATCAGGTAGTACCTACCGTCGGCGTCCGTGTAGCCGTGGCTCGATACTGTAAGCAGCACCAAGTCATCTGGTTCAGCACGTCGTAACTGATTCGCATTAACAACACCCTTCAAAGCGTCGAAAGGTTGGAGATCCTCCCCAGCAAGAGAACGCAAAACATTTCGCAAGACTGCGCGTGTGGCGTAATTCGGACCATGTATGACACCACGGACTACTTTGTAATCCGAGATCAGGCTGATCGGAACTACTTCATACCTTGCCTTCAGGGTGCCGACCAGCACCCGCTGCATCAGAGAGGCGTCACTGGCGGCGAACCGTAATTTCCAACTCGGCTCTTCGTACGTGTTTATGCCGACTGAGATGACGTAGGCGCGCGGGCGTACAGGCTCTAGCGCCTCGGGGACTTTGTATTCCTGCGTAGCGACCGCGCTCTTAACACGGTCATCGTTGAAGGCATAGGCCGAGAATTGGACGTGCTGCCCTGCCTTCCCATGCGGCAATCGCACCGTGAAGGTCCGCGTCGCCTTTCCTGTTTTTGGATCAAGGGCGATACGGGTAGCGTCTTGCCACGCCTTTAACTCTGCCGGTGTCAAATTTGGGCCTGCCTTGAGCCCTTCGCCCTCCTGCTTCGGCTCTGGCCACTGCGCGACCAATTGACCCTCGCGGAACAGCCGCAGGTCGTAGGCACCCGTCAACCTAAAACCGGGTCCGGCATCCGCGTCGCCCCCAGCTTCCGCGACGGCAACGGTCACGTCTGCTAAGTCGGGCCGCGTTCCCAGCCTCGCCGACACCACCTCAACCACAGGCTGCGCCCGGTTCAAGCTCTGCAGCGGCTTCACCTTCGGCAGCACCTCTCCTTCCACCAGACGCTTGAGCAGCTTCGGTTCGTAGTAGTCCCGCATGAACATGTCTACTGGAAGCGGTCGAAGTGGGTCGTCCTCCATGATCCAACTCAGGCCCGGGAGACTTTCCGGGTCGTCTGTATCAAACCGACCTTCCGGCGAAATGACTACCCAAGGACCACCCTTCAAAATAATTAGGCTGACAAGTCGCTTGCCAGACCGTTCCAAGATGTCGATGCCCGTCGAGGTTGCCATCATCAGCAGGTTTCTCCCCTTCGTCACTTCGGAGAATGATTGGATCGTGCCAAAGGCGGCTTTGTACTCAATCGGCGTCAAAGGCGCGCCGTCGGCTGGTTTGGTCGGAAAGCGGAACAGCCGCCCCCCACCGGTCAGCACAAAGTAGCTTTGATCCTGACAGGAAAACGTCAACTTCACTTCGACCAGCGAATTGCCGAGAATCTCCTTGAACGGCCTGCCCTCCTTGGCGGTTCGACGGTCGATGTCAAACAAGATGGGGGAGCCGAAACTGTTGCCGTACAGCACTTCCTTTCCGTCGCACGAGAACGCGGGGGTGATGGCGTATCCGATGCCGTGGTCTTCAAGCGGCAGCTCGCTATTTCCTTCCAAGTCTCTTAGCCGAAAGCCGCCCGTGAGTGACGCATAAGCCATGAAGCGGCCATCTGGCGAAACGGACACCAAGTCGCGCCCGCACCTCTGGAAGTCGCAGATGTCATTAACGTGTTGACTCTTCACCTTTTCGTCCCCGACCAAGTCGATTATTAGAATGTCGTGGCCATCGAAATTCCACGCGATGTCTCTGCCGAGCACGACCCAAGCGTGTCGTTCGGAGGCATCGAACCCCGCCAGCGTAACCTCTTTTTTATTATTTAGTGGGAATGACCTGAACGCGCCAGTGCGCCGATCCCAAACTGCCAAGTGTTTACTGCCGTCGCTTAGGGAGACGGCAGCCAACATGAGCCTGCCGCTGTCGGAAAAGCGCAGCACTCTTGCCCAGTTGACGTTGAGTTCTCCTATTTTGTCATACTCCCTGACATCACCGCTGCCTGGAGAGATCACAACGATGGTGGAGTTACATAACACACCCGCTACCGTCGCACCATCCGGAGAAAGCGTTACGTTTCTTAGGCTACAGGGCTCGGGGGTCGCACCGGGTAGCGGAATGCGCACAATATTCTTCGCATATGTTTCGCTGCCGTGCCTTATGCGGAGCGCACCGCGCTCCAAATCCCACAGAACTGTCAGGTTACTGGACTCTCCTAAGACAAGCCCTCCCGAAGCCAAAGCGCTAACCGACTCCATCGGGACGGGCGACGAGCTTGAGACCGACACCGTCTCGATGACGCTTCCGTCTTTCGCCGATAGGATCACGGAGCCGAAGCCGAAAACGGCGGCGGCGACCTGCTCTCCCCCGCGTATGAACTGTACCTTTCTCACAAAGCCGGGGAACGAGGGGGACGACTGCGTGTCAACCGTGACTACGGCCCCGGTCGCCGTGTCCACTAGCGAGATGACGCCGTGGTCGTCTAGCACGGCGAGCCTCTTCCCGTCCGAGCTTAATGCCGCATCGGCGATCGTCCGATGTTCCAGCAACGTCTTAACCCTTAGAATGCGCAAGTCCCACAGTTTAATCCCTTGCGTCGCGTCCTTGACCGTGGCCGCGATGGTGCCGTCGTCCGACAGAGTCCCAACGATAACGCCATACCCTTTGCTATCGTCCAATTCCTTGACAAGTTTGCCTGTCTTCCCCGACAAGATTTGCGAACCGGAGTGCACCGTACCAGCCAGTGCGCCGCTTCCCCAGCAGACGAGGACGCTTGAACCATCGCTCGATAAGGCTAACGCCTGTATGCTGTCGCGGAATTTGGCCGACCACTCTAAACGTTCCGCCGACACATTCCAGAACTTAACGACACCCAACGAATCGCCGGTAACGACCCAACGGCCGTCGCGGCTGATGTCGATTTGCGAAATTTGTGTATCGTGCTTTGGCGCGAGTTCCCGTAAACCTCTTACTCCCCAGATAAGCACGTCACCCGAGCGCGTTCCCACGGCAAGCGTCGCGCCGTCTTCAGTAACCGCCAACATGCCGCGGCTGGGGATCGTGGCAATGGTCCTTTTCGTCTTCACGTCCATGAATTGCGTCACCGCCGGCAGAGTCGCCGAATAGGCAGTCCTGCTGCCATCCGAGGTGTAAACCCAATCGTCCCACTCCTCGGACAGTTGATTTACCCAAAGTTTCGGGTCAGAGGCTGCGGGCGTAACCACGGCTCCCTTCTTCAACCGTTCTTGCCCGGGGACGCTTTCATGAGTTAACAACAGTGCAACGAGCGTGAGTAGGTACAACGTCCATCGATGGTTGTGCAGCAGGGGTATAGAGGACTTCATAAGCAATACTGGAGGTGTGTGAATCAAACACACTTGCCATGAGGGTTAATATTCAAGCCAGCGGAAAGTATGAGAGGGTCTGCGTACCCACAGGCCGGCTGATTAAGTCTTGCGAACGACGAGAGAATAGAACTGAGGAAGCGCACTGTCAACGATGATACCGCCCCAGCTTTCCTGGATTTTTCCCAATCATTTCTAAGGCACCCATAAGCTATGTAAAACTGCGCAATAATGTTTCTTCATCAGTTCCCTTGACTGAGAATATAAGGATCTGCATCTTCTCTGAGATGTCGAACGGCTTTCACCTCAATCCCAGTGATACCTGCTTAGTGATTGCGATTACCACATCGCAAATAAAGACCAACAGCTTGTGTGTACGCTGACTAAGGATCGGGCGGCCCGCCGCCGCGGACATGACCAATCCCTAACCTTACGGGGTTGCTTGAAATTCCATGATACGTGATTCTCACCACGATATAGCCTACATCGCCAATTGTGCATATTCGTTTACTGCTCAGGGAAGTGTCCGCTTAACTGCTCAGCTCACTGCGGGATGCTTATCGCGCACAGGATCTGTAGTGAGGACATACAGCTACTGTTTTCGTCGTCGACGGTAGACAGGAGTGCGTTGCTTAAGTAGCTCGGGATGTCTGGATTCAATAATGTAAGCAAGTCCTTGATAGCCGATGCCCAATAGCTTTGCAGCGTAGCTCACACGACCATTAACTTTGGCGAGTGCTTCACTGATTAAGTTTCGCTCAAACTTTAAGACCTCTTCCGCCCAGTCAATCGGCTCGTTGAAAAGAGAGGTTTTTGTATCGTCATTTCTTGCGCTATGCTGTACCTGTACCGCCAACTTTGCTCCGACGGCTTTGAACCTCAGTAGTAATTGCTGGCTTTGACAATTCGTTAGCCATTCGCTCGCCTGCAAATAAGCGGCAGTTAACACACCGAGCGTGAGATCGTCTATCTCTTCAATCAGAGTGAGTGCCGCAAGTCCGGCTTTATTCAATGCACCCATTTGATGGGCCACCTCAATGGCTTCCTGAAAAGTAAATCGCGCTTGTTCTTTTCTTCCGAGTCTTGCCAACGCGATCCCGTGATTGATCAACGTGTCAGCTAGTAGAACCTGGTGACCGCTTTTTCTGAGTCTCCTTGCTGCGCTACGCGCTACCGCTTCCGCTTCGCTAAGTCTTCCCTGATCAATGAGCAGTTGTGACCGCGTATCATCTATTTGGGCCACAACTGCTTTGTCTTTAATGAGCGATGCGAGTCGCCGGGCCTCAATCAGATATTGATGCGCTTCTTTGAAACGGCGCATCTGACGCAGAACATTCCCAACGTTGTTCTTTACCTCTGCTCGAAAGATGGTGTTGTGGGCCAGCTTGAAGTAATGTTCTGCTTGCTCATATTCCTTGATTATCCGGCGAAAGTAATCCGCTCTATTCTCTGAGGCGACCAACTTGCGAAGCGTCATTGCACGCTGATTGTGGAACGCTCCCTTGAGTGTGGGGTTGGGAATCTTCCTGAATAGCGCGGCGTTATTGTTGAGAAGTTTTAGAGAGTGGCTGTAGCGTGAGGCGGACCATTCAACAATGGACAGAAAGATAAGCGCGTTTGCTCGCGTGTTTCCCTCGATGGTTAGTTTTTGCAGTGCCTCAGTGAGCATGATTCGTGCTTCATCCAACGCACCAGCCCACCAATAGCAAAAGCCCAACTCAGCCCGCGCCGCCGCGACACGCAGAGGATCTCCTAATGACTCGAACAACGTGATGCTCTCGCTTATTAAGTCTTTCGCGACGTCTTGAGCATCACTGATTTGATTTTTGCTGCCGATCCATCTGGTGAGAATACCCACGTGAAGTAGAACCTCGGCAGCCATCGGAGGGTTTAGTCCCTCGAGTTCGGGACGCTCGCCAAACTTTTTCCAAAACGGACGCATTACCTCTCGCGCCCTGTCGTAGTTGCCTCTGTCCTTGAGTTCTACAGCGGCCTGACATCTGAGCCAAGCGCTTTTCGTTGAGCGTAAGGCGCGAGGAATCCAGCTTCGCCAGAGTCGTCCTCATTGGACATAAAACCTTTCGAGTGGACGGGAGGAAAAGTGACTGCGAGCGGGATAGTAGTTCGCTAAGCCCTTACCTTTGCAAGGAATCTTTCCTTATTGTCTTATTTGCCGATGCCAGAGTTCTGGTAACTCTCAAACAGGAGAAACTCAAATGAAGCGATTTGCTTTGGTGCTAATCCTTACGTGCGTTCTGTCAGTCTCAGCACTGGCAGGCGATATTCCAACGGCCGGCATTGCGTCTACTCCACCGCCACCGCCCACAACGCAGAGCACAAGCAGCAGCATTGCCACAAGAATCCTTCTGACCGTTCTCAGTTTGATGCGTTAGGCAATACGGTTGCTGATTGAGCGAGTCCGATCCCGCTCAGCGGGAGTGGATAGGTGTGTCTTCGCTGATGCTGAAACACTGGCATAAGATGGGATTGGAACATGCTCGTCTAGATCTTGCGATGTGTTGAGAGCGGCAGATATAAAGCTGCACATTGCCGAAGTTCTGTGACGTGAAAGAACTTTGAGCAGCTATCCCACATGCGGCCCAGAGTGTGGGTTGGAGGGCGTCGACCTTTGTGGGGGGAGCTCGACGCCCTTCGTTTGAAGGAACTACGCAAGTTGCAGTCGCTCGCGCGCACGTTCAATTCGCTGGTAAAGCGACACCCTATCAGTTCGTAAGATACGCGCCGTTTTCGTATGGCTACCCGTTTTTGCGAGTAACTGGCCGTAAAGTTGAAGCGTGACTCGATCCAGGAACTGATCGAGTGACTCGTTATCGTGGTAGATGAGTGGTATCTCTGATGTGGCGGTCAGAGCAGTTCCGGGCAACGCCGCATGGATATCATCTACAGTAATTGTTGCTCCTTTCGACGCTGTGGCGACTAAGCGATCCACAACGTGTCTGAGTTGTCGAACGTTACCCGGCCAACCGTAAGTAGATAGCATGGCGATGGCGTGGTCTTCGATTTTGTGCTTCTGAGAACGCGTCAATTTCTTTTGCGCTTGATCCAAAAAATATTGAATAAGGATCGGAATATCTGATGGTCGGCTTCGCAGTGCGGGCGTGTTTATCGTCAACACAGCGATTCGATAAAAAAGATCAGATCGAAAACGGCCGGTCGCCGTTTCCTGGGCTAGGTCGCGATTAGTTGCCGCAATGACGCGAACATCAACAGAGATCTCCAAGTGTCCCCCAACAGGTCGGAAAGCGCTCTCTTGGAGAACGCGAAGCAACTTTACTTGGGAGCTCGGTGACATCTCGCCGATTTCATCAAGAAAGATCGTTCCGGTGTGCGCGGCTTCAAAAAGGCCTTTCTTGTTGTGGTGCGCGCCGGTGAAGGCTCCTCGTTCATAGCCGAAGAGTTCTGATTCCAAGAGCGTTTCAGTAAGCGTGCCGCAGTTTAGCGAAACAAACGGTTTCTTCGCCCGTGAGCTTTGAAGGTGAATGGCGCGCGCCACGAGTTCTTTTCCGGTGCCTGATTCGCCGGAGATCAGCACAGTGAGATCGCATCGGGCCGCCATACGGATCTGACGATTCAGCATCCTCATCGCCGCGGATTCGCCGACGAGTCCATAATCCGATCTAATTGCTTGCGAATTCATGGGACCTGATTGGGGAGTTTGGTTTAAAAAGAGACCTCCTGGTTGGTTCTAATGACGCGGCAAACGGCCAAGAATTCCACTAGGACCAAAATAATTTCGCGTTACTCGGTCCACTCGAAAAAAATATTTTCAGGTTGCTGGAAGTTCAGTCGATTTCTTTCGTCTATAGAGAATGTCATTAGAAGTTACGCATAATGCTCTGCGAGATGAAGAAGCAATTTAGATCGAAACTTAGAAGTTACAGCGTGCGAGTGATGCATGGCGCCTTGCTAATTCTGATGGCCTGTGTCGTCGGTTGGGCGCAGAGTTTCGTTACGGTCGACAAGAACATCGACGTGCTGGGTGTTCCGCCGGTGCCGACATCTCTGGCTGCGGAGGTCGCACCATATTCGCAGATCTATGGCTTGCCAATAGCAGGCTGGGATCCGACTAAACGAGAGATCTGGTTGAAGGGATTGTCGAGCGTAACCTGGATCTCAAAAGTTAAGAGTCCGGGCGCCAGCCCTGAAACTTCATCGATTTACATTCAGTCGCCTGGTATCTATGACGTTTACTTTCAACCGCAATACAAGTATCTCGCTTACACAAAAGACACCGATGGTAACGAAAATTTCCAGCTTTACCTGTACGAGATCGATGGCGGTAACTCAAAGCAACTGTCCGATGGCAAATCGAGAAATACTGAGCCAGTGTGGGCCAACGCTGGCGACCAGATAGTTTATAGCTCAAGTCCTTCAGGTTCCGTCGGCGTGAATCTGAGGGTGCTGAATCCTTTTGATCCCAAAACGGATCGCCTGCTGGTTCAATCTTCCGGAAGCTATCTAAAAGCCTATGGATGGTCTCCTGATGATAAGCAAGTCGTGTTTTGCGATTTCGTGTCCAACACAACAAGCTCGTTCTGGATGATCGACGTATCGACTGGAAAAAAGGTACTTCTCTCGCCCAAAAAAGATGAGCTGGAATTCTATGACTTCCCTCAATTCACGAAAGATGGAAAGGGTGTCGTTGTTCTCACCGATCACGATTCAGATGTGAGAAGGATTGCACGTATCGATCTCGCCTCGCATAAATTCACTTATATACCGTCTGAAACTAAGTGGGATGTGGACGAGTTTCAGATATCGCCCGACGGTAAAACTGTCGCCTTTACTACGAATGAAGATGGGGTGTCACGACTCCATTTATTCGATCTGAAAACGTCGAAGGAAATAACAGCTCCAACAATCCCGCTAGGTGTTGTCTCTGACCTGAAGTGGCATTCGAACTCCACGGATCTGGCGTTCAACTTCAAATCGCCGCGTAGTGCGAACGATGTGTACGCAATCAATCTCAGCACCGGTAAGGCTGAACTGTGGGCTACGAGTGTCACGAACGATATTGATATTCAGAAGTTTTCGCTACCTGAAGTAATCCACTGGACTAGTTTCGACAAACGCACCATCTCGGGATTTCTTTATCGGCCTCCCGCGAAATTCACTGGTAAACGTCCAGTCATAATCGACATTCATGGTGGACCCGAAGAGCAATATCGACCCACCTTCGGTTACGAACACAATTATTTTCTGAATGAGTTAGGAGTAGTCAAAATCTATCCAAACGTGCGGGGCTCATCTGGCTACGGCAAGAATTTTCTCAAGCTGGATAACGGACTCAGACGCGAAGACGCAGTAAAGGATATCGGCGCCCTATTGGATTGGATCAAGGCGCAACCCGATCTGGACGCCGAACGTGTGATGGTCGAAGGCACGAGCTATGGGGGGTACCTCGCGCTTTCGACCGCATACGTCTACAGCGATCGGATAAGAGGAACAATTTCCGATAGCGGCATTTCGAACCTGGCGACTTTTGTCGAACGAACAGAAGGATGGCGACGTGGGCTGCAGCGTTCAGAATTTGGTGATGAACGTGACGTCAAGATGGAACAGTTTATGGAACGCATTGCACCATTGAACAATGCCCAGAAGATCAAGAAGCCTCTCCTTCTAATCCAAGGCCAGAACGATCCTCGCGTTCCTGCTTCTGACACAGCCAAGCTGGTGTCCGCAACCAAGGATCGAATTCCGGTCTGGTATGTCCTGGCTAAGAATGAAGGGCACGGGTTTGCGCAACTAAGCAATCGAAATTACCGACTGTACGCAACGATACTCTTTGTCAAAGAGTTCCTGCTCAAATGAGCATTAACCGTCAACCCTCGAAGTCACAGTTTTATCGTGGCGAAAACAACTAGGAGTATGGATATGAAAAAACTTAAGGTCGCTGTATCAAGTCTGTGTCTGATTGCGTTGCTGACATTTGCTGTGCCGACGGTGGCTCTCGCTGAGGATGGACCACAGGGAGGCTCGAACTCGGGTCCGAGTGCTCCGCCTCCACCGCCTCCACCTTCGGGAACTTTGGGAAAAATCGTGGCCACTATACTCAATCTAATCAGTTGAGCATTTTGGAAGTTTTAAAGAGGGTGAGCATGTGCGGCGTTGCTCACCCTCCACAACTCTTTCGGAGAGGTATGCGAAAGATTTGGCTTCGACGCGTGGTCCTATTCAGCAGTGCATTACTGTTCTGCATAATTACCCTGCCCATTCGAGCTCGGCAATCTCAAACGATAAAGAGCGAAACCGAACTCATCGTTGCTCTCGTCAAAGGTAGTAGAGAACCGCAAGAGATCACCAGCCTTCTGCACGCTAACGCTTCACTCGTTACTGATAACTTATGGGAAATCTTGATGGCTATGGCAGCTCAGAAGTTTTATCAAAACTCTGAGCAGGCGTTTCGATTGTATGACCTAGCCCGTGAAGTGGCTCTGCAACTGAATGATCAGAAGCGACTGGCGATGACATATTACAACATCGCGAGATCCCATTCGGGACTTGGTAATTATGACAATGCTACGGCGGCCTACCTAGAAAGTCGAAAAGCTTTTGAAGCAGCATTCTCCGAACGAGACGTAATCTACATCCTTTCCGACTTAGGAATCATTAGCTTGCTCCAGGAGCGTTATGCCAATGCCCGACAGTATTCGGAGGCCAGCATTAGTTTGGCTGAGAGACTTAAGAACAGCACGGCACCGGCTGGTGCATGGCCGGACGCATTCGGTATAGCCGGATCACTTCGCACGCTCGGTGAATTGTCGCTGCGAGACGGTGATATCGAGCAAGCCATCTCACAATTTCAGCGTGCTCTAAATCTTCTGAACGAATTAAACCGTGATCGCAGTTATGACTTTTACGTTACTGAAACGTATGCAGGACTGGGCCGTGTTTATACGTCGGCCGGCGATCACGTCAAAGCGCTTGCGTTTTTGAACTCAGCACGACAAACAGCAACTGCCGCCCAGGTACCGAAGGTGCTGAGTAATTTAGGCTACTTATATATGGAGCAAGAAGACTATGCCCAGGCAGATGCACACTTTCATCAAACTCTGAAGATCTACCGTTCCGCAAACAATCAAAGAGAAGAATCGAGAGTACTTCTCAATCTCGGCGTGGTCCAACAGCGACAAGGCAAACACGACGAGGCGTTAGCATTTTTTAGGCAGAGTCTCGACGCAGCAACCGCGACAAAGATTGTCGATGTTGAGATTGCAGCGTTTGAAGGGATCGGCGTCGTGCTGACTGCGCAGTCACGCTTTGATGATGCATTAAAAGTTTTAGAAAAAGGCCTCGCAATAGCACGCGAAACACAGGACAAGATGCGTCAAACGGAATTGCTGTGGCGTACAAGTCAGACGTATCAACAGATGCAGGATTACGCACGAGCTGAACAACTTGCGCAAGAGGCTGTCGTGCTGGCTCGTGCGATGCATTTACCAAAGCTCACGTTTTTGGCAACGGCAACACTCGGTGAGACGTACGCAGCAAACAACAAAACAGAACTGGCAATTAAGACGTTGAAGGACTCGATCAACGAACTCGAAACCTTGCGCGGTCGCGTAGCCGGACGGGAGGAAGGTCTTCAGCTGTTCTTTGAGAACAAGGTTGGACCATATCACTCATTGGTGTTGTTGCTGACTACGCAAGCTAAGAATTTGGAAGCTGTGTTCTACGCCGAACGCGCAAAGGGCCGCGTATTGCTTGATGCACTTAGCGGCGGCAGGAATGGTTTAGCAAACCTTCTGACTCAGAGTGAAAGAATTGAAGAGCAGCACTTAATAAAGAAGGTTTCAGAGATTAACCAACGGATTAAGTCGCAGCCGACTGGAGCTCCGGGATTACAAGATGAACTCTACAACGAGCTAGATGCAGCGCGGCTTGAGTTGGCATCTTTTAAGGATAGAACCTATGTAGCACATCCTGAACTAAGACTACGGTCGGGTGCCGCGCACACGTTGACACTCGCGAGCGTTAAGACTCTTACGCCTTCTAGTGACCTCGCATATCTGGAATACGTGGTGACCGAAAGTAAAGTCGGGGTCTTCATAGTGAGGCGGAATCGCGTCTCCAGGGAGCCGACCATCACATACTTGACCTTGCCAGTTGATGCTGCCGAGCTTCAACAAAAGGTGAGCCAGTTTCATTCTATGTTGGCAGCACGGCATCCAAATCATAGGACGTTAAGTCGCGAACTTTACCGATCACTAGTGGAGCCTGTCGCGAAAGAACTTAAGGATGTCAGAACTGTCTGCATTGTGCCTGACGGTTTCTTGTGGACCTTACCGTTTCAAGCATTAACAACGAACCGCGGAAATTACCTGGTAGAACAATACGCGTTGTATTACGCACCTTCCCTCAGCGTGCTGCACGAAATGAGTGATCGTCCCAAAGAAACGACGAGCAACGGTTCACTCATCGCCTTCGCAAATCCAGTGATCGGTCGTGATGAGACACTCAATCAAGACCTATGCCCTTTGCCTGAAGCTGAAACAGAAGTCGCTGAAGTCGCAGCTGCCGTGCGTTCCAAACTAAAAACCGTATTGGTCGGACGAGAGGGTGATGAAAAGAGTTTTAAGGCTCTTGCACCCACTTACGCCACGATTCATCTCGCAACTCATGGTGTCTTGGATAACAGAGACCCTTTGTACTCCCATCTACTGCTTACAAAGACAGACGGCGACGTCGAAAACGACGGATCGCTCGAAGCGCGAGAGATCATGAACATGCACCTCAATGCCGACCTAGCGGTTCTATCTGCATGCGAAACTGGAAATGGACGAATTAGTCCTGGCGAGGGAGTGATCGGAATGTCGTGGGCCTTCTTCGTCGCCGGAACTCGTTCGATGGTGGTCAGCCAGTGGCGCGTCAATTCTGCGAGTACGTCACAGTTGATGAAGAATTTCTATGAAGCACTCGCGAGACGGCGAGATCGAGGCAACAAGTCAGAAGCCTTACGAGAAGCATCGATTCGGCTTATGAAAGATCCTCGCTATCGCCATCCATTCTATTGGGCCGGCTTTGTTTTAGTGGGCACCAACTAGGATGATATTCGTGGACGTAAATCGTGATTCAGCTTAGAATGTGACAGCTATATGGAGTTGCATATGCCTCATATCATTGCTCACTACTTACCTGAATTAGACGAACCTGAACGATCCTTTATTGAATGTCTGACGACCGGAATGTCTCACGAGAATATTCAACAGTTCGCAGCCGCTTATCGGCAGGTAAGAAAAGATCCTCAGACGCTACGGTTAATGGCCATCATAGGTATTGTTGCTGTTCCGGGCCTCCATCGCTTTTGGGTTGGTCAGATGGGTATCGGGTTTCTATATCTCGTAACTTGGGGCTTACTTCTGTTTGGGACAATAACTGACATTGTTAAGTATCGAGAACTCGCCTTTAATCACAACCGACAACTTGCAATGCGTATAGCGACCAACGTTGGTCGGTATGCATCGTTCGGTGCGTAGACATCGTTCCGCCAAACCGGAGTGCTAAAGATAGTTATCTTTGAAATCGTTCCAAGCCGAATGCGGGAAGCGCTAGGCTGGATAATCACCTCTTCAGTAAGTCATAAGCCGCTCGTCGCATTTGGTGGAATGATCGTGGCCCATCGACTTATTGTGCGAAGAGGCGGTTCACTTCTTCCACAAGCGCCCGCCGGGCAGCTTCAGGAAACACCGCTGCCCCGCGGAAAAGACACTTCGTTTCGGGATCCTGCCAAAGTTGCGTGAATACTCCTGCAACGGCGTCGACTACGTTCGACCTGCGCAATACGATTGCAGCAACGTTTCCGGTCCCTCCGGCCATCGGGAATCCAATTACGGCTATATCGTCAGCAACCATGAAGTCAAATTGTGGGCCTCCGGCCTCGAAGTAACGCACCTCAGCTGCATCCTTGTAAAGAAAGTCAGTCAAGAGAATATCGACGTGCTCACGTGCTTGTGGTGCCAGTCGGAACAGGCGGCGAAAGTCTTCCAACGGCGCTTCTTGGTTGCTGAGGCGTTCAGCCAGAATTGCAAAGTAACTGCGTTCGGAGACGCCTCGACCAGTATGTGTACGTGCTGTCCAAATCCTATGTCGTGCGTGCTTCGCCAGCATCTCAAGAAACGACATCGTGTTTTGGTAGCCGACTATTACAAATGATTTACGGGTGGCTAACAGAAACAGCCAGAGCAAGGATATTGCACTGACTGCTAAAAGAATAATACGGATTGGCCGTTGTGGATCAGATGTGAATCCTGGAACGATTGCTAGGACCAGAGCCACGAGAGTCGCCAAAGACGCGACAAACTCTAGACGAGTCCATTTACGAAAAAAGTAGCGCAACATGAGGTTTGAGGTCTCCGGCAGAAAGAATCGGCACCTTCTTACGCCGTATATACGAATTCTGAGTTTGTCGCTTGAGACACATCCAACACAACGATGGTAGCGCTCGGGCGATACCAATGGATATTCGGTGCGCGGTCATCGTCACAGGTTTTAGGAGCCAAGCAGCTTATTCGATATTGCATGAATCTGGGCCATGCAAACCGATCATACGCTGACGACAGGTAGTTGGAAAGAAAAAGCTCTCGACAAAGTGTCGAGACCAGTGCATAAATTCCCGCCCTACTTTTTTGGGTGATCTGGGCCTTGAATTCTGCCACAAGCTTGTCCATGAAGCGCTTCGAGGTCCTCGATATGGAAAAATCGCTACAAAATCATTGACTCCGCTCTCGAAGTGGAGTATTGATCTGGCACCCTAGATAGCTGGTTATTCCCAAATGCTTCACTTTTAGCCAGTGACCTCGCGTTATGTGGAACGCTAGGGTAATCAAGGAAAGTCACGACGTACAGAAAAGTAGGCGCTTGTGCCATTCTGGGCACTCCGGCTTACCCGTAACCTCGGCCCGCTCAGCATCTTTTAATCTACAGAGCAGGGGTGTTGACATTCACTCTAGTTGCCAATCATTCACGCGCAGATGGTCGCAACGTTAGATTGCTTATGTCTCACGGATTATCCAGGCACATATGGTTGAGTGGCCACCTCGTCGCTTGGGAAGATGCGATGTGTCATGTCTCATCCCATTCATTGCATTTAGGCAGTGCTGTTTTCGAAGCAATGCGTTGCTACGCAACCGAGAGTGGACCGGCTATTTTTCGGCTGGATGATCATCTGAAGAGGCTCTTCGGTTCAGCTGCGGTTTATCACATGCCGATTCCCTTCAGTCATGAAGATCTTAAGAATGCAGTATGTACAACCATAACGCAAAATCAGCTTTCAGATTGCTACGTCCGAGTGCTCGCCTTTTATGGACCAGGTACGTTCCAGATTTTGCCCCGCAAATGTTCGGTCGAGGTAGCCGTGTTCGCGTTGCCTTTCGAACCGTACTCTTCTGCTCAACTCGGAGTGAAACTTTTTGTTTCATCTTGGGTAAAGTTTCACTCCTCAATGATACCAACAACGGCTAAGGCATCCGGTCAATATGTGAACTCATTACTGGCGATAACTGAGGCGGCTGAGAATAAATGCGATGATGCGTTACTGCTCAATATCAGCGGGAGAGTAGCTGAAGGCTCAGGTCAAAACGTATTTATAGTCTACGACGGCGTGGTGATTACTAACGACCAAGACTCGTCAATTCTGCCAGGTATCACGCGAGACTCTGTAATTCAAATCGCTCGACTGGCCGGTTATGAAATAGAGATTCGGAGCTTCTCGTTGGATGAATTGATGTCAGCGGATGAAGCATTTTTGACGGGAACCGCCGTCGAGATTACGCCGATTGCAGAAATAAACGGGAATCTTCTTCGGAATTGTCCTGGCCCATGCACACGACGGATCCAACAGCTCTTTGCCGATACGGTATCCGGACAAAACATAGCTAATAGGGATTGGCTCCATTACGTAGAGAGCGCTTCGATGTGACGTTCTGCTAACTAAGATTGCTGTAGTGCCCTGCTTGGAGGAAGCATGATTAATCGAAAACCATTCTTGTTGATTTTGTTAACAGCTACAGTGCTGCTATTTGCGAATTGCCCCAAGCCACCCAACAGTAATAATTCCTTAAGAATAGGTGCGATATTGGATCTTACAGGGCCAGGTGCTTCGTTTGGTCAAATGCAAAGACAAGGAATAGACCTAGCTGTAGAAGTTATCAACGCATCCCCCAAGTGTAATTTGAGAATTGCTGCAATTATTGAAGACTCGCGGCTAGACCCGAAGACAGCACTTGCTGCGGCCACAAAACTCATCGAGGTTGATAAGGTTTCGGCTGTCTGTTCGATCACTGGTAGTTCGATGGCATTAACGACTGCTCCCTTGTTCAACCAGGCGAAGATTCCAATAGTCGACAGTCTCTCGTCTGCAGCAGCGCTTACCAGCGAAGGAGGTCCTTTTTACTTCCGCATACAACCAAGCGATAACTTTGCGGGAGAGTATTTGGTTACCTGGGCGAAAGAGAACCCGACAGTCAGTCGGGCGGCCATAGTTTCTGCTGATAGCGACTGGGGTCAAGGCTTAAGAGATTCGATTACCGGTTCTGCGCGAAACAAAGGCTTGATCATCATCGATACAGAAACAGCCAAGCTTGGAGAAACCGATTTTCGATCGATGATCCTCAGGATTCGTCGGCAAAATCCTGACCTGCTCTTTCTGGTGGCGCACCCCCAAGAAGCAGGTCTGATTATTAAGCAAATGGCCGAACTTAATTATAAGCTCCCAACAATGGGAAGTGACACGTTATCTACGGAGGAGGTACGCACAGCCGCCGGCAAAGCGTTGGACGGTGTGATGTTCTGCTTAACTTCTGCGGGTTCGGGGAAGTCGTATGAGGATTTTCAAAACCGCTTTCGAAGCCGATACGGCAAGGATGCGACTATTAATTCCATTAAGCCTTACGATTCAGTGATGATCCTTTACGACACTGCCTGTAAGACCGGACCGTCAGCGGAACAGATATATAGCTCACTACAAGGACTAACAAGTTTCCAAGCCATAAGCGGAAACATCTCGTTTGACAAGAATGGTGACATTAGTACTCCTCAATATGATCGCTTGATTTACCGGGGCGATACGTTCAGTAAAATTGGATCTCCTAATTAAGCATAGCTCATAAACTAAATGAGGTTCACGCTTGAACTTATTATCTTGGGTTTTTGTTTGGGTGGGTTGTACGCACTCGTCGCCGCAGGATATTCGCTCGTCTATGGAGTCTTGAGGTTTATTAATTTTGCACATGGAGAGGTGTTTACAATTGGAGCCTACTTCGCCTATGTAGCTTGGCATTACCTAGGAATCTCTTTTCCGTTAGCTCTGATTCTAATTGGCGCCGCCGGAGGAGCAGCAGTGGCGGCACTTGTTGAGCGTGTGGTCTACAGACCACTCTCACACACTTCAAATTTACTACTATTAGTTACGAGCATCGGCGTTTCAATAATTCTGCGCAACCTGGTTTCGATCTTGTTTGGTGACCAATTCAGATCTCTAAGACCACCCAGTGCAATCCGCCTCATACCATTAGGCTCGTTACAAATTCCAGTCAGCGAACTCTATGCTCTAGTTGGAGTCGCCATTATGGGTGCCGCGCTCTGGCTCCTCATATGGAAGACAGACTTGGGGCTAAAGATCCGAGCCGTTGCAAATAGTAGAGATTCATCCAAAGCAATCGGTATCAACATACCTCGAGTCGTTTCATCAGCTTTCGTCATCGGGGGCGCATACGCAGGCTCATCCGGTGTATTTGCTGGAATGATCAGTGAATTGACTCCTCAGATGGGAGTATTGGTTGGCATAAAGGCATTCACGATTGCTGTAATTGGTGGTATTGGCAATGTAACTGGATCAATCATCACTGGTTTTGTGGTCGGAATCCTAGAGGCACTAGCAATCGGTTATTTCGGTGCTGCGTATCGTGACACTCTGGTGTTCACGGTGTTGGTTGTAGCTCTCCTAATCAGACCTAAGGGAATACTGCCGCCCCGGAGCCACGTCTAAGATGCAACTCATCGAGCAGACCGTCTACATGTGTTTGCTTTATGCCGTATTGGCGATGGCTCTCAACATGGCCATGGGCTATGCAGGGATGTTATCGATTGGGCATGCTGCATTTCTAGCGATAGGCGCATATTCTGAAGCACTGATGGCTAGAGCGATTGTTGATCACTATAACCTTAGTCATCTGCCCGTAATTCCGTATTACTTATTCTGTCTGACTTTTGCCGTCACTGTTTCAGGATTAGCTGGTGGCATTTTGGCGATATTTGGAAGCAGGCTGAAAGACGACTACTTCTTGATGACGACATTTGCCTTCGGTGCTGTACTTCAAGACGTATTCCGAAATGTGAATTGGACAGGTGGGAATTTGGGTGTTAGGGGTATTCCACAAGTGTTTGTCGCGAATTACACAATATCGACTGGTAGAGGAGCACTGTGTACGGCCATCTTCATATTCGCTCTTGTGTACTGGTTTTGTAGCAACGTTGAAAGATCTCGTTTTGGACTTGCTCTCTATACTGTTTCCGAGCACGAATCACTTTCAATTACTTTAGGGGAAATGCCACTTTCGCTGAAGGCACGATCTCTCGCTACGAGCGCTGCCTTAACGGGACTGGTGGGTGGGTTACTCGCTCCATATTATCACTATATCGACCCATCGTTTTTCGGGTTACAGGAATCGATCTTAATATTTTCGATGGTGATGATTGGAGGGTTAGGATCGCGAAACGGAGCTGTACTTGGGGCGAGTCTACTAATAATCATTCCCAACCTTTTACCTTTTTTACGAGTGCCATTATCTGTCGATGCAAGTCTTAGGCAGATCCTATACGGCATAGCACTGGTTGTGATCATGCGATTTAGACCTTTTGGTCTCGTCGGGAACAAACGACTAAGGTGATACCAATCTTATCAATAAAAAACATTTCCAAGCATTACCGGGGAGTTATTGCCTTGGACGAGGTTTCTTTGGATATTCATACTGGGGAGGTAGTAGCGCTTGTTGGTCCCAATGGTGCTGGAAAGTCAACATTACTTAATGTGGTTGCCGGCTTAACGAGACCTGATACCGGTGAAGTCACATTTAATAGCTCGCGGATTTCTTGGTTCCGGCCATTTAAACATTTTAGAGCCCCACAGAACATGGGTTTTTTAATGCAGCACACCAGGGTAGTGGAGAGCCTTTCACCAATCGACAATGTGCGTATCGGACTACAACCTGGGAACGGACGATCACTTATTAAAGCAGTCATCTTCCCGCGGCACCAAGCTTGGAGATCCGAAGCTGATGCGATTCAAGAGGAGTTTGAAGCTTTCTTAGCAAGGTCAGTTTCCGATTCTGCTTTGCTGTCTGTTGGCCAGAAGAGAATTCTTGAACTTTTGAGACTGAGAAAGGGTCTTCCTATAGCTTTGCTGTTGGATGAACCTACAGCGGGGTTGCATGCGTCTTCTATAGCCGAACTTATTGAGTTAATCGATGCTTTTAGGAAGAACGGTTGTGCCGTCCTACTCTGTGAGCACAACCTTGATTTTGTCCGATCGATCAGTGATCGAATCGTCAGAATGAACAAGGGTGCTATTGCTACACAATCTGACAACCAGAGAATTGATCTGTGGGTAGATATTCATGCGCAACCTATTCGATCTGCCGATCAAACTGCGACTGTAGAACGCCGGACTGACAACCCCCTGATCTCCATAGTTGATCTTCAGGGCGGGTATGATTCCGGCGCAATCTTTCATTCTCTATCATTTGAAATGTATACCTCAGAAGTTATTTCGTTCGTCGGGCCAAACGGAAGCGGGAAATCAACAGCTCTGAAAGCCATTGCGGGATTGCTTCCATGGCGGCGAGGACAAGTCTTTCGGGATGGAAACAATGAAATCACACAAAGACTTCTTGGGGAACACCGTGGTGTTTCCATGGTCCTTCAATCTCACAGAATTTTCGATAGATTAACTATAGAAGAGAATCTGCTTCTTGCCGCTAACAAACTGGACAAGCGGGAACGTGAGAATGCAATTAGCCATGCGTGCAAATACTTCCCCGAATTGATCAACATCGCACATAACAGACCTGCAGCTCAACTCAGCGGGGGTCAGCAGCAAATGCTCGTCCTTGTACAAGGTCTTATCACTAATCCGCGGGTGCTATTGTTAGATGAGCCAACAGCTGGACTAAGTCCACCTGTTGTTCGCGACGTAGAATACGTTATTAGTCAGCTAAAATCAGACGGCATTTCACTAATCATCACCGAACACAACATGAACTTTGTTCGCGCCGTATCAGATCGAGTGTTTGAGTTCCGAATCGGCGAAAAACCTCAAGAGATTTCGCTGGAACGCTAAAACGACTATGCCCTCATATGATCCTGAAATTCTCAAAATAGTGTGGCACTACCTTCTCCAGGTTCTAATGTTCTTACTCGGAGTCGTAAAGGTAGCTGCTGGCTTAACATTGCTATACATAATTGCGGCTACATATCATTTGATACAGCACGAAGTAATTAGACCACTCCTGCCCGGCGCGAAGTACAGTATATTCAAGCGGCCGGTCGAAACAATGGGACGCCTTGCAAGGTGGATAGCAACTCACGTATTTGGCTTCTATTACAAACGCCCCCTGTTTGTACATGAGTGGGCAGGTTTGTACGAACTTAAAGAATCTGTGGAGCCGATTAAAAGTGAGATTGACCGAGCTGCCAACTCAATACTCGCATCTCTGACAGGAGGCAGACTTGAGTACAGGCGGATACTGTTGGAGGGAAGTCCCGGCAGCGGCACGCGGCAGATAGCCCAAACGGTTTATCGGCTTTTGTCGAGTAGACGATATAACGTTTTCTACTTTGATTCATCTGCAATACCTGAACAGGAAGTACATAGTCGTTTCATTAACAACCTTTGTGCATGGGCCAATGCCGCAGAAGAGATGGCCATTCCCGGAGTCGAGAAACCTCCAGACGTTTCTCGGCTTGATGAATTAGTTAATACCCGGCGCATCCATTATTTCCTTAGCCACCGGGAAAATCCGAATGTATCCCCTGTAATTATCGTTCTCGATGCAGAACGTTTCTTTGAGGTCGGCGATGACAACGTTTCTCGTAAGTCCAAGGATATTCTGGAAAGCTTAATCCGAGATCGACATGCAGTGCTACTGATTACGCGTAACGACTCAGATTTACAATTTCGTGAAAAGTTCTCCTCACGGTATCGCGCATTGATTAGAAAACTGCCGAAACTCACGTTGCGTGGGCAGACTAAACCCTGGCGTGAGTATCGCGGGATGGAGAGCGATCAGTTCGGAGATCACTTTCGGAGCACCTATCCGGAAATTGCAGTGCACCAGGTGTTCGAACAATTACCCCCCGTCATGAAGATCGAAGAATTCGAAACTCTGATCACGCTAACTAGGAAGTCTGAACCATCTCAAGCTCATGAAATACTCTTGGAGGTATTGCGCTCCAGCCAACCGCTACTATCTCAGGCGATCTTTGATGAAGCAGTTAAAGTCGCAACGCGCGAGCGAAACCGAACTAGACCCATTCAAGCCACCGAACTACAATCCGACAGAATTAAACTTCTAGTTTCCTTGACGTCTCTTTTTGATATTCCTGTACCGCTAACCAGCATCACCAGACTCTGGACAGAATGCAAGGTCGGAACCGATATCGAACACGCAAAAGTACGAGAATTACTGCCGTTGAGTGAGCCGTCAATCCTGAGCGCTCTAATTGATGTGGGTCTGATTGAGCGTTTAACCCGACTAGATAGTTTGAGTAGACGGCCGGTCTACACGATTCGACCGGCGTTCCAATCGGTGGCGTTTAATCACTTAAAAACCATACCGGGCTTTCTTGAAACCGCAACCAAATTTGCGCAGTCGATCCTTTCAGATTTACGAACGCCAGGCGTAACGCCAATGTCAAGGTACATCTCGCGTGGAGATTTTCGTGCGACCCGGGGGCTATCTGGATATTTGAGATCAGCCTCGAGCGGCGATGAATTGGTATTTCCCCTTCCATCGGAAATTTGCGAAATGATCTCGGCCGTGCAGCACGGATCGGTTCTGCCTGAGTGCAAGCTGAAGGAGTACATTTGGTGTGAACCGAGCGGAAAAGAACGAATTGATTTAGTGGCTGCACTCTTACCTACCGAGTTCGGTGCCGCAGATAGAGTTTGCCGCGTTGGGGTGCACATAGTCAGTAGGGAGGGGACAGGCATTGCAGTACAGCGAGCCCTAAGACCATTTGTCGATCGTTTCTTGGATGCTGAGGGCGATGCCTATCGTTTTGGCCCGGGAGGATATATGGAGTTGCTTGTGGTACTCAGAGATGTAGACACACTCTTAGCTCATCCCGGGATCAAAGAAGCAATGTCAAGAGCATCGGCCACCTCGTTGACACAGGAGATGTCTAACGATCTCATTTTGGCAGTTGAGGACGAAGTGCGAAAAGACTTGCGGGCCAGCGTGGACGAACAAACAACCGTGCAACTTATTCATGCACCAAGTTGGTCCATCATACAAGATTGGATTAGTCGAACCACGAAAGAGTTCCCTGCTGGTTTTGATCTCGAACCGACGTCCGGCTCCGTTTACGGATCGGCTAATAGATATTCATTGGTGGCTCGTGAGCCCGCTCTTCAAGCCATTCGCGAATCCCTTAAGACGCAGGGCTACGCTGACGAAATTGACGCAATTACCTTAGAATGCGTTTATTCGTATATTACTCTTCAGGTCTTTTTCATAGTTAAGGCCCTACACTTGCAGCAGCAATACCGTGCGGCGGTCAGAAGCGATAAGTTTTCTGATCCGAAGCTGGTCGCGCTTAGCTTTTTGGGGGTCGCCGAAGAAAGGAACTTGAATCTATCGTCCTTAAGACATGGACCTTACGGTTCTTATATAGTGGATTTTAACTTGCCGCCCGCACCATTTGGTGTAGACCATCAAAGAGAGTATGCAACAGCAGTCATACGAGAATTACAAGATGGACTAAAAAAGGAAGGGCTAAAGATGACGTTCATGACGAGCCTAACCCCTGCTGATAAAGCCGAGGATGTTGATCTAAGGCCGACCGGCGGCAAACTCAGACAGTTCGGTGGTGGACCTAAGCTACCAGTCGAAAAATTTGAATATGTTGCGGATCCGGAAATATTTCACCGCTATATGCGGAAACACTTATTCATTCCGGACTCGGACGCGGCCATTCTCACATTAGTCCACAACCATCTAGCCGCACTCAACGTTCAAAACTACCGTATTCTTGAAATAGGATGTGGAACTGGAGCATTAACCGAGAAGATGATCGAATCTGGTTTATGCAACATCACGACCATTGAACCAGATAAAATGCTTTCACAGTTCTGGCTAAATCGGCAAGATGTACAATCTCGACAAGGCGGTTCTCATCAGACAATCTCATTGGAAGATTTCGTTTCAAGCACGGAAGACGGAGCGCCGAAGTTCGACATATTGATCTCGCAAGGGGTCCACCATCATGTTCCAACGCAGCTTCTCTCAGACGAGAATACGATCGAAGATGGCAACTACCGACTGACTTTCTTAAAAACGTGCCGCAATCTGCTTGGTCCAGAAGGCATTTACATCATCAGTGATGAATTCCTTGTAGATTACACGGACGAATCTAGCCGTCGGAAAAACCTCGATCAGTGGTATCGTCGGGTCATCTCCACGGCTTTAGCTGAAGGATATTACGAACTCGCGGATCTCGAGCAAGGCTTCTGGCTAAACGATCAACAGGAGACAGTCGAGTTCAAGGAGTCGATCGAGGAGTTTCAGCGGCGATTGGACCAGGCCGGTGAGAATGCTCCCTTTGAAATTAAAAGCGTGACGCGCTTTGGATTAACACAGGAGTATGGTGGCGGTTTTGGAGTCCTGGTTTTAAGACCAAGACCTTCAATATAGAGCTTTTTCATCGCTGTCTAGGAGCGATTAGAGCCACTCATTAGGTCCAAACACAACGTCAGTTACGTAGCTCTCACACGGCGTACGGCATCGCTTGATTAGAAGCCGAAGTTGGCCTTGATTGTTCGACTCAGTGGGATAGATTGCGCCACTTGGATTGTACTGTTTATCAGCGACAGCATCGCTAGACTCTCTAAATCAATCAACTTCGGTCCATCTAGCACACGGATCGTCACCTCAATCCTGGTGATCAAACAATGGATCTATTCATAGATAAGATAACCAGCGGGTAGCTTCAGAACGTCGCTTCTACGCTAGTTGAAAAGCCTTTAATCCGAATCGCTCGCTGTAATTCAAGTCCGAAGTGCACGCTGACTGTGACCAATCACAAATGAGAACGAAGAAACCCACAATCTTTATCAGCTCAACAGTCTTTGACCTGGAGGATGCGCGAGGAGCGCTAAAGCATCTTCTAAACAAAACTTATGGACTGACAGTCTATACGTCCGAGTCTTTTGATTTCCCAATTATCAACAACACGCACTCGTATGATGTGTGTTTGCAGAGGCTCAAAGAATGTGACCTCGTTATTGCGCTGATTGATAAGAGATATGGCGGCATTTACGAAGAAACGAATGGGACGCCGATTTCAATCACGCGAAAAGAATTACGCGTAGCGCAATTAAATAATATTCCAGTCTGGACCTTTGTTCGGACTCAGACGTGGGACGAGCGAAAGAGATTCAAGGATTTCATAAAACAGCGAAAAGTAAACCTCAAGAAAAACATTACAACCGTCAGATTATTTGACGAGTTCAAGAAGGGCTTTGGTGCGTACGTAGATTCGCCATATGTATTCGAGCTTATAGATGAAATTACAAGATTTAAGAAATCCAACTGGATATTCAATCAGTTTAGAACCTCTCACGATTTGCTCACCACAGTGGAACAGCAGTTCGTTTCATTTCTGAGTGAATACTATTCGCATAACCTACTGCTAATTGGCACAGACAATGTTTTTGACGTTCCAGACTTCCTAAAGGAGTTTTTTAAGAGAAGTGGCAAGTATGACAAAGACAATCTCCTCTCGCTGTCTATTGGTATGAGGTTAATGCAAGACGCGGCTTACCGGCCGAGGGCAATCATCGAACTTCAAGACATAAGTGACAGAATCTACGACACTTTCATCAAGGACTTTGACATACGAGCTGATGAAGCAGTCTCGAGACAAAACAGTTCACGTCGAGTGTTTGTTACCGATACGACAATGGAGACGATCAATCCTGACGTGTGGAGAAATTCTACTTATCATAGACGAATCATCGAGGCTTCAGAGCGATTGGCTAATAAGCATAAGCTGAGATACGTAAAGTACCAGCGCGTTATTATTCTCTTTGACCCAAAGCAAGCATTGTTGGATGATGAATGGGTAAAGTCGCTCGATTTCCTAATTAAGTTTCATGGGCGACTTAAGATTAAACTTGGCCTGTGTTGTAGGATTGTATTGCCACTAGAATTTGATGACAGACTATTAAATTTCTATCTAATACCTAACGAATTGATAGCCGTGTGGGATCCAACGAAGGTAATGGCTTTTGAATTTAGCAGGAGACACAATGCCGGCATAGTACGCAACTTCACCGAGCTTTATGAAATGATTGTTGATTCGTGCGACAGGAAGCATGGGGGCTTTTGGATCAAAGAAAAGATGACCGTTAACGATGTTATCAAAGAACTCTCAATTGTTATGACCACTCAAGGTTCCTGAGTAGTAGGAGAAGAGTCTTGAAGATCCACATCGCATATTCTGATTCATGTGTGAGGTCACAAGATGAGCGCCGTTTCTTGACTATTCAGACTTTACTAGTCAACGAAGTATATTTTGCGCGGGAAACGAGGAAAAACGATTTGGACCTACAAGTTCAGTTCGGCTTGAAGAATCAGAACTGAAGTGAGTAGTTCGGCCTATTAGCAATTTCTTTACCGCACAAATTACAACTGGCGTTTTCAGATTAGTATTCTCCCTCTATTGCCATCAGCGTGCTTACTTGCCGGTCTCATTTGGTCCAGTCCGCTGATAAACTCAACGTAAAACAATGAACTACTACCTTTCATTACGCCTCAATCCTCCGGTACCGGCGAGGTTCAAACTTCAGTGGCGGCAACGTGATCTCCACTTCTTATGTCTGAATCTC
>Ga0207670_10000302_pt1 | contig 29606 bp, 24 predicted proteins | sample KBSS23HmetaG_FD_184339 | JGI IMG/M metagenome (GOLD analysis project Ga0207670, IMG submission 184339) | Switchgrass rhizosphere microbial communities from Kellogg Biological Station, Michigan, USA - KBS S2-3H metaG (SPAdes) (version 2) | ecosystem: Host-associated > Plants > Roots >... | reverse complement strand
CCGGTGATGCGAATGTCGGTGAGACGAAAACGCCTTCCCTGCTCCACGTCGTACTCGATGTTTATGTTGTGGCCCGTTAACGAAACCGGATTTAAGTTCTCGCAGGTCTCCGGAGTGCCATTAGGACCAAGATCCGGCGGTGGATTGCTTACGGTACAGGTCTGCGTTACGTCCGCAAAGAAGTACCCGTCCTCCTGTAACTTGTTTCGAACGCGACGCGCGCCTTCAACGATGGCGGAAAAATCAACGTTTCCTTCACGCATCACCGGCAGCAACTCGCGCTGCGTCTTCTCACTCATTTCGTAATTCTTGATACTGACGGAGACCTTTGGCCCAATCGCTCCCTTTAGCAGAACCCTGACAGTATTCTTCTCCGGATCTCTCTCGACACGCGCGTCTTCAAGCACCGGCGAAAGATAACCTTCATTGATCAGCGCATCGCGAACTCGCTTCACGTCTTCACCCAAAGCATCGCGAGTAAAAACGACCCCACGCTGAAGCGTGAGCGTGTTGCTTACCTGAGTGGCATTGAAACCTGTGACTTGAATATCGAAAGCCTCAACTCTGGCTGGTTCGCCAGGCGTCACGCGGTAAGTGACCGTGACGCGGAGGCCGCGCGGGCCCAGTTGCTCGACCGGTTCAACGACCGCGTTGTAATAACCTCGATCGCGCAAGTAAACCTGGATCTCATCGGCGTTGTGCGAAATCAGTTGTTTGGTGAAACGGTTGCCGGACTGAACAAAATTCAACCGCGCGCGCATTTCGTCGACTGAGATTGGTGAACCTGTCGCCACTCCCACCAACTCGATGCGCACTTCGCCAATCTGGACCTGTCGTTGAACAACAAAATGGAGTCTTACCGGGCCGGTCTTGTTCGCGCCCTCTTCAATAACTTCAACACGCGCATTAGCCACGCGGCCGGAGTCGAAGAGGGCTTGCAGCGAGTCGCGCACACGCACGGCGGAGTACTGCGTGTTGGGCGTAACTTTGAGCAGCGCGATGAAATCAGCTATGGCGTTGGGTTCGTTCGCGGTTCCTTCGAAGACGAGATCGACCGCGGTGACCTGTCGTCCCTCGTAGTCTTCGATCCGTGCGTTGCGTGCCACATCCGCATGCACGCCAGGCACGAAGATAAAAGCCAGCAAGCCACAAAAAGACGCCAAAAGCACAAATGCTTTTCTCAGTCGATTTGCGCTTTTACTGCCTCTTTGTGGCTTCCGAAACAATCCTAATCCCACCCTGCTCAGAATCTCTTCCTAAAACGAATCTCAAAATTGAAGTTGTTGGTGCGAGCGCTTAACCGTCGGGTGGAAGCCTGCTCATACTGCGCCACAAACGAAAGTCGATCCGAAACGCGATACTCGAGCGCCAGTATCTGGTTTGGATCCGAAGTCACGTTAGTCGAATACGTGACCGTCACTTCCTTGCTGATGCGCCTTCCCAAAGTGAGCCGGGCCGCGGGAGTCGAGCCCGCCGTGCCGCCGATCACCGGGTTGATCTCAAAACGTGTCAGACCGAAAAGCTTGCTCGTCGCTCGTTGTGCCGGAGCATTGATCAGCGCATCGGTCAGCAGGCTCGTCGCTGCTCCGACTTCCGATTGAGCCAGGATCGACGAGCTCGTGTCGCTCGTAGAGAGCTGTCCGGTCGTGATCAGTGACACGACATCCGCCTGCGGCAACGCCGGCTCAGAACGAACCGAAGCCTGCGGTTGAGACAGTGGACCAGTCAAACCCACAATCACGCGATAGCCTCTGATCTGTGATTCAGCCTGGATGTTCATAATCGGATCTGCGTTGCGACTCGGCGGCAGATCCACCAGCGCGCGCGTGATGTCATAACGATCATTGCGAAAATTGATCGTTCCACTTGTGGCTGTGACGCGGCCGGAAATAGTCGGGTCGTTTACGGGTCCATCCAACTGGAGCGAAACCGAGCCGACGAGATCCGCGAGATTGTTTCGCACTACGAGGGCGTTTCTTCCTTCAACGCGCAGCGCTGCAAACGCCGTGCGCGTCAGCTCGATCTCGGCGCCTTCTTCGATCGACTCGCCACGTCGCGTGTTGATGAGATCAGCCAGTTCGATGTCCTGGGTGTATTCGGTGCGACGCAGGTTCACTAAACCACTGATCAACTGCTCGCGCGAAGAACCCCTGATTTCGACGTCGGCATCCAGCGTCGAACGAAAGTCCGGTGGAAACGGAACCGTCATATTGCTGCCGCGCACGTTGACGCGAAACGCCGAAACAGTGAATCCCTCGAGCAAAGCGCCACCAGTAGCTGAAACGCGACCGCCGCCGATCGTGCCTTCCATCGAATCGATCTGTGCCTGGTTCGCGGTAAACCTCAACGCCGCTTTCAAATTCGATACGGTCCAACGCTCGTTGCCAAGCAGCGCTGACACCGAAGCGTTGTTGAGTGCCGCGGTACCAATCACGCGCGGGTCTTCGAAGGTGCCGTTAATGCGAACCGCCACTTCCGCGGTACCCGAAGAAAAGAAATCGGGTGAAACGCCGTTGAGCACGCGCATATTCAAATCGCCGTTAACACTCAGGTTCTGCCTGCCGCCGCTCGCGGTCGCCAGCGTGCCGTTGAGCGCGATGTTTGTGCCTGGTCCAGTAAACCTCGTGGAGTCGAACGTCAGCTCGTTTGGAGTGAAACGAACGACTAATGGCGTCGTGGCGCTAAGCTGAACGTCTTCAACGCGGAAACTGAGCTCGGTGAAATTGGCTTCACCTGATAATCCCGCGAGCGAGAAATTCTCGTCGTCATCGATCAAGTTGCCGGAGGCTCTAATAGTTCCGTTGGCGCGACCCGCGATGCGTACGGCGCTGCGCGGCATTGCGATCTGAAACAGGTTAGTCAGATCGGCGTTGGTGAGCGTGGTTTCGATAGTCGCAGGCAATGAATTGTTCGAGAGATCGATTCGCGCAGCTACGACTTGCGGTTGACCCAACACACCACTGGTTAACGCGATGTCGAGTCGCTGATTTTGTGTTCGTCCGGTGAGCGCAATCGTGCCTGCTGAACGTCCATTGATCGTGACGTCGCGTCCCTCGCCGTCGAATGTCACCTGGTACGCGGAGAAGTTCGTGGCTGAGAGGTCGCCGGAAACATGGGCCGAGAAGTTGGCGACGCCCGTCACGGATGGCAGACCGGGCCGGTTCGCAAGCGACACGAGCCGCGCCAACTGAATACCTTCGGCGTTGCCCTGAAAATCGAAAGCGTAGGTTTTCGCGTTGAGATTGCCTTTGGCGACGATGTGACCGGCGCTCAGGCGTACGTCAACGGTCTCGATATTGACGTTAGGTCCGTTGAACGTGGCGCGTGCCGTCATGCCTTCGAGTGTTTCACCGGCAAGCCTGCCCGGGCCAAAGCGAAGGTCCGCACTGCCGCTCATCGCGTCCGGAATTCCAGTTACTTTTACCTGGCCGGAGATATCCGATTGCGTGTCGGAAGTCAGTTGCTTGTTATTGCTCAACGGCGACACCGCGAGCAGAGTGCGAGCGTTGAGGCGATCGAGTGTGGCCTCGATCGACATGTTGTTTTCACCTGTTCGCGGCTTGATCAACGAGAAGCGAACGCCGCCTCCATCACGCTCGGCCAGGCTGCCGTCGGGAATTCGTATCTCGGCGTCGTTCATCGCGATCGATGCTGACAGCGCGCCCAACTCGTTGCCGTTAACCATCAACGTGCCGACCGAGAAATTTCCGTTCAGGCTTGGCGATTTGAGTGGACCGCGGATGTTACCGTTGAACGCGAGCTGACCCGCCAGTCCGATTCCATAACTGTTCATTTGCTGCTCGACTTCCGGCAGTAGCCCGGAAGAGATGAGCACTGCCTGGAGCTCCGCAGCATCCGACGAAGTTAAGTCGACCTGAAGATTGGAATCGTTTTCGAAAGAGAAGCGACCGGTTGCACTCAACTTCGTCGCTGGTGTCTGCAGGTTTACTTGTTGAATGTCGAAAGTGCCGCGATCGGCGCGCATCGCGACTTCGCCGGTGATCGGAATGCTGTCGGCGCCGGCCTCGCCTGTTTCAGCGGTCAAGCGCGTCGTTATCGTGCCGGTGGCGAGCTTGTAGTCCGTTCCGGGAAACGTCAGATCGACTCGGCCTGTAGCGCGTCCTGACAGCGGCACGGCGCTGCCAGCCAATGCTGTTAATGGTCCAGCTACGTCGAGTTGATTAAACTCTGCGCTCACCTGCGACGTGCCGCCCCTGCCGGTGGCGACGCGAGCGTTTCCACTGGCGCGCCCCTTGAAAACATCGGCGGTGAAATTGTTGAACTGGATTTCGCGATTCGTGGCCACGACCTGCGCGTGTGCCTGGCCCATGCTCATGCTGCCCAACACTCCGCCACCGATGCTCAAGTCAGCCGAGGCTCGATAGCTGCCCGACGGCTCAACCACAAACACCGGTTTTGCGAGCTTGACGTTCTCAGCCTGGCCGTCCGCCAATTTAACCGTGCCAGCGTCGATGTCCGCGGTCGAACCTTCGATGCGTCGATTGCGCACTGACAATCGCACACCCGCAATGTTGAGACTGCCAATCTCCGCACCCGCGGCACTCGTCGCGCCCACCTGGACGTCTTTCACTACAACACTGGTAACGCCACCGCGGTCCTCCAACTGGATATTGTTCGCCGTGACTCCCTTAACCTGCGCGCCTTGAGCCGAGATCGTCCCCGCTTTGACGCTCGCAATCGTGCCTGTGGTGACATCGTTCTGATTTCGGACCTGAAGATTCGAAGCAGTGATCCCGTCTACTTTCGCGCCCGAAGCTGCGAGACCGTTCGCGGTGAACTGGCTCGACGAAGCAGTCAAAACTCCGTCGTTCATTTCCGCGCGCGCGTCGCGAAGAATCAAGCCAGTGAGCGTAGTGCCATAACTCTTTTCAGCAACCGCGCGTAGCTCGCCTACCCAGCGAAAGTTCGTTCCCGTACCCATGACGTTGCCGGCCAGTTGCAACGAGTCGATTTGGAAATCACCGGCGTTCAGCAGATCGGCGACTGCTTTGCCGTTAATCTCGTAGCTCTTACCTTGCACGGTGCCATTCGCGTTGACATTCAACCCTTGTAAACGTAAGCCGTCCGCGGCCAATGCGTCCGACTTGAGCTGCCCGTTGAGCTTGAACTGATCGCCTTCGCCCGTAATCGTGCCGGCGAAATTGCCGGCGCCGCGCAGAGTCGCACCCGGCTGCAACGTGTCGGAAAGCTGAGTAAGGTCGACAGTCGAAGTGACGTTCATCGTGTAACGAAGCGCGCGCCAGTCGTCCATCACGCCATCCATGCGCGCTTCCGCAACGGGCGACTTCAAAATCAACTCGTGAATCTCGGCGCGCTCCTGGTTAAAACGTAGACGCGACTGGATATCGATGTTGTTAATGTCTCGGCCGTCGTAAGTGAAAGTGGAATTCGAGAGCGAGAGGTTCACCGACGTCATCCGAGTACCGATGGGAACGTTCGGATCGGGAGGTTGGATCGCTACCTTAAGATTTCGGCCTTCGCCAGAGATGTCGTGACGCACGTCGCCGTAATGGACCACGCCATTTTCGATTTCAATTGTCGCCGCCGCGTAAGCAAAGAGAATGCGCCTGTTTGGTTCCGGCGGCGGGATGCGGATGTTGCGGAAGTTTGAGCGGCCCTGGTCGTCAAACGTGACCCACAGCTCCAGGCCTTCCATCTTGAGATCTCTCAGACTGATATTGCGCTGCAGGTTTAGTGCATAGAGATCTTCGATCCTGATGGTAGCGAGGAGTCGATCGATCTTTCCGATTTTTTCTCCGGTTTGTGAGTCGTAGAGCTCCACGCCCGACATCTCGACGTTGTTGGGTGGAAAGGACGCGTGAAACTCGCGCATCTCGGCGCGAATGCCGTAGTTTGCAAACGTGTTCTTAATCTGGCCGGCGACGTAGCGATCGACAAAGCCGAGCCTGAACAGAAACAGGACCAGCACGATGAGCGCAAGCGCGGCTCCGCCCACAATAACGGCCGCCAGAAAAGCATGGCGACGCGTAAAGTAACGCCAACGCTTTGTTATGGGAGGCTTCTTTTCTGCACTCATAACCTTACAGCCGCGACGCGACTCGGGGACTCTGAATTCTAAGAGGGAGAGACCGAAAGTGCCGCTAAGAGGCACCAAAAGTCACAAAAAGATCACAGTGCCTTCTGTGCCTATTGGTGGCAAACCTCATCCAGGTTTCGTGGTTGGCCCAGCGGAACATTGCCAACCACTGAGAGCTCAAAACCTTCCAGCGCTGCTACTTTGGGGGGGTGATTCGAAAGCAGTAATATCTTGCGCAACCCGAGGTCATGGAGAATTTGCGCCCCCACGCCGTAGTCGCGATCAACTCCGTACCCTGTTTCCAAACTCGCTTCTCGCTTGCTGAGCCCGCTCTCCTGCATCACGCGATACGTACGCAATTGATTGACCAGATCCAGACTATGCTCGCGCTGGCGCAGGTAGAGGACCACTCCACGCGCCGCTGCGGCGATCTTTTCGAGCGCTGTATGGAGTTGAAAGCCGGTGTCGTCGATCAACGAGCCAAACATGTCGCAGGTGACGTTCTCGGTGTGAACGCGAACCAGAACCGGGTCCTCGGTTCTCACTTCGCCCATCACCATCGCGAGATGTACGTCGCCGTTGATCACGTTCTCATAGGCAATCGCGCGAAAGCGACCGTAGACCGTCGGCAGATCGGTTTCGACTATACGGCGAACGAGCTGTTCCTTGCGGATACGATACCGGACGAGCTCCGCGACGCTAATCATTTTCAGATTATGCTGCTCGGCGAAGGTCTCAAGCTGTGGCAGTCGCGACATTGTCCCGTCCTCATTCATGATCTCGCAGATCACGCCGGCGGGATACAAACCCGCGATGCGGGCGATGTCGACGCTGGCTTCGGTCTGTCCGGGACGAACCAGCACGCCGCCACTCTTTGCGCGCAAGGGGAAAATGTGACCCGGACGACAAAGATCCTGCGGGCGCGAGTTTGGATCGACTGCCACCAGGACCGTAGTTGCGCGATCGGCGGCTGAGATTCCAGTGGTGATGCCACGACGAGCGTCGATTGAAACTGTGAAAGCCGTGCCGAGAAAAGAGGTGTTTTCGGCGACTTGTGTGGTCAGATGGAGCTCGTCGCAACGCTCCTCGGTAAGTGGCAGACAGATCAGGCCACGGGCATGCCGGGCCATAAAGTTGATGATCTCCGGAGTGACCTTCTCGGCAGCGCACACCAGATCGCCTTCATTTTCGCGATCTTCGTCGTCAACGATAATGATCATGCGTCCGTCGCGGATGTCGGCGACGGCCTCTTCAATGGTCGCTAAAGCCACGGCGTCATGTTAACCGAAACCCGGAAATCTTTGTAGGGGCGGCCCTCCGTGGCCACCCCAGCGCGCACATTCTTCAACGCTGGGGTGACCACGGAGGGCCACCCCTACGAAGAAGCCAGCAATTTCTCGATGTACTTCCCGAGGATATCGACCTCGATGTTGACCTCGTCCCCGGGTTTCAAATGGGAGAGGTTCGTGACTTCCCAGGTCTTTGGGATGATGGCGATCTCGAAGTGGTCGTCAGTCAGCCCGGCAATGGTCAAACTAATCCCCTCGACAGCCACGGAGCCTTTGAAAACCAGGTAACGCGCGATCTCTTTCGGGTAGGCGATTCTGAGGGTCCATGACTCGCCATGGTCTTCAACACCAGCGAACTGTCCACGGGCGTCGACGTGTCCCTGGACGATGTGGCCGCCGAGTCGTGTGGCTGGAGTGACGGCACGCTCGAGATTCACCGGCGCGCCCGGTCGTAACCTGCCGAGCGTGGAGCGCAGCAACGTCTCGCGTGATACGTCGGCGGCAAACGAATCGTTAGTGATATCGAGCGCCGTCAGACAGACGCCATTCACGGAGATCGAGTCGCCGTGATTTGTGCCTTCAGTAACAACGCGAGCACTGATCACGAGACGAGCATTCTCGCCACGTTCTTCAATGCTGCGCACGCTGCCGAGCTCTTCAATGATTCCGGTGAACATTCTTCATCATCTCTTCAAACACTTCTTCGATGCTCTTCCCTGTTGAGTCGATCACGATCGCGTCGTCCGCAATCTTCAACGGCGAATCTGCACGGGTTGAATCGCGGCGATCGCGCTCGATCATGTCGGCAAGCGTCTCCGCCAATGTCGCCGATGAGCTCGCGGTCATTTGATCTTCTATAAACCGGCGCTCCGCGCGCTCTTCAGGCGCGGCCGTGAGGAAGAACTTCACGTCGGCGTCTGGAAAAACGACTGTGCCAATGTCACGACCGTTCAGCACCGCTCCGCGCCTGCCCATCGCACGCTGTCGCTCTACCATCGCGCGCCTCACGCCGGGAATAACCGAGACGATTGACGACATCTCAGTCACAGTGTCGGTGCGGATCTGTTCCGTTACGTCGCTGCCGTCGAGTAAGACGCACAGTGAATCCGGATCGCCTTCGAGATCGATCTCGATCTCATTGGCCAACTTCGTTACTGCTTCAGCGTCGTTCGGATCCACGCGCGCCCCGATGACGGCGAGCGCGACAGCGCGGTACATCGAGCCTGTATCGATATACAGAAGCTCCAACGCGCGCGCCAGCATGCGACCCAGGGTGGACTTGCCAGAGCCCGATGGACCGTCGATTGCGATAATCATGGGTTTACACAAATGCAGCGAACACTTCGTTGGATAACAAAGCGCCGCTACGCGTCAATCTAATAAGATCGCCATCAAACTCAAGCAGTCCGGCCTTGCAGAAGCGATCGAGATCCTCGGCATGCTCGTCGCGTAAATCAACTCCAAACGATTCGCGATAACGGCGCAGGTCGATGCCGCGCATGAGTCGCATGCCGAGAAACAACGCTTCCGCACGCACGTCAGTCTGGCTGAGCTGTTGCTCATCAACCACCGGCGACACGCCGCTCTCGATCGTCTCCACGTATTTCAACACGTCACGATGATTGGACCAGCGCAGAGCATGTCCATCGTAAGAGTGGGAAGAACAACCAAAGCCGTAATACGGCGCGCCGGTCCAATACTTGACGTTGTGCCGCGAGTGAAAACCAGGCTGGCAGAGATTTGAGATCTCGTAGTGCTCGTAACCGGCTTCCGACGCTTGTTCGAGCATCCACTGATACATCACGCCCGCAAGATCGTCGTCAGGTTCGGGTTGAATTCCGCGTCGAATGTGTTCAGCGAGTGGCGTGCCTTGATGGACCTCGAGCAGGTAGAACGAGAGATGTTCGGGACGCAGATCGAGCGCCTGCTTGATGTTTCGTTGCCATCCATCAAGTGTTTGCCCAGGCAGTCCAGCGATCAAGTCGAAGCTAACGTTGTCGAAGCTGGCGCGACGCAGATCGGCGAAAGTTTTCAATGTGTCGGCGGATGAATGCGATCGGCCCAGCTTTGCGAGTTCCCGATCGTCAAACGTTTGCGCACCGAAACTGGCTCGATTAATTCCTACGCTCCTAACGTCGCGAAGCTTTTCTTCGTTTACGCTGCCCGGATTTATTTCGAGCGTGATCTCAGACGCGGGATCGATAGCGAAGTGGTCGTGTAACGTCGCGAGGATACGATCGAGTTGCTCCGGCGTTAGCAGTGAAGGCGTGCCACCACCAAAGTAAATCGTATCCGCATGCTCGCCCTGATAGTGCGACGATCTTATTTCTGTAACTAATGCGTGAACATACGCTTCGGCCAATTCACGCTGGTAAAGACCCGTGGCGAAGTCGCAGTAAGAACAACGCGAACTACAAAACGGAACATGAACGTAGAGGCCTGCGGCAGTCATTACTTGCGAGGAATAATAGCATGCGTGTGTACGATTTCATTTCCCCGCGTATCGTTTGACAACTCATTTTTGCGGAAACATTTAGCGGTAAATACGGTTTACACGGCCTCGGCTTACTGGCACGCATGTTGAATAGTTACAAAAGCAGCGATAACTCGTTCGAACAATGGGAGGATAGACAACATGGCAGATAACAAAATGAAGGACGATGACCAACAGAGAAACATGGGTGCGGGCGGTCGCGATAAGGACGTAGGTCAGCAAGCACCTGGACGCACTGGCCAGCAGGGCGGTCAGCAAACCGGCCAGCATGGTCAACAGGGTGGTCAAAAAGGATCACAAGGCATGGAAGACGACGACGAATTCGCCACTGGCGGTCAGGGAAAAACCGGTGGACAGAATCGCGGTGGTCAGAATCGCTAATCTTTAAACTTCATACAACTCTCTTCTTTTCTGCTTTGAGCACGGACGTGACGCGCCGTGCTCTTTTTTTAACCACAGATGAAACGGATCTGTGTAAATCGATTTACACTGATCTGCGTTCATCCGTGGCTTAACTATCTGATCCTTCGGACGCTGCCGTCGCCGCTGATCGATCTGCTCGAGCTACGCGCAACGCGCTCGGCTTCGGCGAAGGCTCGCAGGAGGTTCTCGCCCAATATCTTTCTGATATCCCGTTCGCTGTAACCACGCTTCAGCAGTTCGTAAGTGATATTCGGCAGCATCGAAACGTCCTGTGCGCCTTTAGGCATGTCGTTCGCGCCGTCGAAATCCGCGCCGATGCCGACGTGATCTATCCCCGCTACTTTCACGATGTGATCGATGTGGTCGATCAACTTCGAGATCGGAAGCGGTGGCAATGGATTTGCCGCTTCGAGCTTGTCACTCTCTTCCGCGCGGCGCTCCGGATCGTTTTTGTATTTCTCGTCAATTGCATCCTGCTGCGCCTTGAGCCTGCGATCGCGCTCCGCGCTTTGCGGTGAGACTGTCGTCGTATCGACGAACACGCTGTAGAAGTTCACCTGGACCACGCCGCCGTTCTTCGCGATCCGTTTCAGCAGATCGTCCGGGATATTCCGCGGGACATTGCTAAGCGCACGCGCCGATGAATGCGAGGCAATGATCGGCGCTTTGGAAACGTCGAGCGCGTCGCTCATCGTCTCGTCCGACACGTGCGAAACGTCAATCATCATCCCCAATCGATTCATCTCGCGCACGACTTCCTTGCCGAACTCGCTCAAACCGTTGTGCTTCTTCTCGCCGCGACCCGCATCGGCCCAGTTATTGGTGTTGTTCCAGGTGAGCGTCATGTAACGCACGCCAAGCCGGTAAAACTCACGCAACGTTGGCAACGAGTCTTCAATCGCATGACCACCTTCGATCCCCATCAACGCCGCGATCTTTCCCTGTCTCTTGGCGCGGCGGATGTCGGCGACAGAGGTAGCGATCATCAGATCGCGCGGATGTTGCTCGACAGCGCGATAAACCGAGTCGATCATATCCAACGTGCGACGTGCCGAACCGCCGTGTTCGACGTACCACGGCTTGACGTAAAGCGAAAAGAACTCCGCGGTAAGCCCGCCCTTCTTCATACGTTCGATGTTGGTGCGGTACGGAGTTGGAGGAGTGCCACTCAGATCGAAATCGTCGTTTGTCATCGGCGTCGTGACATCGTTGTGCGTGTCGATAACAATCGCCCGGCGGTGGATTTGAAGCGCGCGCTGCCAGAGCCGTTCGTCCCTCGTCTGGGCAACTGTGGGAACTACGGTTGACACTACAAGCAGAAAGAGTAAAACCAACACAGAAGATTTTTGGGCTCGCATGAGTTCACCTTTCATCGCACGTATATGAAGCGTTATCATCATTCGCCATGTCAATCCTGATTGCTGAAGATAACATGGCCCAGCGCCATTACCTCCGCGAGATTCTCGAGAAGGAGTTTCCGTCGCACGTTCCCATCTTCGAAGCCGGCGACGGCGAAGAGACCGTGAAGCTCGCGCTCGGAGAGAAGCCTGACGTCTGCATACTCGATATCCAGATGCCCAAGCTCTCCGGTGTGAAAGCCGCACGAGCCATCTGGCGCGAGTTCCCGACCGCGCGCATCATCTTCTGGACACAGTTTCCGCACGAGATCTACATCAACGAGATCCGGAAGATCGTGAAGTCGGTCGATCCGCCACCGGCATACGGCTTCATTCACAAGAACAATCCCGAATCGCGGTTTCTTCGTTTCGTTGCCGCCGTTCTTGAAGACGGCGCAGACATGATCGATCCGGCGTTCAAAGATTCGTTCAAGCGACCATTGCTGACGGAGTTTGAGGCTGAAGCGCTTTACTACCTGGCGCTCGGACTTTCAAACTGGGCCATCGCGCGCAAGTGTTCGTTGAGTTTGCGGGGTGTCGAGAGCCGGTTGGCAACGCTTTATGAAAAACTTTTCGTGTCTCACGCGGAAGGAACAGATCAGGAGGCGTACGAAAAACTCGCCTACAACATTCGCACGCGCGCCTTCTTCGAAGCGTTGCGCCGCGGGTTGTTGAATAGCGACGAGCTCGAAAAGGCTTCGAACGATCTCGAAGCGTGGCTACAAAAGGATCAGAAACGTTTTAACGAAGAACAGAAACTCGCCTCGAAGAAGAAATGAGGCCACAAAAAAGCACAAAATCCACAAAAGGTCTTCTTATTACATTTTGTGTTCTTTGTGCTTTTTTGTGGTTGATCGTCGTTCTATTACCTCTGGGTGGTTCAGCTCAAGTAGGAGAAGCGCAGCCGCAGGCGTCGCCGTCGCCCTCGCCTTCACCGTCTCCGTCACCTTCACCGACACCAGTAACAGGTCTGCACCAGTGGGGCGCAGTCACACTGTTTCATGGCTTGCCTTCCGATCGCGTGCGCGCGATTACGCAAGCGGCCGATGGAGCAATGTGGTTTGGCACTGAAACCGGACTCGCAAGATTTGACGGGCGACGAACAGAAACCATCAACGATCCGGCAGTGCCCGTGGGACGGCGCATCCTCGCGCTTCACACCGATAAAAATGGCGCCTTGTGGGTTGGCACCGAAGCGGGTGCCGCACGTCTCAACGCCGGCGCAAACACGTTTGTAAAAATAAACGAGACTGCCGGCCAGGGAATCACCGCGATCGTCGCGAACCAATCCGGCGCGGCAGTGATGTCCAGCGATCAGGGCCTTATATTCGAAAGCACTGGAGGCAATACTCGACAGCTCTTAAAACAACCACTCGAGAGCGCTGACAGAGAACGGCCTGGCCGGCTCACCATCACGAGTGTCGCCACTGTAAACAACCGCCTCTTCGCCGGCACGCTCAGTCGCGGTGTCATCGAGATTGAGAATGCTACGGCGAAGGAGTCGCAATCAAAATCGGCCGCGTTCTTTGTCAACGCGCTCGAGCAAGACAATGAGGGGAAGCTGTGGGCCGGTGCCCGCGCAAAGAAAGAAGAGCCGGGCGTGCTATCAGGAAACGACCCCGCCAGTCTCAAGCGCCACGAGGCCGCGACTGGACCAGTCATGGCGCTGAAAGCGATCGCGGATGAAATGTGGATCGGCACTGACGGCCGCGGCGTATTTCGAATTTCGAAAGCAAAAGTGCAGCGCTTGACTTTCGACGGCACAGCCGGTGGCCTGCGTTCGGATCATGTGTACGCCATCTTCGCCGATCGCGAGGGCGTTATCTGGTTCGGTACCGACCGCGGAGTTTGTCGCTTCGATCCAAACGCGCCAAGAGTCGAACCAGTCGGCGACAACAGCGATACCAACTTCATCAGATCGCTGTACCAGGCAAGCAATGGCAGAACGCTCGCCGGAACCAATCGCGGTCTCTTTGTCTATGACGATGAAACGTCGTCGTGGAATTCAGTGACGTCGCTTGGTCGCAACATCATTTACGCGATTGCGGAAGACAAGTCGCAGCGTTTGCTCGTCGCGTCAGCCGGTGGTTTTTACGTAGCTCCAAAGCAACCGGCGCTATTGGAGGGACAAAGCTTCACGCGCGTCGAAACGGGACCGGGCGGGGCGGATGCGACAGGCAGCGTGCGTGCTATCACTCAGTTTCGCGGCGCAACTTACTTCGCGATCTACGGTCGTGGCATCGATCGCATCGACGGCGCGCGCACTAGTCTTACGTGGTCGAACATCGCCGGCAGTGCACGCGAGGTTATAAGCCTGTTGGCCGACGGCGAAGACCGGCTCATGATCGGCACCGCACGCGACGGCGTGTTCGTGTCAGACGGAAAGTCCATCACCGAAGAACCGGCGTTTGCAAGCATGAAAGGCACGGCTGTCAGATCGATAGCGAGAACTGCGGACGAGACGCTCTGGTTCGGCACGGGCTCCGGGATTTTTCTGTGCCGCCGCGGCAGCAGTTGCGCGCTCACGGTTCCAAACATTGACGTGCGTTATCTTCTGACAATCCAATCAGAGAAAACAAACGAAGTCTGGTGCGGCACGCGTGGCAACGGCCTGCTGCGCGTGCTGCTCGATCCGGTAGTTGGACCAGTCGTTTCAGAGCTCGACTCCGAACAGGGCTTGCCTTCGCAGAACGTCTTCGCAGTCTGGCCCCAACACAAAGCTGACGGAAGTGAGCTGTTACTGATCGGAACGAATCGCGGTGTTGCGCGTTACGCGCCCGGGCGCTTGCAGCCTTCATTGTTCGTAACACGCATTTTGAGTAAACGCGTACACGCGCCCGCTGAGTTAAAAGCCGGACTGAATCTCGAATATCCGCAGAACAGTTTGCTGATTGACGTAGCGGCGATCAGCAGCCGCACATTTCCCGAGCAGTTTCAATATGCGTTCACTTTGATCGACAGCAACGGCAAGTCGATCAAACAGGAGCTGTCGCGAAATGCTCAGTTCACGATGGAAGGTTTGAAACCCGGCGCGTACACGGTAACGGCGCGAGCGTTTACGAAGGACCTTGCAGCTTCGGAGCCTTTGAGTTTTACGTTCACGGTGGCGAAGGCGCCCTTCCCGTGGACTTCGACCGCGCTCGCGATTTTGCTGGCACTCGCGTTGCTCGCACTGCTGTGGGCCATCCTCGAACGTAGAAGAATCGTCGCGACCAGCGCAGCACTCGTCGACGCTAATCGCGAGCTCGCAGACGCACGCCTCAACCTCGCCAACGAAGCTGAACGTGAACGGCGTCGCATCGCTCGCGACCTGCACGACCAGACGCTCGCCGATCTTCGTCACCTCGCGTTATTAACCGATCAGATCAAAACCAATGGCGAGGCGACTCCGAGCACGGCGTTGCGTAGTGAGATCGAAATGATCTCACAGGAAGTGAGGCGTATCTGCGAGGATCTAAGCCCTTCAGTGCTACAAAACGTCGGTTTCGCGGCGGCGCTGGAGTTTGCGTTGTCACATGCGGTGCAGGACGCGCCGCCCGAGAAGCGATTTGTTTACGAGTTTCACTGTGACGATGCGATCGAGGAACGAAGCGAGCTCGCGCCGAGCGTGCAGATGCAGATCTATCGTATCGTGCAGGAAGCAGTGAACAACATCTGGCGACACGCAGAAGCCACGGAAGTGAAAATGTTTGTGACCATTTCGAACGAAGGTGACTTCTCTTTGAAGATTGAAGACAACGGCCGCCCGTTCAAATCACAGCACATCAATTCGGAAGGACGAGGGCTCGCCAACATGCGCGCCCGCGCGGGGCTGATCGATGCGCGCATCGCCTGGGAGCCGCGCGAAGATGGCGGAACAGTGTTTACTTTAAAGAAGAATTCTCGCGCAAAGGCGCAAAGGCGCGAAGAAAGGCGTTAAGAGCCTTTGCATCTTACTTTGCGCCTTTGCGACTTTGCGCGAGAAACTTTTCGTAGAGCAGAACGTGATGCAGCCACTGCCAATGCGCCAGCTAATTAGCATCGCCCCTGAAGTCGCTGATGCGCTTCGCGAGCGCCGTCCTGTGGTCGCACTCGAGTCGACGGTGATTGCGCACGGATTGCCGCGACCGCAGAACTTGCAAACCGCGCAACGCTTGCAGGAAGTGGTTCGTGAAGAGGGCGCGGTGCCGGCCACAATCGCCATCATCGGCGGCAAGTTAACTGTCGGACTCAGCGACGAAGAGATCCGGTTACTCGCCGAGAAAAGCGACATCCGTAAGATCAGCACTCGCGACATTCCGATCGCTGTAGCACAAGGTTGGGATGGCGCGACTACTGTCGCATCCACAAGCTGGATCGCACATCGAGCCGGAATCAAAGTTTTCGCGACGGGCGGTATCGGAGGCGTCCATCGCGGCTCCCTGCCTGATGTCTCCGCGGATCTGCCTGAACTTGCTCGCACTCCGATCGCCGTCGTTTGCTCCGGCGCCAAGATCGTTCTCGACTTGCCTGCGACGCGCGAATGGCTCGAAACACACGCGGTCACAGTCGTCGGTTATCAATGTGACGAGCTGCCGGCGTTTTATTCGCGCAGCAGTGGTCTGCCAGTGGACGCTAACGCCAACGATCCCGCGGCTGTCGCCAACATCTTTCGCGCGCAACGAGATCTCGGTATCGAATCGGCGTTGCTTGTCGTCGTGCCTGTGCCCGCGAAGTTTGAAGTGCCGGCCGAAGAGCTACAGCAAGCGTTAACTACAGCGTTGGAAGATGCGGAGTGGAAAGAGATCATTGGACCCGCGTTGACGCCGTTTTTGTTAAGTCAAATGGCCGAGCGCAGTGGCGGCGCCACACTACGAGCGAACATCGCGCTGCTCGAGAACAACGCCCGCGTTGCCGCGCAGATTGCGAGAGAACTGGCCCCGTCGGTGCAACTGTAGGGGCGGCACTCCGTGGCCGCCCCAGCGTTGAAATCAGGAGTGGGGCGGCCACGGAGTGCCGCCCCTACAGTTGCACCAGCAGTGCTCAATGGTTACTCTTAGGCTTCCCCAAAAGCTATCAAAAATTTAGGAGGATCCCATGGCGGACGATAAGAACAAGTGCAAGAATCCGAGCTGTTCCTGCCCACCGCAACCCGGTGGCAAATACTGTAGCGCACAATGTGAAGGCACAGGCGACACGATCGAGCTCGATTGTGACTGCGGGCATGATGAATGTACCGGGAATTTCTAGGCTTTTTCACTGAGCGCAACGAAACGTGCGGCGAGCTTTGGTCCAGTACCTTCATCTTCGTGTTTAAAGAACACGAACGTAGTTTTCCAGTCCTGAGCTCGCACACGTTTGATCCACTTCTTGAGCTCCACGTCTGAATACTGCTCACGTCGCAGACGCAGGTAACCCCAATCAGCAGTCTTGTCGATGTGATCGGCGCACATCACGTCCGCGTCCGAAATACAAAGTGCGCGGTTGTGACTGCGCAGTAACGCTCGCACATCGTCGTCAAACCAAGTGGAATGTCGAAAGTCGAAAGTGGCCGGCGGATCTGCCGGTAGTTCTTTCAGAAACTTCTCCAGTCGTCCGAGGTCTTTCTTAAAGTCCTCGGGAAATCGAAAAATCACCGCACCCAGTCGATCTTCCAGCGCTGAAACAGTCTTCAGCATCGCGCGCGTTTGCGGGCCGGCGTCCTTGAGCCGTCTGAAATGCGTGATGACTTGTGAGGCCTTCACCGAGAAACGAAAGTTATCAGGCACCTGCGCTTTCCAGCTTTCCACCATGCCCGGCTGTGGCAAACGATAGAACGTGTTGTTCAGCTCCACCGCCTGCAAACGCGATGCGTAGTACGCGAGCATGTCTTTAGCCGAAATCTTTTCCGGATAAAAACTGCCCTTCCACTCCTTGTAACTGTAACCGCTGGTCCCAACGTAGATCATTGCCGATTTCCAATTGCCAATTTGTCAGAAAAATCGGCAACCGGCAATTGGAAATCGGCAATGATTATGGTACACAGGGCAGCATGTCGACGGTTTCTACCAACATCGAGTCAGTGCTCCAGGAAGAGCGCCTCTTTCCACCGCCGGAAAATTTTTCGCAACAAGCACATATCAAGTCCGTGGCGGAGCTCGAGAAGCTACGAGCCGAGGCGGCTGCTGACCCGGAAGCGTTCTGGGCGCAAATGGCCGAAGAGCTGCACTGGTTTAAGAAGTGGGACACGGTGTTGAAGTGGGATCCGCCGCATGCTGAGTGGTTTGGCGGCGGCAAAATCAATATCTCCTACAACTGCCTCGACCGGCATCTCGAAACCTGGCGACGCAACAAAGCCGCACTCATCTGGGAAGGCGAACCCGGCGAGACGCGGACCTTCACTTATCAACAACTGCACACCGAAGTCTGCAAGTTTGCAAACGTACTCAAGCACGCCAACATCACGCGAGGCGATCGAGTCGCGCTCTACATGCCGCTGATTCCCGAGCTGGCGATCGCGATGCTCGCGTGCGCGCGCATCGGCGCCACGCACTCGGTGGTCTTTGGAGGCTTCTCCAGTTCTGCTTTGGTCGACAGGATTAACGACGCCAGTTGCAAGCTTGTGGTCACCGCGGATGGCGGTTGGCGACGCGGCAACGAAGTAAAACTCAAAACGGCGGTTGATGAGGCACTAAAGGAATGTCCTTCAGTGAATGCCTGCATCGTCGTGCAACGAACCGGCTCGCCACAGCAAATGGAGCCGGAGCGTGATTTCTGGTGGCATGAGTTGATGGAAACTGTCGATGCCGTCTGTCCCGCGGAAGAATTAGATAGCGAGCATCCGCTCTACATCCTATACACTTCCGGCACGACCGGTAAGCCAAAAGGCATTTTGCACACGACCGCAGGTTATCTACTGCAATCACACCTCAGCGTGAAGTGGGTCTTCGATATCAAAGATGAAGATCTGTACTGGTGTACCGCGGACATCGGTTGGGTCACAGGTCACAGCTACGTTGTTTATGGTCCACTCTCGAACGGCGCTTCGGTTCTGATGTATGAAGGCGCGCCAAACTTTCCGGAACCCGATCGTTTCTGGACCATGATCGAACGTCATCGAGTTAACGTCTTCTACACTGCTCCGACCGCAATCCGGGCGTTTATCAAGTGGGGCGACCAGTGGCCGTCGAAGCACGACCTTTCGAGCCTGCGACTGCTGGGCACTGTCGGTGAACCGATCAACCCTGAGGCGTGGATGTGGTATCACGAAGTGATTGGACAGAAGCGCTGTCCTATCGTCGACACGTGGTGGCAAACCGAAACGGGCGCCATCATGATCACGCCCATTCCCGGCGCGACGACGACGAAGCCCGGCTCAGCCACGCAGCCTTTCCCCGGCATCGATGCAGACATAATGACCAGAGACGGCGAGCCGGTGGACGCAAATCAGGGTGGTTACCTGGTGATCAAACGTCCGTGGCCGTCGATGCTCAGGACGATTTGGGGAGACGACGAGCGTTACAAAGAGCAGTATTGGTCGCAAATCGAGGGTATTTACTTCGCGGGCGACGGCGCGCGGCGCGACAAGGACGGCTATTTTTGGATAATGGGCCGCATCGACGATGTTATTAATGTAAGCGGCCACAGACTCGGAACAGCGGAAATTGAGAGCGCACTGGTGTCTCATAGCGCCGTTGCTGAAGCTGCAGTGGTGGCGCGTCCGGACGAGCTGAAGGGATCGTCGATCGTGGCTTTCGTAACACTGGAGGGATCGCATAGTCCGTCTGACGCATTGAACCAGGAATTGCGAGCGCACGTGGTGAAGGAGATCGGCGCCCTCGCCCGGCCTGACGACCTCAGGTTTGCTGACATGTTGCCGAAGACGCGGTCGGGCAAGATCATGCGGCGACTCTTGCGCGAGATCGCCACCAGCGGATCGGTCGCCGGCGACGTCACGACGCTGGAAGATTTTTCTGTGCTCGAAAAATTAAGAGCTGAAGAAGAATAGGTCTTATAAGTCCTATAGGGACCTATTGGACCTATAAAGGAGGCGTAAAGCATGCCCGGAATTGAACCAGACAATCGCTCTGGACCACGCTATCTCGCCACGCTCGAAGTAAAAGCAGAGTGGGACGAGCCGAGCGGTACGCACATCGTCGCCGAAGGCACGACCGAGAACGTTGGTCCTGAGGGCACGCTCGTACACTTGCCGCGCCAGTTACCTCAGGTCGGGAGTCGCGTGCGTCTCGAGGTGCTCGGCGAATCAGGCGAGAAGTTACAAGTGATCGCTGAAGTGCTGCGTATCGAACGACATCCCGGTCACCCGCTCGCCGCGCTTCAGCTACTCGGTGAAACTGACGAATGGCGAGGCCTCGTTTGGGAGCCGGCTGCTCCTCGCATTAGTCCACCGCCGCCACCGGAAGAAACTGACGGTGAAGCGGAAGCTGAAGAAGACGACGATGTAGCTCACTGAGGACGGTTGATGATGACAAACTCTGAAGATAACGAGTTTCACTCTCACGATCGCAGACGCTACCCACGCTATTACGTCACTTCCCGAATCACTCTTGCCGTCGAAGATGAGAGCCTGAAAGAGTCGCTCGGCATTGGCGAACCGAAAGACATCAGCCTCGGCGGAGTGCGTATTACCAATCTTCCTGCGTGTCCGAACGTGAAGATCGGAGATCAACTCGGACTGTTGCTGCTCGACGGCGGCGATGCATTGTCCTTAACCGGAGAAGTAGTGCATCATTCAACGCCCGACACGTTCGGAGTAGAATTTCGTGACTTGAGCCTTCTTGATCAAAAGGCGGTCGGCGATTTGATCGGACGGCTGCACGCGCGAATCTAATCGTGAATCTAAATCGACAAACGACCAAAGAGACCGTACCCGTAGCGATAGCTGAGTCCTCCGGTCCATCGAATCGCACGGTACTACGAATTGTTCTGATTACCCTCCTGGTCCTGGGCTCTGTCTGGTTTCTTTCCAAGATAACCGGACTACTCCTGCTGCTGGTGCTTTCGATCTTTTTTGCGTATCTGGTATCGCCACTGGTTGAGTTTTTGCGCCGGCCCAGAATCATCGGCGAGCGCACCATCGCCTTACCGAAGGTAGCGGCAATCTCGCTGGCTTACATCATGATTTTTGCTGTTATCCTGTTTGCGATCTTTGTGGTGGTGCCGAGCCTCAGCAACCAGTTTCCGCAGTTTGCTGAAGAGGCCAAGGCCTACTGGCAATCACTTGGTCAAAAGGCTCAACAACTCGTTGAGTATTCGCGCTCACGTAGAATCCCCGGCCCAGTTGTCGACGCCGTGAACAATGCGGTGCCACAGGTGCGCGACACGGTGTTTCACACCGCCACCGACCTCTTCAGTGCGTCTTTAGCTTACGTCGTTTACCTGCCCTGGTTGATTCTTATTCCCATCCTTGCATTCTTTCTCTTAAAAGATGCGGAGAGCTTTCGCCGTTCGGCGTTGCTGATGCTCCCCCGTGGACGTTGGCGTTGGCGTGGCGATGAATTTTTTCAGGATATCAACAGCACGCTGGCAGCTTACATTCGCGCGCAGTTGACTGCCTGTCTGATCATCGGAGTAATTTGCTTCCTGGGCTTTACGATGTTGGGACTGCCGGGCGGATTAGTGATGGGCGTGCTGGCGGGCGTCTTCGAGTTTGTGCCGCTGGTTGGACCACTTACCATCGCACTCATGGCGACGATACTTGCCATGTTTCACGCCGGTCCGTTCAATGCTTTCCTGGTGCTCCTGTTTCTCGGCGTACTGCGAATCGTGCAGGACTACGTTATCTATCCACGACTGATCGGCCAAGGCATTCATCTTCATCCGCTCGCTGTGATCTTCGCCATCCTGGTCGGCGAAAAGGTGGCCGGTGTTCCGGGTATCTTTCTCGCTATTCCGATCGTGGCGATTCTGACTGTGAGTTATCGTCACTGGATGGAGCACCGTGGCAGCGAAGGTATTGCGGATTTACTGGAACAAACTCCGCCCGATCCTGAGAAAGTAGCAGCTCTCGTCGCAGAGACTGCCGACGAACTTCACGCCGAAAGTACGCCGGACCAGATGGTCCGCGCGCGCCCTGATTTGACAACGGGTGAATTGAAGATGCCTGAGGGCTTGGAATAGTCCAACCACAAAGGCACGAAGGCACAAAGTTTTTTATTGATTTTGTGTCTTTGCGTCTTTGTGGTTAAGTTGCATCAACTCCACAAAACGCTGAAAGTGATGTTCCGCATCGTGTGGTCCAGGCGCGGCCTCGGGATGGTATTGCACTGAAATTACCGGCAAAGTGCGATGACGCATTCCTTCCACGCATTGATCGTTGAGATTGATATGCGTGATCTCAACGTCCGCCGGCAGGCTTTCCGCATTGACTGCAAAGCCGTGATTGTGTGAAGTGATCTCAACATGTGGGCTCGATAACGCTTTCACCGGCTGGTTGCCGCCGCGATGTCCGAACACCAGTTTGAACGTGTTTCCGCCAAAAGCTCTTCCCAACAACTGGTGACCAAAACAGATCCCAAACATCGGCACGTTCGCTTTCAATAACTCGCGGATCTCCGATACTTCCTTGTTCATCGAAGCCGGATCACCAGGGCCGTTCGACAGGAATATTCCATCGGGTTTGAAAGCCAACGCCTCCGCTGCTGAAGTCGAGGCGGGCACGACTGTCGTGCGCACTCCGCGTTGCGCCAGTTCCCGCAAGGAATTTCGCTTGACGCCGAAGTCGTAACAGACGATGTGAAAACGTTCTTCACCTTCAGCCGGAAACTCGTAAGGCTCGCTCGTCGTCACTACGCTCGCCAGTTCGCGGTTCTCCATCGGCGGCGATTGCCGCGCTTTTTCGATGAGACTCTTTTCGTCGAGGTCAGTAGTGGAAAGACACGCCCGCATCGCGCCTTTATCGCGAATGTGGCGTACGAGGGCTCGCGTGTCGATGCCTTCGATGGCGACGATGTTCCAGCGCTTCAGGTAAGATTCGAGACTCTCCTCGGCGCGCCAGTTTGAAGTGATGCGACTGGCTTCGCGGACGACAAATCCTTCGACCCACGGGCGAGACGATTCAGCGTCGCTTTCGTTGACGCCGTAATTGCCGATCAGCGGGTAAGTCATGCAAACGATCTGGCCGGCATAAGACGGATCGGTGAGCACTTCCTGGTAGCCGGTCATCGAGGTATTAAAAACCATCTCGCCGCACACCTCGCCCTCAGCCGCCCACGAGCGACCACGAAACGTACGACCATCTTCAAGTGCTAATAGTACTGGGCTTCTCATCTTTTAATAGGTCCTATAGGTCCTATACGACCTATTGGCTGCTCTTAATAAACTGCTGCGCTTCATTCAGCCAACGCTTGCTCGCGCGATACTTGTAAGCCGGCGCGGTCTTCACAGCTTCAATGCATGCTTGCATCAGGCTGGTCGCTTCACGCTTGTGACCGAGCCCCGCGTGCGCACGGCCCATCAAATAAAGTCCTTCCGGATCTGACGGCCGGTGCTCGAGAAACTGGTCCAACGCCGTGCGTGCATCTTCAAACTGCCCCGCCGCGATATACGTCGCCGCAACTTCACGCCAAACCTCGTGCTGCGAATGCGCGGGATTACGCGCGACGACCTGCTCGAAGCTCTGAATCGCGTCAGCGTATCGCTTCTGTTGTCGCGCGATACGCCCAAGTTGATAGCTGGCGTCAATCTCTTCGGCGTCAATCTCCAACGCACGTTCAAAACGCGCGCGCGCTTCGTCAAGCTCGCCGCGGCCCTGGTGAATCAGACCGAGGTTGTAATGCGCCGACGCATCCGCAGGATTCAATGTTGCGGACTCAAGGTTCTGCTTGAAAGCTGCTTTCGCGCGTTGGCTGCCCATGATGTCGCTGAAGTAACCACGCAACAGCATGAACAAAATAAACAGCAGAAACGGAGAACCCAGCACTCCCGAAAACAGCCCCGCAGCAAGAGGAGCGATGATCGATGCACCAACACCCGCGATCACGGTCACCGCGAATGCACGTACTGCCGACATTCGAAACGCATCCCTTACGCCCAGCACCACACCCACGCTGAACAGCATAAATCGAATGAACGAAAAAAATTCCTGCCAGAATAAAGCCGGATTACTGAGCAGTAGTTCCGCATTAGCCTGGCTTTGCGGATCACTAGGCATCATTGCGCGAATCTCATCCGCGCGCTCCGTCATGATCACTATTTGCTGTGCTTGAAATCCTGAATAGTGCATCAGCGCGGCGACTAAGATGGCAAAGATATTTGCGGCCGTGAGTACATACAAAATCGTGGCCGCCACGGACGCGTATTCTTGTGTAATGACTACGCGGAAACTTCCTCTTCGCTCAAACAGGTTTGCAACAAATGTAAGGATCGGGACGAGGACTACGGCCACCACCACCACAAACCTCGCGGCCGCGAAAAGCTCTGCATAGGTGCTGCCGCCTGAGGCAATTGTTGGCGTCCCGGCAAATTTTTTGGTTGTGAAGCTAAAAGCAAGCTGACCAAGGAAAGCGATCAGCACCACCGGCGCCAGCGAGCCACGATCGCGCATCCCGCGCATGCCACGTACCGGGGCGTAAAAAATCATCAGCAGGTTACGCAGCCAATCCATCATTCAATCAAGGCTCAGGTGACGATTCACCCGGCGTATAAGGCTGTGGCGACGGTTCGCCCGTGGACATCTCTCCAAAATCACGGGGAGTAAAACCGGGCGACGCCGGGCCGGTCGGGTTGACGTCTTCGTGATGAATGACGCTCGCCGCCGCTAGCGGCCAGTAGCGAAACAACGCCTTGCCGTAGATGTATTTCTTAGGCACCAGACCCCAGATTCGCGAGTCGCTCGAGTTGTCGCGATTGTCGCCCATTACAAAATAATAATTCGGTCTGACGTAAGTTCGCGCCAGGCTTCGGTGCGACAAATTCAGCCGCGGATCTAAATAACTCTCTTCAAGATCCCGGCCATTCACGCTCACGATTCCTTCGTGTACTTCAATCGTATCGCCCGGCAGGCCGATGACGCGTTTGATGTAACTCTTCGAAGGATCGTCAGGGAACCAGAAGACAACGATGTCGCCGCGGTCGAGTTTGGGTGCCCAACGATACTCGTCGTAATAGATCAGCTTGTTAACAAAGATGCGTTCACCGTCGTGCAAACGAGGCAACATCGATGTTCCCTCAACCTTCACTGGCTGCACGATAAACACCACCACCAGCGCCGCGATCATAAGTGCGAAAATCAGGTCGCGCATTAGCAGGCGCGCCTCTGACCACAGGTCATTCCGAGACGCATCTTCGGGTTTGTGTACCTGGATGTCTTTGTCGTCGTCGACGTGAACGCCGCCAAACGGGGGTGGTCGTCGTTTTCTAATTCCGAACATAAGCGATTTTGAGGTTATCTTTCACTAGCGCCCTTGTCAAACTATAGGAAACCGATTTCCTTGACAGGCTTTACCAACGCTTTCTATCATCCTCGCCTGCATTTTGCAGCCCCCGGATGCCGTCCGCTGGCGCAGCAGAAAAGAGGCCCCTTGCCGTGATCAAGTTAGATATCATTAATCGTGTTGCTGATAAGACCGGCGTGCCGAAGATGAAAGCAGAACAGGCCGTCGAAGCTCTTTTCCATTCAATGAAGGAAGCGTTGACCAGGGGCGAGCGAATCGAGTTGCGCGGATTCGGCGTCTTTGTGGTGAAACCGCGGAAACGAGGCGTCGGCAGGAATCCCCGCACCGGCGAGGAAGTGGCGATTCCGTCGGGCAAGACGATTCGTTTTAAGCCCGGCAAAGAGCTTCAAGCCCACGACGGCGGCGATATTGAGGTTGACGATTCTGTCGAGGACGACGAAGACGACGAATTTTAGGATTACTGATTAACGGGAATAAGTTTGTAGGGGTGGCACTCCGTGGCCACCCCTTTTCCGCATCAAAAAAGAAATGGCTGAATCAATTAGAACCTTTCCGCCTGCTTTTGACTTGCCCCAGCGCCCAACTCCCGGCATCTCCGCGCGTGAGTGGCGAATACATGGCGGCCTGCTGATCCTGACTATCATCACTACGATTTTGGCGGGCATCACGCTCGCGGCTCCGACACTTCACCCACCCGAGCCGCCACTGGCAACTCCGATCGATTACCTGTTCTACATACCGCTTTCATATCTCTACTGGATGGCGGAGTTAATTAGATACTCCCTCGCGAATCCTCATCTGATTGCGGAGGGCGTAACGTTCTCGGCCTGCTTGCTCGCAATTCTCTTCTCGCATGAGATGGGACACTATCTCGCCTGTCGCTACTACAAAGTTGATGCGACGCTGCCGTATTTCATTCCGGCGCCACCGATGTTTCTGGCCGGCACGTTTGGAGCATTCATCAAGATTCGCTCCGCCATTCCATCGCGCCGGGCGCTCTTCGACATCGGACTGGCAGGGCCATTAGCCGGCTTCATCGTTGCGATTCCGATATCTGTGATTGGTGTTTTGACTGTTGGTCCGCCGCAGGCGCCTCAGGATAGTGTGATCTTCTTTAACGACCCGCTGCTGTTTCGTTTGATCAGTAAACTGGCCGGGATACCGCTCGATCCAAACTCTCCCATCAACCCGTTCTACATGGCTGCATGGATCGGACTGTTGGTTACGAGTTTGAACTTGATGCCGGTGGGCCAACTCGACGGCGGTCACGGAACATATTCACTGTTCGGTGCCCGCGCGCATCATTTTATCGGCCGCGTAGCTTTCGTCACCGTGGTTGTTTTGGCGTTACTTGGTTTCTGGTGGCACGGCAGCCCAAGCGGCTTCCTCTATGCAGTATTACTGGCAGTCATGATGAAAGTCCCACACCCGCAACCCGCGGTGATGGAACCATTGGGAACAAAACGAATCGTGATCGCCATCATCACCCTGATCGTCTTCGCCCTCTGCTTCTGCCCCTTCCCGATCACGATTACATAGATCCGTATGTATCCGTGTAAATCCGTGGCCTAACTAACTGCCGCGGGGAGGAGGCCCTTGATTTCGCGGACGACGCGGGCGACCTCTTCCTGATTGGCGAGGGCGATCATGAAGAACTGGTAGCCCTGGTGGAAACAGATCACGCCGTTAGCAAATAACCAGACACCATCGAGGAATGGGTTGCCGCCCAACAACCAACTGATCGGGGCGCCAGTGATTGCTCCCGGCTGAAAGATCTGGGCCCACATCGCCGCGCCCGCAGCACAACTGAATGCACCCAGCAGCGGCGCACCGACATATTTCGCGATCTTGCGTTCAAATTCCGCTCGCTGCCGTGCGGCCTCATCGACTTCGCCGCGCGCGATCAGCTCTTCCTGCTTTTTCAAATAGTTATCAAACTTCTCGCTCGCTTTTTTCAATCCCCAAACCGGAAGCGCCGAATGCGTCAACCAATGCGGATGCGAACCAAGCAGCACTGAATCCAAACCCGGAAACGCAGCACCTGCCCTGATCCCGAGCACGAGGGAAACAGAAACGACTGCCGCCTTGCCAGGATTCTCTTTGATCCAATCCCTGGCTTTCAGCACGCCAGTAGTCGCGGCTGCTGAGGCGCGTGTAAAGCGCGCGCTGGTATCGTAGATTTGCGAGGCTCGATCGTAGTAAGTCTTCGCGTCGTCAAAAACCTTCTTGCCGGTGTCGCCCGCAGCGTCGCGCACAACCTTGCCGGCCTTCTTCACGTTCTTGACGGTTTCACTCGCCGCACGTCGTGCGGTTTCACCGACCTGTTCTTCATCAGTCAAACGCTCAGCTTCAGCACGCAGTCGATCGGCACCACTGGCCATTGTTTCAGCGCCACGCTTTGCGGCTTCACTCGCCGCCTTTGCGCTTTCACCCACCAGATCGGAGATCGAGTATTTCTCGTCGAGCTCGCGGGCCTTGCGGCGTGCCGCCTGTTGCCATTCGTCAAGCTTTTCCTTGTAATCAGCCATCCTATCCTCGCGATACAAGTCCTAAATTCCCATCGCCTTGTACGTCGCCCGCGGCCATTGAGTTCGACCTCGGGAGTGCCATCGCCACCACCTGGTCGCGGCCATTTCGCTTGGCCTCGTACAAAGCGACGTCCGCCGCCTTCAGGATCTCAGCCGCAGTTTGCGCGTCGCCCGGACATTCTGCAACCCCAAAACTCGCGGTGATGTGGCCCGCTATGGGCAGCTCCAGCGTCTTGATCGCAGCTCGCAGTCGTTCGGCGACTTCCAGCCCGACTTCTTTGCTGGTTTCCACTAACAGCACCGCAAACTCCTCGCCGCCGATCCTCGCCGCGAGATCGATGCCGCGAGTGCCTTCACGCAAGACTCTGCCGATGCGACGTATGGCATCGTCGCCGGCATCGTGGCCAAAGGTATCGTTGAGGTTTTTGAAACTGTCGATATCTATCATCAAGAGACTGAACGGATGACTAAACCTCTCCACGCGACTCACTTCCCGTTCCAACTGACGTTCGAATCGCCTGCGGTTCGCCAGGCCTGTCAGGTGGTCCGTAAACGCCGCCTCTTCACAAACGTCCAGGTAGGCTTTGAACTCGAGCAGTGTCCTGGTTCGGGCCAGCAGCAGGTCGAGATCGGTCGGGTCGGTTATGTAGCCCAACGCGCCAACCTCCGACGCCCTGCGAGAATCTTCCGCTCGCCGGCCTGCGGCTGTCTGCATGATGACGGGAATAAACTTGGTCACGGGATTGGCCCTGATCCGTTGGGCCAACTCGTAGCCATTCATGCGCGGCATCATTACGTCAGTTATCACCAGATCCGGTTGATACGACTCGATGGCCGCGAGCGCCTCGTCACCGTCCGTCGCAGTGGTTACGTTATAGCCGGCGAGGATCAAAGCTGCCTCGATCAGGCCCAATTTATCGGGATTATCGTCGACGACTAGAATGTTAGATTTTGACTCCATAAAACGTGGGTGTTATTGGGCCTTATTGTTCTTGCGCACTCAAGAGCTTCATGCTACAGTTCGGGCCTCGGTTAGGCGTTCGTGCCAGCACTCGCCCTAGCATTGCGTCAAATATTCAATCGAGATTAACAAGCCTGGGAAACATCGCGCGGGTTTCCTTACAATCGTCGTAAAAACAAACCCGCAAACAGGACCAATTTGAACAAAGAGCAACAAGCGGCAAACGTTTCAAGCTGGAAACTGTAGCTCGATGCCCAGAAGGACATGGAGATGAATGCCCTGCAGGAACAAAAGCGCGCCCGGGATCTAACTCCCGAAGATCGCGCTGAAATAATCCGCCGGTTGGATTTTGGTTCAACACTGGATGATGCCCTCGTTAGCGATATGGCTCGCAATTCAGTGGTCCTGGATTTCCGGCGCCGTCGTTTCGTTTACCGTGCCGGCGAACCCGCGGATTGCCTGTATGCGATTATTCATGGTCGAATAAAACTCTGCCGAATCGAGACTGAATCTGGCCGCGAGGCCGTAATCGATATCCTTCCTGAGGGATCGCTCTTCGGCGAGTCAGCTCTCTACTCTGCTGCGGGGCAACGAGCGAATTCTGCAATTGCCTACGAAAATTCCAGGATCCTGCGAATCCAAGTCGGGGATTTCAAACGGGGGATGGCTGAGGATAACCTCCTGCATGATTACACTTTCCGGCTGATCGGTCAACGACTTGATCACGCAGAGCGCCGGCTCGCTGACTTTGCTCTCAATGCTATTCCCGCCCGCCTGGACAGTCTCCTGGCCGATTTTTCCATGCGTTACGGGGTCTCCGAGCCCGAAGGAGTACTCATCGATATCCCCCTGCCTCATCGCGAAATAGCCTCAATTGTGGGCTCCACTCGTGAAAGTGTCACCGTCCGCTTGAATGCCATGCGCCGCGAAGGTACGATCGCATTCGTTAAACGACGAATACTGATCAAGCGACCCGCGTCCCTTTGATGCGCTGCGGGCCGTTGCGTGGCTCAAGATTCATGAAATGTCCAACCTGCGGTAAGCAAGTCGAGTGGAAAGATAATCCTTTTCGTCCCTTCTGTTCTGAACGGTGCCAGCTTGTCG
>Ga0207670_10000301_pt1 | contig 29648 bp, 16 predicted proteins | sample KBSS23HmetaG_FD_184339 | JGI IMG/M metagenome (GOLD analysis project Ga0207670, IMG submission 184339) | Switchgrass rhizosphere microbial communities from Kellogg Biological Station, Michigan, USA - KBS S2-3H metaG (SPAdes) (version 2) | ecosystem: Host-associated > Plants > Roots >... | reverse complement strand
GAGGACTGCGACACTGCTGAGTCGGGGTTTTGTTTCGTCGACGTTCGCGATCTCTAAAGGTGTGGAGCTGACGTTGACGCCGCCGGTTACTGCATCGTAGGCGATCAGTTGCACGTGGTATTTACCAGGCGGAAGTTGTGCTTCGCGATAGAAAAGGACGTTTCCTTTCTTCGCCTTATCGATGTCCTGGATGGCGCCGTTCAAGCCATAATGCTGGCTTAGCTTTTGAACGACCTGATCGGATTCGTTCCGTACGAGGGCCACGATCGAAAAATCCGTGCTGTAATTCTTGTTGTCGTTCGTGGGGGCAAACTTGAAAACTGCTAGTGGCGCCTCACCGAGAATCAGCGTCAATCCGTTTCTACCCGGCGCGGGATAACTAAGCGCAGTGCTGTTCAGCAAGTTTGGCGTCGGGCTGCTCTTCCACTTTCTGGCAGCTGCGATCGCGGGCGCTTCGTAATCGAGCATCGGCAGTTGACCGACAGACTCGACCGCGTAGTAACCCTGCCGCGACTGAACGTCAACATTCGAACGCGTCACCTTCACACTGATGCGCCGGAAACGACCATCGTAGTCTTTGTTTTGCGGCACATATGTGAGGAAGTAATAGCCGTTCATGTCGTCGTCAATGCGACGGAGTCCTGAGACCAGATCGTTTGTGTCGTGAATCAGAAAGCCGCCTGTTTGATCCGACAGCGAGCCGAGACCACTGCGCGGATCAAAGTGCAGTAGATCTTCGTTGCGCTCGAGGGACCTCGTTAAGGGCCCGCTGACGCCGCGATCATTTCCACGACCTTGCTGCGCCATGCCCGCGGCGGCAATCGAATTGAGCTCGCGCGCGGCTTCCGCGGTTCCGCTTTGGATACGCAAGCCGGCGGCGTCGATCGAGTAGATACTGACATTCGCGCGATTCGCGGCGTTAATTACTGCCGGAAACTTCGCCTGCACCGCCGGCGGCAACTTCAAACCTTCAGAAAAGAAGATGATTGTTTTTCGTCCCGGCAGATTTTGCATCGGGCTAATTACCGCGAGCAGGCTGTTGATTGTCGCGAAACCTTCCTGGTCGCGTTCGAGACGCTCGAAGTGATCGAGCATCTGGTTTTGCATTTCGATCCACTTTTGTTCGGCGGCCGCCTGACCGGCAGCCTCACCGGCGGCTGTGGCTCCGGCACCGTTTTGAGCGGCGCCGGCTGCTTGCGCGGACTGCGTTGACGTCGAGATCTGCTGGTCGAGCGAGATGCTTCGGTCCGTGTTCTCGCGTATCTTCGCGCCGCCTGAAGCGTAAGTCGACGTCGCGGTTGCGGTAGCGCGCTCGACCGCGTCCTTTATTAATTGTGCGTTGTCAGTGAAAGACTGGACGGTGCGCAGTGATTGATCGATTCCGAAGACGCCGGTGAAAGCTCCATTCCCCATGTCTTCCTGCGCGTATGCGAGACCGGCTTTACGTGCGAGCGCGCGGGCTTCCGGCGAGAGTCGATCGAAAACGAGCGCAGTCACTGACGGTGTTGATCGTTTCGCAGGCGCTGGTGTGGTTGTCGCGGTGGTTGGCGACGGGTTTCCGGTTGTGTCTGACGTCGCCGGCGCGGGTTCCCTCGTGACGAAGCGGAACGACTCGACTTTCTGAGGGACGCCATCTTCCAAAACCTCAAAATCAGCTGCTTTCAGGTCCTTGATCTGGCGTCCTTTTTTGTCTTTAACGACGACGTCCAGCCTCACTTCATTGCTGCGCACGCGAACCACGTCGTCGTCCTGTTGTCCGTACACCGGAACAGGCGCTAAACCAGTGAAAATAATCAGTACAAGGCTCAGAAAAGGCTTCATTTTTGTGCTTGAGTATGCCACAGAATGAGTCGATCTGTGGCATACTTTTCCGACATGGTTAGAGGCGTTTTTCTAGTCTTAATATTCACTATAGGAGCAGTGTTTACCGCCCCGGTTTTGGCACAGGCTAGGGCACAGGACCCTGCCGTAGAACGCGACTTTGAACGCGCCACTCAGTTGCACCAGTCTGGCGATTTGCAGGGTGCGGTGCGTGGCTATCTCGCGATCCTCGCGAATAATCCGGCGCGAGTCGATGTTCGCTCAAATCTGGGTGCCGCGTATTCCGCGTTGGGCCGTTACGAAGAGGCGATCGAACAGTACAAGCGAGCGCTCCTTATCGATAGTGGAAACTACGCGATTCGTTTCAATCTCGCCCTGGCCTATTACAAGGCGGCCTGGTTCGCGGAGGCGGCGGCGGAGTTGGAACGGTTTATTGCAGCCGCTCCGAATACTCCGCAAGCAGCAAACGCAAGACTGGTGCTCGCGGACTGTCAGGTCAGGTTAGGCGAATACAAGAAAGTCATCCAGGCTTTATCTCCGTTGGCGGAAGCGGATCCATCCAATCGCACGCTCGCATACCTGCTCGGCAGCGCATTGATCGGCGATGGTCAACTAAACAAAGGACAGGAGATCATCGATCGGCTGTTTCGTCACGAAGACTCTGCCGAAGCGCACCTATTGATGGCGTCAATTCTGTTGCTGGCGGACCAGGCGCAATCCGCTCTTAAAGAAGCGCAGCGCGCGGTCGAGTTGAATCCGAAGCTGCCGGCGGTCAATGCCCTGCACGGTCGCGTGTTGATGCGTCTCGGTGATACTGAAAATGCGAAAGCCGCTTTCAAGAGTGAACTGGCCAGTAATGCAAACGACTTCGACTCCAATCTTTATCTTGGAGTCTTGCTGCGGCAGGACAAGCAGTTAGATGAGGCTCGTAGTTTTTTGCAGCGCGCGATCCAGTTGCGCCCGCGGGAACAGTACGCTCGTTATCACCTGGCGGCGGTGTATGCGGCAGCGGGCAAGCCGGCTGACGCGCTGCCGTTGCTCGAAGGTGTTTTGAAAGAGCATGCGGACTTTCTCGAAGCGCGCGTGCTGCTGGCGTCAGTCTATTACCGGCTCAATCGAAAAGAGGATGGCGACCGCGAAAAAGCGCTCATCCAAAAATCAAACGCCGATCAACAAGCCAAACAACCACAGTAGTGATAAAGGAATTAAATATTCGAGGTGCAACTGTAGGGGCGGCACTCCGTGGCCGCCCCAGCGTTGAGTGCGCACGCTGGGGCGGCCACGGAGTGCCGCCCCTACAGTTGCTGGTTGTGTTGTTAATGTGTTCGCTGGTCGCTTCGGCTCAGACGCGCAACGCACGACCGAAAGCACAGATCGAATCGCCGGAGACGGAATTTGAACGCGTGGTCAAGCTAGCTGACGACGCGCGGTTGGCGGAGAAATTTGACGAGGCAGTTTCACTCTACGGCGAAGCCTTAAAAATCAAACCGAAGTGGCCCGACGGCTGGTGGTACGTCGGCGCGATCTTTTATCAGAAAGATTTGTACCCGCAGGCTCGCGACGCCTTTCAGAACCTCGTTGCACTCGAGCCCGAACGAGGACAGGCGTGGGCCATGCTCGGTCTGTGTCAATTTCAAACCGGTGAGTACGAGCGCGCGGGGGTTTCACTTCAGCGCGGGCGCTCGTTGGGAGTGAATGATCGTTCGGAACTAGCCGGTGTCGTTCGTTATCACACGGCGCTGATTTATATCCGGTTTGAGTATTTCGAGAATTCCTATGACGTTCTCGCAGAGTTCGTAAGGATGGGCCAGGAGAGTTCGAAAGTCGTAGAAGCTTTCGGATTGACGATGTTGAGAATGCCGTACCTGCCGAAGGAAATTCCTCCGGCACAGCGAGAAAAAATTCTCATCGCCGGACAGGCGGGTGTACACATGGCGGCGCGCCGGCTCGAACAGGCGCGCGCGGCTTTCGACACGTTGTTATCGCAGTATCCAAACGATCCAAACGTGCATTACGGCTTCGGTGTTTTCATGTTATCGCAGGACGCCGACGTTGCCATGAAAGAGTTCAAACGCGAGCTCGAAATTTCACCGGATCATTTTCCGTCGATGGTGCAGATGGCGTTTGAGTATCTGAAGCGAGATCAATACAACGACGCATTGCCGTTAGCGGAAAAGGCGGTGCAACTCGCGCCCAAGTTATACGCCGCGCGCAACGTGTTAGGGCGAGTTTTGCTCGAGCTCGGACAAATCGATCGTTCGATCAAAGAACTAGAGGAGGGAGTGAAACTCGCGCCTTCAAGCCCGGAAATGCATTTTGCACTCGCTCGCGCCTACACGCGCGGCGGCCGGAAGCAGGAAGCCGCCCGCGAGCGCGAGACCTTCAAGAAGCTCCAGGACGAATACAACCAGAAGCGGCAGCTCGATAATTCTGGTAAGCCCGATCCGCAGTAAATCAGTTCTGTGTAATCCGTGAAATCTGTGGTTAAAAATTATTCATTGCTCGTGTTGGCGATTGCATTGGGTTGGATACAGCTCAGTCCGGTACAGCGCTGGAACCCGCGCAGAGTTCCGGCAGACGTTGTTTTTACCGGCGATCAGGCGTGTGCCGAATGTCATAAAAAGTTTGCCGGCTCGTTTGGACCAACCGGAATGGCGATGGCCATGGAGCCGATCGCCGAATCGAAAGTGCTCGGCGATAATCCGAAGTTGAGCATGCGCGTTGGCGCTTATACTTACGAGATCAAACGCAACGGCAAACAGAGTTTCTACTCGGTCACCGATGGCAAAGACACCATCTCGCTGCCAGTCGTCTACGCCTTCGGACAAGGCAAGATGGGCCAGACGTACGTTCTGCAACGCGACGGAAAGTTCTACGAAAGCCTGGTGAGTTTTTACAACGAAATAAAAGGACTGGATTTCACGATCGGCGCGCCGCGAACGGAGCCGGCGTCACTGAACGATGCTGTTGGACGTTTGCTGACGCCCAACGAAGTGTCGAATTGCTTTGGGTGTCACGCGACGGGCGCGGTCAGTGGCTCACAACTGCGACTGGAAAAGTTTGCGCATGGCGTGCGCTGCGAGAGTTGTCATGGACCAGGCGGCGGTCACATTGCAGCGATCAAGGAAGGGAAGCCGGGCCGGACGTCGATTTTCAATCCGGGGCGGTTGGGTGGCGACGAGTTGACGCAACAGTTCTGCGCCTCGTGTCATCGTGGCGCCGATGAGTTCTCGTTGTTGAAGAGCATGGAGATCAACAACGTTCGATTTCAGCCTTACCGGATATTTAACAGCAAGTGTTATTCGGACGAGCGCGAGATAAGTTGTATCGCCTGCCACGATCCGCATGAGCCGCTAAAAGAGGATGCGGCTTATTACGATAAGAAGTGTTTGGCTTGTCATTCGCTGAAGACCAAGACGGCAGTCAAGACGGGTGATGGAACGAGTTGTCCCGTTGCGGACAAGGATTGCACCTCGTGTCACATGCCGAAAATCGAGATTAAGGCGGCGCATTTTAAGTTCACGGATCATTACATTCGCATCGTGAAGCCTGGGGAAAAGTTTCCTAATTAGGCCACGGATTTCACGGATTTTTGAACGGATTTGTATGAAGTATTTTTGCTTACTAACGGTTGTAGCATTGCTCGTGGGGAGTGGTCGGATTCAGCCGCGAACCGAGCAACCACAGCGCGTCACCTTTGTCGAAGTGCCAAGTGCCCAGAGCAAGATCACCTGGGTACACGATAATGGGCGCTCGGAGTTGCGACAATTGCCTGAGACGTGCGGCGGCGGTGGTCTCTTCTTCGACTTCGATAACGACGGCTGGATGGATATCTATCTGGTCAACAGTGGACCATCCGATTTTTACACTCCCAAGACACCGATCCGGAACGCGCTCTATCGAAACAACGGCGACGGCACGTTCGTCGACGTTACAGAAAAGGCTGGGGTCGCGTGCGGTCAGATGGGCCACTTCGGTATGGGCGCCGCCGCCGCTGATTACGACGGCGATGGTTGGCAGGACCTGTACGTCACCAACTACGGCGCCAACGTCCTCTTTCACAACAACGGCAACGGCACCTTTACAAACGTAACCGACAAAGCCGGTGTGGCGGCGCCAAACTGGTCCACCTGCGCGACGTGGTTCGACTACGACAACGACAGCAAACTCGATCTCTTTGTTTCCAGCTTCGTGCAGTACAGTGCTAACGGCGCGATCTTCTGCGGCGATAACAAGGTCGGTCGTCGCTATTATTGCGTCCCGCGGGTCTTCAAGCCGCGACCGAGTTTTCTGTTTCACAACGAGGGTGGCGGCAAGTTTCTCGACGTGAGTAAGGATTCCGGGATCGCCGCGTCGCTCGGTAAATCGTTCGGCGCGGTTGCGACTGACATCAACAACGACGGCTTGATGGATCTCTTCGTCGCGAACGACACGCTCGCGAATTTCCTTTTTGTAAACAAGGGCAAAGGAAAGTTTGAAGAGGTCGGACTGCTTTCGGGAGTGGCCTACAGCGATTCGGGTGCGCCTCGCTCGGGAATGGGCGTCGATGCGACAGATTACGACAATGACGGCTGGCAGGATTTGTTCGTCGCCAACATCGATCAGGAACTCTTCAGTCTGTACCAGAACCAGAAAGACCTGACGTTTATCGACAAGCCCGGAGAGATTGGATCAGCGACGCGCCTGCTCAGCGGTTGGGGTCTGCGCTTTTTTGATTACGACAACGACGGTGATCCGGATCTTATCCTGGCGAACGGGCATCCGGATGACATGGTTGAGATCCAGTCGCTCAAGGTTAAGTACAAAGAGCCGTTGTTGCTGTTTGAGAATGTCAACGGAATGTACAAGCACGTCAGCTCGATCTCGGGTGCGGTTTTCAGTAAAGACTTTCCGGCGCGCGGCTTGTCAGTCGGCGATTACGACAACGACGGCGATCTCGACGTCCTTATTATCAACAACGGCGACGCGCCCATATTGCTGAAAAACGAAGGCGGCAATCGCAACAACTGGATCGGCCTGAACCTGGTTGCAACGCGCAGCAATCCCGGCGCGGTTGGCGCAATCATCACGTGGGAAGCCGGCGGCGTGAAATACAGACGTCTAAAGACCGCGGGCGGCAGTTATCTTTCGTCGCACGATCCACGCGAGATCCTCGGCGCCGGCGCGGCGACAAAAATCGACAGCATCGAGATCAAATGGCCCAGCGGACAAGTTACTAAACTAACCAACCCACCTCTGAGGAAGTATTTGAAGGTCGTCGAAGGTTCTTAAAAATCCGTGGTTTTTATCCGTGTGAATCTGTGCCTGCTGTTCTGCGTTGCTTTACTGGTACCGCAGACGACATCTCCTCCGCAGCAATATCCCTTCCAAAACCCCGATCTCCCGATCGAGCAGCGAATCGACAACATCCTCTCGTTAATGACGATCGACGAGAAGATCGAATGTCTCGACACCAATCCGAGCGTCCCGCGCCTGGGTATCAAGGGCAGTGGCCACGTCGAAGGTATTCACGGCCTGACGCAAGGTGGACCAGGAAAGTGGGGCCGGCCTCTCACTATTCCGAGCACGACGTTTCCACAAGGTATCGGGCTCGGCGAAACGTGGGACACCGACATCTTGCGACAAGCCGGAGAAGTCGAAGGCTACGAAGCTCGGTATGTTTTCCAGAGTCCTAAATATAAACAGGGCGGGATCGTGATCAGATCTCCCAACGCAGATATCGGCCGCGACCCGCGGTGGGGCCGAACTGAAGAGTGCTACGGCGAGGACGCGCTCTTGAACGGCAAGATGGTTGTCGCCTTCACTAAAGGCTTGCAGGGCAATGATCCCAGGTACTGGCAAGCGGCGGCCCTGATGAAGCACTTTCTCGCGAACAGCAACGAGAATGATCGCGACAAATCGAGCTCCGATTTTGATGAGCGTCTGTTTCACGAATACTACTCGGTGCCGTTTCGCATGGGCGTGGTCGAAGGCGGCTCGCGCGCGTACATGGCCGCTTACAACGCGGTCAACAAAGTGCCGATGACGATCAATCCGATCATGCAAAAGGTGACGCGCGAGCAGTGGGGACAGGATGGAATCATCTGCACCGACGCGGGCGCGATGCGCAACCTCGTCACTGCACACAAGTACTACCCGGACTTCGAGACCGCTGCGGCTGAGTCAGTCAAAGCCGGCATCGGGCAATTCCTCGACGACTATCGCGACGCGGTCCGAGGCGCGTTGAAGAAGGGCATACTGACTGAAGCTGATATCGATCGCGCGCTTCGTGGCAATTTCAGAGTGATGATTCGCCTGGGTCTTCTGGATCCTCCTGCGCGCGTGCCCTATTCATCAATCGGACAAGAATCTATTGACCCGTGGGCTACCGACAAACACAAAGCAATCGCGCTGCTTGCCACGCAGAAATCGATCGTCTTGTTAAAGAACTCCGCCAATCTCTTGCCGCTCGATAAGAAATCGCTGAAATCGATCGCTGTGATTGGACCACGTGCTAATGAAGTCTTGCTCGACTGGTACAGCGGCACACCTCCTTACGCCATTTCACCGCTCGAAGGAATCAAGAACGCTGCCGGCAATTCTGTGAAGGTCAATTACGCGCCGAGCAACGATGGCGATGCCGCGGTCAAAATCGCGCGCGAATCTGACGTGGCGATCGTCTGTGTCGGCAATCATCCGAATGGTGGTTTCGACACGCAATGGGCGAAAGTTTCAGTGCCGAGTGAAGGGCGGGAAGCAGTCGATCGACAGTCGATCACGCTTGAACAGGAGGAGTTGATCAAGGCCGTATTGCAAGCGAACCCGAAGACGATCGTGGTGCTGAAGTCGAGCTTCCCGTACGCGATCAATTGGACACAGGAAAACGTGCCGGCGATTCTTCACATGGCGCTGAATAGCCAGGAAGAAGGCCGAGCACTCGCGAGCGTGCTCTTCGGCGATTACAACCCTGCGGGCCGCCTCGTCCAAACGTGGCCCAAGTCTCTCGATCAATTGCCGCCTATGATGGACTACGACATCCGTCATGGCAGAACCTACATGTACTTTCGCGACACGCCGCTCTATCCATTCGGCTACGGTCTGAGCTACACGACGTTCGCGTATCGAGACCTGCAGACCAACACTTCACCGGGAACAGTCGCCGTCAGTGTCCGGGTAAAAAACACGGGCCAACGCGCCGGCGACGAGGTGGTGCAGTTATACGTCAAGCATCTCAATTCCGCTGTTCCGCGCCCACTCAAAGAATTAGCGGACTTCGCTCGCATCCATCTCGCGCCGCAGGAAGAAAAGACGGTAAAGCTCTCGATTCCTGCCTTTCGTCTTTCCTACTGGGACGCGGATGCGGATCGCTGGGTCTCCGAGAAGGACCAAATCGAAATCACCGCCGGCAGTTCATCGACTGATGCAAGACTGAGGAAAACGCTTCAAGTGCGCTAACTACGAAGGCGCCAAGGCACAAATTATTTATAAAACTGTGACTTTGTGTCCTGGTCGCTCCCTGTACTGACCCGACTTTTGAGGCAAGTCCTAGTGGAGCATGGGGCCTATGCGATCGACCTTTGATTTGCCGGAGAGTATGAGGCGTGGTGATTTGATGCGCCGGCGTTTGTCGTTATCAATAATCGTGACAGCAGCCGTGGTTGGAGTATCTAAGTTGGCGTTGGACGCGGCACTCAATACGAGGTTGAACGTTTCATTCGCTTCGGCAACAACGTCGTCCAGTATTGACACTGTGAAACTCTTAGTCGACTCGCCGGCGTTAAAAGTGAGCGTCCCTGATACCGCATTGTAGTCGCTACCGTTTGAGGCGCTCTCAACAACGGATGAGTAGTTAACGCTCGCGGTCTGGGCCGTATTACCAGTACGGGTAACGGTGATTGTGACGGAACCCGCATCTTCATTAACGCTATAGAACGCAGAGCTGAATTGGATGAATGCTTTTGGCTCTGTCGTTGGGGCCGGTGTGGGTGTTGGCGTCGGAGTTGGCGTCGGTATCGGAGTAGGCGTTGGAGTTGGAGTGGGAGCCGGCACTGGCGCTCCACCCATCGCAGTGTTCAATGCATCGAAGTCTACGCCAATGTCCTTACCATCGGTGGCGCCATTGCGGTACGGACTTGAAGCAGCCAACCGGTAATTGCCACCATTGAGATCGACGAATCCCACTTCTCCCAACGTCTCCGGATAAAAATTATCCCCGGGATAAGCCACGGCACTAGCGCCCGCTATTACATTCTTTTCAAAGACCCAGCCGGGGCAGAATACATTCAAAGCAGCGATGCCTTCGCCCGTGCTGTCACCTTTGATTCCGTAACCCGCTCGCACCCCGAGGTTGTTTCGAAACACGAAGCCCTGCGTTACGAGACCGTAAAGGTTCGCGGTGCTTCCTTCTTTGGAGAAGAAAGTGTTGTGATCGAAGAGTACATCCCGCGCGCCATTCGATCCCTGGTACCAAATCTTCTGTACGTTCCAAAAATTATTAACAATGCGGAAGCGATTGCCTACGGCGCTGATTTTGGGTGGTATTTCTACCGCGAGGACGTTTAATCCGTGTTCGGCATTGCGGACGATGTTGTTGCTGAAGGTCAGGTCTTCAGTGACCGACCAGGGCGCAGTCGAATCCTGATTGTTGGATTTCAAGAGAATTGCAAAGCCCACCTGCGCATCCGGCCAAACGTTCTCAAACAGATTGCCGTCGATCAGAACGCGCCGGGCATTCTTGGTTTCCAGCAGATTCTTCACCGTCCAATGCCTGCCGGCGTACGACGGATGGCCCACCTTCCAGGACAAAGGCTTAAAGAAATGATTCTGGCGAATGGTGATGTCGGAAGGAATCAGGCCAACGATTGACGGGTCGGCGCCGCCGTACATGACGTTCTCGCCCGCCGCTTCCAGGTAATTGTTAGCGATCAGAAATGGACCTGGACCATTCCAGCCACATATTGCTTGCGTGTCGGTAGCGACGGCATGGATGTCGGAGATGTAAGAGTTGATTATGGATGTTTCAGCGCTGTTCAGGCTGATCCCGCGCTGAAGCTCCTGTGTTTCAAATCCGTGGACCCACAAACGATCGAGTATTAAATGATGTGGGATCTTTGAGAGCTCAGTCTGACTGGAATCGCCGAGTCTCACCAGATCGTAAATAAAATCCGAGGCGCTGAACGTGGAGATATCGAGCCCCACTAATTTGTAATGATGGGAGCCTGGAACAGTTTTGATTATCGGCTCAGCAGGCGTGTTGGAACGCAATTTTGCCAGCAGATCGCTCTGTGACGGCGAGACGCGTCCCGTGATTTCGGAGGCGCGTGACGACTGAATTGCTATGAACGACTCACCCGACTTCGGGATCAATGTGAACGGACCCCGGTAAGTAGCGCCTGCTTCCAGTACGATCGTGTCTCCGGCTGAAGCAGTATTGATGGCCGCCTGCAAGTCTCCTCCGGCGGGTACTACGAGAGTTGCGCCGAAAGTGACTGTAGCAAATATCAATAAGGTTGAAGCGATGGCGAAGGCGTTGGTTATTCTGGGAGAAATGCAGCGTGCTGCTGCGCACAGTTGGGAGATAGACACTTTTTACTCCAGTAGATAAGTGCAAAGGGGTTTCGATCGGGGTCGCTGAATTATGGTCGGGGTATTAAAGGTGGTACCGAACACGCAGACATTACAGGAACGGATCGACCTGGAGGGTTGTGACGCTGTTATAAAATTCTTGCGGGCGAAGCCTCGCCGGTAGTCTCACTCAATCCTGTCAAAAGTTACAGTAGTTAACCATCCCTGCCTCACCTAGAGTTTCGCGCATAGACTCATGAAGCCAGTTACGCAGCAAGATCCCGGAATTGAACGCCGGCTGCCCTCAAATTTGTGGGATACGTTGATGCGCGTTGCACTGATCGGCGCACTGGCCGTGCTGTGTTTTCAGGTCTTTTCGCCGTTTCTGCACCTGGCGGTGTGGTCGATGATCCTCGCGGTCACGCTGTATCCGTTGCATCGAATGCTTGCCCGCAGGCTCGGCGGAAGGCAAGGGCTGACTTCGATCATTTTGGTGATCCTGGGCATTGGCTTGATTGTCGTCCCGACCTGGTTGCTAATCAATTCATTCGCCGATTCCATTCAAAGTCTCATCAGCTCGGTGCAACAAAACACACTGCAGGTACCACCACCACGAGAGGGAGTTAGGAATTGGCCGATCGTCGGCAAGAATCTTTATGAGGTCTGGTCAAACGCTCATGCCGATCTCCCTGCGCTGGTTCAAAGCATGCAACCGAAGATTGGGGATTTAGCTCGGAGTGCGCTTTCGATGGTCGCGAGGATAGGGAGTACTATGTTGTTGTTCCTGGCCTCGTTCGTCGTGGCCAACATCATCATGGCTTATGGCGACTCAGTTGCTCGCACCGGGCACGCAATCTTCTCTCGTGTCGCCGGTTCATCCAGAGGCGAGGCACTTGCAAAACTCGCACTTTCAACCATCCGAGCTGTAGCGCTGGGAGTCGTCGGTGTTGCAGCCATTCAAGCGCTTCTCATCGGGCTGGCATTGTTACTCGCCGGGATACCTGTGGCCGGTGTATTGGCAATCCTCTCGCTTGTATTAGGGATTGCTCAGGTGCCTGCTTTTGTTATTACCCTTCCAGTAATCATCTACATCTGGGCCAGCGGTCAATACGGCACCACGGCTGCGATCGTATATACCATCATCCTCTTGCTGACCGGTCTCGCCGACAACGTGTTAAAGCCACTCATGTTGGGCCGCGGCGTTAATATCCCGATGCCTGTGATACTCTTCGGCGCCCTGGGCGGTATGGCGAGCGGCGGAATCCTGGGGATGTTTGTAGGCGCGACGGTCCTGGCGCTCGGATACGAGCTCTTCACAACCTGGCTTGCGGCGAAGCCCGATTCCGTCGATGGATGGTCACCCACGATCGGTGATAGCATGCCAACGACGCAGGCGTAATTAATCCTGCATCACCTCTCAAAAGCTGCATGAACGACGAACTAATCGCGCTCGACTTACGCGGAGTTATCACAGCGCTAGCTTTCCCGTGCATTCGTGCGAGGACGTGATTTCAAAGCGTAGGACGCCGAGTCCGCGAAGCGGACGGCAGCATAAAGCCTGGGGCGAAGCCCCAGGATCGGTAAATAAAAAGGGCGTTTGAGCCCGCGAAGCGGGCGAAAGCGCTGCCGCCCGCTTCGCGGGCTTCGGCCCACATTTTTCGCGTTCGATCCTGGGGCTTGCGCCCCAGGCTTTATGCTGCCGTCCGCTTCGCGGACTCCGCGCTCAAACCAGTGACGTTCTATACTTCGAAACGAGTGTCTTCTACAACCTGGTCCATGATCGGCATCAGATAATTCCTAACGATTTGACCTCCCATGGTTTGATCAGGTGACTCGATCCAAGAATGATTTCGGACTTTTGAGGCAAGCCCCTATACTGACTCGACCATGCAAGAGTTTACTTCTGAGGGATCTGAATTCGACGTCGATTACCTGACGTGTGCCTTACGTCTCGCGGAGTCTCTGCACGGAGACGCCCACCTGGAAATCACCGAGGCAATCGCACTCTATTATGTTGAAGATGGACAACTGGAACGAGGCGTGGAACTGGCTGAACAGGTTCCTGATTCCTACGCTCGTGACTCACTACTTGCGGTTATTACAGCGAAAGCTGTGGCGTCGGAAGAAGAAGACTATGCGACTGAGCTACTCGAGACTATCGAGGATCCGATTCTTCACAATTCGGCAATTGAAAAAATGGCGATCGAATTTGCGAGGCGTGGCGAGTTTGATGCAGCGCTTGGCCTGACGGACCAGCTTGAAGACAATGCTTCAGCCCTCGGCGCCATTGCTGCGCTCTACTGGCAAAGTGGTCAAAAAGATGAGGCGCTCGAACTAGCTCGCTCGATCGAGTTCGCTCAGGAAAGTGCGATCGCCCTGGTCCAACTTGCCAGGTTGAGTGACGATAACGACGAGAGTTTAAACCTTCTCGTTGAAGCGCGGAGTGTGGCCGAGGAGATAGACTCGGCGGAACTAAAAGTATTTGCGCTCATCGCAATCGCTGCCGGCTATGAAGAACGAGCGGAGCGTGAGCAGTCCTTCGAAACTCTGAATCGCGCTTTTGAAGTTTGTGAAGATTTCGAGAGCGGGAACTTCGTTGGGTTATCCGCAGACTTCGCGAGAGACGAAGCTTTAATGGAAATTGTGCAAGGACTCCTCAGGCTTCAGGATCTTTCTAAAGCTACAGCCGTTGCTGAGGCGATCGATGATCGATTCTTATTCGCCCGCGCTAATCTCGGCCTGGCGGTAGCCCACGGCAAGGACAGCCCACCCACGGAGGCCGCAGCATATCTCGACGAAGCGAAATCCATCATCGTCGAATTGCAGCCTTACGGGGCGCAGGAAGCAGAAGTGCTTGATGCGTTGATCATAGATCTCGCTATGTCGTATGCGAATTACGGTAATTACGATGAGGCACGTCGCATAACCCGCTCGTTAACATCCGAAGAAAAGCAACGCCTGGTCTTAAACGAACTGGGAAAACTCTGCAGCAACGCGGGGGATGATCGCGTGGTTTCTGAGATAGCGGAGCATCTGGGAAGCCCTTACGATAAAGCTCGATACTGGCTTGGAATCTACGATTCAGCGAACCAACCGGAATTATCTGAGAGCGCCATGGCTAAAGTATTGGCAAAGGCCGAAGACGTTGAACAACCTGTGGAGAAGGCTGAAGTGTTCACCGGAATAGCGCTCAGATTCGCAAAGAGTGAAAGAAATCCCCAGGCTGAAAACTACTTTCTCGCCGCCACCAACGCCGCCACTCTCATCGACGGGAGCTTTCTAAAAGCTCGGACCTTTTTCCGTCTAGCCAAAGCTTCACAAGATGCAGGGAGAAACCCAAATCAGAATGAGCAGCTTTTGCTCGAACAGATGTTGGCACGACTCTAATCGGAGTAGCTGTTGCTGTTAGGATTGAAACTAAATGGGAAGTCCGGTTCCGAGCTCTTGCCTTAATCAAGACCTTTTGGTCTGCAACAAGTTGGTAGGTAAGAAGCCTTGATTTGAACTCGGAACCGGAAAATTGGTGTCGAACGCAGCGAAAAATAACAGGATTGACACGGGTTGTCATGGCCTTAAGGTTTAGTCATGATCTCCAACTTTAGTTTGAGCCGCAAAAGGCACATAAGGCACAAAAGAGAAATCAATTTTGTGCTTTTTGTGCCTTTTTGCGGCTAAAGATGGACGATACCGCGCTGGAGGGCGCGGGTGGCGGCTTGGGTGCGATCCGTAACGCCGAGCTTGCCGAGGATGTTGTTGATGTGGCTTTTGACGGTGGCTTCGCTGATGCGTAGCGCGCTTGCGATTTCCTTGTTCGTCTTGCCTTTTACGATCTCCTGAAGGACTTCGAGCTCGCGGACTGTTAGTTCCGAAGCACTCATGCGTTCGGCGAGTCGTTCGGCGACGACTGGTGGCAGGCGACGCGCGCCCGCGTGGACTTTCCTGATCGCGTCTTCGAGCTCTTCGAAGAACATGTCTTTCAGTAGATAACCTTGCGCGCCGGCTTGCAGGGCGCGGTAGATGTCTTCGTCGCCGTCGTAGGTGGTGAGGACGATGATGCGAGCGTCGGGGAATTCGTGACGGATCTTCGCGATTGCGTCGACGCCGCTCATGACCGGCATGCGCAGGTCCATCAGCGTTATGTCCGGTTGATGCTCGCGGTATAACTCGAGCGCCTGCTGCCCGTTTACTCCCTGTGCGATCACTTCCATGTCGGCGACGGTGTTGATGAGCGAAACAAATCCCTGTCGCACCACCGCCTGATCGTCAATCACCATTATGCGAAGTTTGTTACTCAACGTTTCCTCGCTACTCATTCAGCGGCACATCAATCGCGATCTGAGTCCCGCGTTCAATCTCGCTGTGAATCGTTAACACGCCGCCGATCTGCTCCGCACGCTCACGCATGCCAATCAAACCGAAGTGACCGTCAGCGACTTGCTTGTCTGCATCAAAACCGCGGCCGTCGTCGCGAACGCTGAGCCGCACGTTGCGCGTGTCGAAGTTCAACGCCACGTCAATGCGGTTTGCGTGAGCGTGCTTCACTGCATTGTTAATTGCTTCCTGCCCGATGCGCAAGAGATTCGTTTCGACTTCGAGCGGTAATGGTCGCAGAGGTCCGGCTACTTCAACCACTGCTTCGACGTTGCTTTCCGCCGTCAGGCGCCTGGTTGTGTCGCGCAACGCCGCCGAGAGATCCTTCTTCTGCAACTCCTGCGAACGCAGATCCCACACGTAGCGCCGCGCTTCAGTCATACTGTTGCGCACGAGAATGCGAGCGCGATCGAGGTGACCCTTGGCTGCGTCGGCAGCCGCGGGCATCAAGCGCACGACCAGTTCCAACTGCACGGAGATGCCGAGAATGTCCTGGGCCAGGTTGTCGTGAATCTCGCGCGCGATGCGATTGCGTTCGTCGAGCACCGCGCGAAACTGCGTGGCCATGCGTCTGACGCGCAGGCGATACATTTGCCACGCCGTTAGCGCCAGCAACAAGATGCAAACGAGATAGAACCAGTAGGTCTGATAGAAGCGCGGTTGCAGGTAGAAATCAATCGCCGCTCCGCTCTCGTTCCAAACGCCATCGTTGTTTGCCGCGACCACGCGAAACTTGTAATTCCCCGGGCGGAGGTTTGTGTACGACGCCACTCGCCGCGCGCCGCCGTCGATCCAGTTGTCGTCAAAACCTTCGAGCTTGTATTTGAAACGTACGTTCTCGGGAGCGATGAAGCTCAAGGCCGTGTAATAGAAATCCAGTCTCGAGGTGCCTGGAGAGAGTGTCAGGTTTTGAGTTAACGATACTGATTGATTGTCGATGAAGAGTTGCTCGATCGAGATTGGCGGCGGGGAAGTGTTGAGCGGGATGTTTTCCGGATCGATGACGGCGAGTCCTTTAATAGTCGCGAACCAAATGCGACCGTCGCTTGTCTTCCATCCGGCGGGATGCCCGCCACCACTGCACTCGCGCGTCAACGTACCGTCCGCCGGGCCATAAAAAACCGGAGAAACACCGGCGCCTTTGTCGAGCTCATTCTTGTTGACGCGAAAGATTCCCTTGTTCGAGCTGCACCACAGGTTCTGCTGTTTGTCTTCCAGAATGCGATAGATCACGTCAGCGGAGAGTGCCGGGAAGGAAACAAACTTATCGCCGCGCAAGCGATTAAGTCCGCCGCCGTTTGTCCCGATCCACAGATCGCCCGCCGCATCTTCGTAAAGCGCGATGACAGTGTTGCTCGAAAGACCGTCTTTGGTCGTGAACGTCTGAAACTTTCCATCTTTTATCTTGCTTAACCCGCCGAGGGTGCCGACCCAGAGGTTGCCTTTCGAGTCTTCGTAGATCGCGCCGATGAAGTTGTTTGCGAGACCGTCTTGTGTGGTGTAGGTCGTGAATTCGTTATCACGAAAACTGTTGAGGCCGTCGCGCGTGCCCACCCAGAGCACGCCGCTGCGATCGACTAACACCGAGCGGACGAGATCGTTCGAGAGCCCATCTGCGAATGTGAACGTTTGGAACGTTCCGTCGCGGAAACGGTTCAGGCCGTCGGGCGTGCCGATCCAAATCGTGCCCGTCGCGTCTCCTGCTAACGAAAGAACGACGTCGCTCGACAGCCCGTCGCGCGTGGTCCAGGTTGTGAACTTGCCGTTTTTGAAAAGCGTCAATCCACCGCCGTTCGAACCGATCCAGATTCCGCCTTGTGGATCCTGATAGATGGCCTTGACGAGATCGTTCGGCAGTCCTTCACGGGTCGTATAGGTATTAAACTTCTTGCTCTTTAACAGATTGAGACCGCCGGCTTCTGTTCCGATCCACATACTGCCTTCGCGATCTTCAAAGATTGATAAAACCAGGTTGCTCGATAGACCATTGGCAGACGTGAACGTTTCCATCTTGCCGTGACGCATACGCGCGAGACCACCCGCGGTTGCAATCCACAGTGCGCCTTCGCGATCCACGCGCAGAGCGCTGATACGCGCGTTGGGTAAAGTAATCGCAGCATAAGTGGCGTATTCGTCATTGAAGCCAAACAGTCCGTCCAACGTGCCGTACCAGAGGTGGCCGGATTTTTCTTCGGCGATCGAGGTGATGTTCGCGGCGGGCGCATCCACCGGTGTGGTCCAATTGCTGAAACTGTTGCCGCTAAGCGACTGAACCCCCGCAGAAGTCACGACCAGGAGAGTTCCGTTAGCCCTCGCGCAGAGAACCTGAATTACATTGCTCGCTAAACCGTGCTCGGTGGTGAAGGTTTTGAAATTGTTGTTCTCGAAGCGCGCGAGTCCCGCGGCGGTGCCGATAAAGACGTTTCCGTTCGTGTCTTCGGCGAGTGGCCCGATGCTGTTGTCGGGCAGACCTTCGTTTTCTGTGAAACTGTTGAACTGGCCGTTGTGCCGGCAAACCAGGCCGTACGAGGTGCTGATCCATAGTCGGCCCTGCTTGTCTTCGTGAAGAGCGCGAATGTCATTACTCTTAAAGGCGGGCGTGTTTTCTTTGTCGAACACGGCGAAGTTCAGGCCGTCGAAACGTGCGAGGCCTTCCTGCGTTCCGATCCAAAGATAGCCATCCTGCGTTTGCACGATCGCCTGTACGGTGTTTTGCGGCAGTCCGTTTTCAGTCAGCCATGCCTGGTGACCAAACTCGTTGAGGCTTCTGTTTGGATCGAGGGCAGGGACGCGAGTGGCGGCGAGGAGAAGCAGTGCGGCCGCGGTAACTCGAAGATGACTTAGGCGACGCATGTGTCGGCGGATACTTTATCATTCCGAGAAACTCATGTAATCATTGGCGTCGAGTTTTGGAGGAGTTGATGAGAACAATCTTGTTGATTTGCGCGATGTGCCTTGGCGCGCCTGTTGTGGCCGGCTGGCGGAACGCTTCCGAGCCGGAGTTGCGGAAAGTGATTCCCGCGCGCGCACCGGTGATTAAAGAGAACATCGAAACTGAGTTTCGCACGGCGTCGGGCGTGACGGACGGGCGCGGCAAGTTTATTGCGGGCGTGGTGATGATCACGGCCGGCTATTCGGCGGAGGGAAAGTATTCACATTTTTTTATCGCGCAGGTGCCGGTTAAGGTTGGGGAGTTTTCGTTGGACCCGGGTGAGTATGTTTTTGGGTACCAGCGCAAGACTCCGGACAGCATTACGGTGACGTTTTATCGCGCTTCGAGCGGCGACGCGGTGGGCGAGGTGGAAGCGGTGCGGAATAAGAAGAGTTCGGCTGTGCGCCAGCTATTGATCCAGCCTGCAGTCGGTGGGAAGGGGACGATCCAGGTGGGTCGATTCGTTTTCGATTACCGGGTTTAATCAGCCAAATCTGTGGTTAAAAATAAAGTTGCACATCTCACCAACTTGTTAGAAAATCAGCCCCACACCTTATGTCTGGTCGTACAACAAAGTTCCTGGTTTTAATCCTTGTCCTTGTCTGCGCGGCTGTCGTGCGTGCGGAGGTGCGGCTGCCCGCGATCATTGGCGACAACATGGTGCTGCAGCAGGGGATGAAGGTCCGCATCTGGGGCAGCGCGAATGCGGGCGAGCACATGACCGTCACCTTCGATAAGAAGCCTGTGAACACTGTCGCTGATGCGCAGGGGCGCTGGCAGGTCTGGATCGGTCCTTTGAAAGCAGGTGGGCCGTCGGAGCTGACGGTAAATAATCTGTCAATCAAGAACGTTCTTGTCGGCGAGGTGTGGCTATGCTCGGGTCAGTCCAATATGGAATGGCCACTAATCAACACCATTAACGGCGCCGAGACTGTCGCACAGGCAACGAATCCTGAGATCAGGTTGTTCAGCGTAGAACATCAGACTTCAGCCACGCCGCTCAGCGATGTTCAAGGACACTGGGTCGTCACGACGCCCGAAGATGCTGCCAACTTTTCCGCCGTTGGATATTTCTTTGGACGCGAGCTTTATCAACATCTCAAGATACCAATCGGACTGATCGATAGCTCCTGGGGCGGCACACCGGCGGAAGCCTGGACCACCAACGATGCGCTCACTTCCTCTGCCGAGCTGAAACCAATCCTTGATAGATACCAGAGCAGTTTGAATGCGCTGCCGCAAGCAAAAGAAGCCTACGCGCGTGCGCTGGCCCAATGGGAAGAGAAGAACCTGTACCTCGACGCCGGGAACAAAGGTGAAGCTTTGGGATACGCCGATCCGGCAGCTTCGACGACAGGCTGGTCCAGGATGGATCTCCCAAAACAATTCGAGACTGCAGGACTGCTCATTGACGGAGCCGTCTGGTTTCGAAAGGAAGTCGAGCTACCCGCGTCGTGGGCCGGCAAGGCGTTGGTATTGAAACTCCCGCCCATCGACGACCTCGACGTCACGTATCTCAACGGCATAAAGATCGGCGCGACTGGAAGAGAGACGCCGAATAGTTACATGGTCCCACGCAGGTACGTTGTTCCAGGTTCGCTGGTCAAGGTTGGACGAAACGTTATCGCCGTGCGTGTTTTTGATAGCGCTGGAGAAGGCGGCTTCAGTCGTGGCGGCGCGATGTCGCTTGGACCAAACGGCGACGATGCGCAGGCGATCGATCTGCGTGGCAGTTGGGACTACAAAGTCGAGCTTGCGCTCGAACCGAAGCATCCTGATTGGGGCACACGTCCGGAAGCGGTCGGAGTAAGTAACCAGAACAATCCGAGTGTGCTTTACAACGCGATGATCGCGCCGCTCGTTCCCTTTTCGATTCGCGGCGTCATCTGGTACCAGGGCGAGAGTAACGCCGGGCGCGCCTACCAATACCGCACGCTCTTTCCGCTGATGATTCGCAGTTGGCGTAGCGCGTGGGGACGCGACTTTCCGTTCTACTTCGTGCAGCTTGCCAACTGGCACGCCAATAAAGCGGAACCGGACGAGAGTGACTGGGCCGAGCTGCGTGAAGCACAGACGATGACGTTGCGCGAACCCCAGACCGGCATGGCAGTGACGATCGATATCGGCGATGAGAACGATATCCATCCGCGTAACAAGCTTGACGTTGGTCGTCGCTTAGCGGCTTGGGCACTCGCCGATACGTACAGTCAAAAAGTAATCCCATCAGGTCCACTATTTGAACATTTCAGAATAGATGGCGACGAAATACGAATTCGCTTCAAACACGGCGTGGGATTAAAAACGAGCGATGGTGGACCACTCAAGGGCTTTGCGATCGCGGGAGAGGATCGGCGCTTCGTCTGGGCCGATGCACGTATCGACGGCGACACGGTGATTGTCTCGAATCCGAAGGTCGTGAAGCCGGTTGCGGTTCGTTACGGTTGGGCCGACAACCCGATCGCGAATCTTTACAACAAGGCAGGTCTGCCGGCTTCGCCTTTTCGCACGGACGACTGGCCGGGCGTCACATCTGGTAAGCAATGAAAGATTTTGGTCGTCGAAGAAAATAACAAGTCAGGAAGGGTGGCTTGCCCCCGCTCTTAGAACCCTTAGCAGCGGGGGCAAGCCCCTCTTCCTGACTTGTTCTATTTCCAGCTGGTCCTCTTATTTCAGCCCCCCTTCACGAACGTCAGAGTTAGGAGGAAAATATGTCGAGAGCAATTCGAAGGATTGCAGTCCTCATCGTCGTGCTGCAAGCTGCGCAAGTGTTTGCGCAGACGCCGCAGTACACTTGGCGCAACGTACAAGTTTTCGGCGGCGGGTTTATTCCCGGTATCGTCTTCAGCCAGACGGAGCCGAACCTCATCTACACTCGCACCGACATCGGCGGCGCATATCGCTTCGATCCGGCGACGAGTCGTTGGGTGCCGCTGCTCGACTCGATCAGTTGGGACGACTGGAACCTGACCGGCGTCATCTCTATCGCGACTGATCCCATTAATCCAAACAACGTCTACATCGCCGCGGGCACGTACACGAACAGTTGGACCACTCAGAACGGCGCCATCCTGCGCTCGACCGATCGCGGCGCAACGTGGCAACGCACGATGTTGCCTTTCAAGCTCGGCGGCAACATGCCGGGACGTGGTCCAGGAGAACGTCTCGTCGTCGATCCGAATCGCAACAGCGTCCTCTATCTCGGCGCGCCGAGCGGCAACGGACTCTGGCGCAGCACTGATTCTGGCGTTACCTGGTCCAGGGTGACGAGCTTTCCGAATCCCGGCAATTACGTGCAGGACCCCGCCGATCCCAACGGCTACCTCACAGACAACCAGGGCATCTACTGGGTCACATTCGACAAACGCACCGGCACTCCCGGTAACACGACACAAACGATCTACGCCGGCGTGGCCGATCTCGGCACAAGTGTCTACCGCAGCACGGACGGCGGCGCGACCTGGTCCGCCGTGCCCGGTCAGCCCGCGGGTTTTCTCCCGCACAAAGGCGTACTCGACACTGTCAACGGGTTTCTCTACGTCGCCTACAGCGACAAAGGTGGTCCATATGACGGCGGGCGCGGCGACGTTTGGAAGCTCAACACCGCGACCGGCGCCTGGACACTGATCAGTCCGATTCCTTCTTCGAACACTAACGACAACTTCTTCGGTTACAGCGGTCTTTCCGTCGATCGACAGAACCCAAACACGATCATGGTTACCGGCTACAGCTCGTGGTGGCCCGACACGCAGATCTGGCGCAGCACAAACGGTGGCGCGACGTGGAGCAGAATTTGGGACTGGACGCGCTACCCGAGTCGAAGCTTCCGCTACACTCAAGACGTTACCGCCGCGCCGTGGCTCAAGTTTCCGGCCACGCCGCTCTGCGGTGGTGGACGTCCCGGCGCGGAAGTCAATCCGAAGCTCGGCTGGATGACGGAGGCTTTGGAGATCGATCCGTTCAACTCGAATCGTTTGATGTACGGCACCGGCGCGACACTTTACGGCAGCACGAACCTGGCGACGTGGGACGTGAGCACCACGAGCCAGATCACGATCAGGGTCATGGCCCAGGGCATCGAAGAGACGGCGGTGCAGGATCTGATCAGTCCGCCGTCAGGCGCGCCACTCATCAGCGCACTCGCGGACATCACAGGCTTTCGTCACAACGACGTCAACGTCGTTCCCGCAGCGCAAATGGCGCCGGTGCGCGGAACGAGCGTGAGTCTTGACTATGCTGCGTTGAGTCCGTCGTACATCGTGCGCGCCGCGAATGGCGACACTGTTAACTGCGAAAAGAGTCTTGCTGTCTCGACTGACGGCGGTACAACGTGGGCGGCCGTCTCTTCACAACCAGCAGGGTTGACGGGGGGCGGCACGGTTGCAGTCGCGGCGACGGGCGGTGGAAAGATCGTCTGGAGTCCTGCCGGTGCCGGTGTCTTTTTCACGACAGGCGGTGGCAAAACGTGGACGGCTTCGACGGGTATTCCCGCTGGCGCGCGCGTCGAATCAGACCGTGTTAATGCGAACAAGTTTTACGGTTTCAAGTCGGGAACGTTTTACGTGAGCACGGACGGCGGTAAGACGTTCGCGGCCACTGCGGCGAGCGGACTGCCATTGGGTGGACCAGTGAAATTCAGAGCGGTGCCCGGTCGCGAAGGAGACATCTGGCTCGCGGGCGGCGAGGAGTGGGACAACACTTACGGGTTGTGGCACTCGACCAACTCCGGCGCGAGTTTCGTCAAGCTCGCGAACGTGGAAGAGGCCGACAACATCGGTTTCGGCAAAGCAGCAACAGGACAGACGTACATGGCGCTCTACGCGGTAGCGCAGATCGCGGGTGTGCGTGGAATCTTCCGTTCGATCGACGCCGGGCAAACGTGGGTGCGTATCAACGACGATCAGCATCGGTGGGGCCGCGCGGGCGACACCGCTATCACAGGCGATCCGCGAATCTTCGGCCGCGTCTACATCGGCACCAACGGCCGCGGCATTTTCTATGGCGATGGTCAATAAGACTTCGAAGGGAGGGAACAATGAAAACTTTTGTGAGTCGATTTCTGATCGTGTCAATGGCGCTCGTTTTCTTTACGAACTCGGCTAAAGCAGCGAACGTCAACGTCAATGTTGATTACACTAACCAACGTCAAACCGTCGAAGGCTTCGGTGCCTCCGTAACGTGGGTCGCAAACGACCTCGACGCATTCTCCCCCGCAAAACAAACCCAAATACTCGACCTGCTCTATGACACGACCAAGCCAGGCGCCGGCCTGAGCTGGGTGCGCGTCGGCAGCTTCTTGTGCGACTACAATCCGTCACCCGGAGTTTTTGATTGGAACTTCTGGGGCATTCAGAGTGGGATGCGTTGGCTTCAACGAGTGAATACCTCGTACGGCGTGAACAAGTACGTTGTCTCAACCTGGAGCCCACCCGCATGGATGAAAGATAACAACTCGTGCATCAACGGCGGCCACGTGCGCTCGCAGTTCTATCCAAACCTGGCCGCCCTCAAGATTCAATGGCTACAAAACGCCAAAGCGCAACTGGGCTTTGAAGCGCAGGTAGAGAGCGTGCAAAACGAACCGGATCATCGCGCCGGTTACGACAGTTGTGAATGGACCACGACGGAGATGAACACCTTTGTCGTGAACCATCTAAAACCCGCTCTCACTTCAAGCGGTCTGATCTCGAAGTTGATGGCGCCCGAAGCTTCGTTCTACTCAAACTTCGACAACGCGTGGGGCTTTCCACTGCTCAACGACGCGAACATGCGCGCGGCCGTTAATATCGTCGCCACGCACGGCTACGGTCGCACGGATAAGTTTGAGACACCCTGCGCCAGTTGCGCGCAGTACAACAAGCCGATCTGGCAAACTGAAGACTCGAACCTCGACGGCAGATACAACGGCAGCATCGACGAGGGCATGACGTGGTCCACCGACATCTTCAAAGCACTAAACAGCGGCCGCTTTAGCGCGTGGTTCTACTGGTGGGTGATGACGCTACAGAACGACAACCAGGGTCTGCTGAACGTGGATCCGGCGACTGACTCCGTCCAAATCCCAAAGCGTTTGTACGTTGTGGGCCAATTCAGCCGGTTCATCCGCCCCGGTTCGGTGATGCTCGGATCTACGTCGAGCGACGCGACCTTGCAAGTGACCGCGGTTAGACCTGCTACAGGCAGCGTCGCAATTGTTCTCGCCAACACCGGCAAGACTTCGCACACCGTAACTGTCAACTTAACCGGCACTAATCCGCCCGCGAGCGTGACGCCGCATCGTACATCCGCGAGTGAGAACCAGGCGCCACTCAGTCCGATCAATATCTCGGCGGGTGCTTTCACAATAACCATTCCAGCGAAATCAGTGGTGACTGTCGTAGGCTAAACTACAACTAAAACAGGAGAGGTCTTACGTGACTAAAAAACTTTCGAGACGAACTTTCGGGAAGGTCGCAAGCGCCGCAGCACTCGCGTCAGCGGCGAAGCTACCGGCGCTTGGCTCCAACACCTCGCCTCAAGGCGGCGCGACAACACAGGGGGACGCGTTGCGCGCGTTCCCGCCAGGCTTCATGTGGGGAACCGCGACCGCCTCGTATCAGGTTGAGGGTGCAGTCAAAGAGGACGGTCGCGGGCCTTCTATCTGGGACACGTTCTCGCACACGCCAGGGAAAGTTAATAGCAACTCTACCGGCGATGTAGCAAACGAACATTACCATCGTTACAAAGAGGACGTGCAGTTAATGAAAGCGCTCGGTGTCAAGGCTTATCGCTTCTCGATCGCGTGGCCGCGCGTCTTTCCGAACGGCGATGGTCCAGCGAACCCGAAGGGACTCGACTTCTACAATCGTCTCGTCGACGAGCTGCTCGCCAACGGCATTCAACCGTTCGCCACGCTTTATCACTGGGACTTGCCGCAGTCGTTGCAGGATCGATTCGGCGGTTGGGAAGGGCGCGAAACGTCGAAAGCGTTTGCGGATTACGCCGGTCACGTCGCCGCGGGACTAACCGATCGCGTGAAGCACATCTTCACGATCAACGAGTTTGGCGCTTTCATTGAGGTGGGCTATCGCATGGGTATCCACGCTCCCGGTTTGAAACTAACAGGTTTGCGTTTGAACCAGACGCGGCACCACGCTGTGTTGGGCCATGGGCTGGCGGTACAGGCGATTCGCGCCGCCGCGAAGCCGGGGACGAAAGTCGGACTAGCTGAAAACATCACTATCCCCGCGCCGGTATTCGAAACGCCGGCGCACATTGCTGCAGCCGAGAGTGCGATGCGTGAAATGAACGCGTCGTACCTGACGGTGATCAAGGAAGGGAAGTACACGGATTATTACTTGAAGTCGAATGGCGCCGATGCGCCGAAGTTCACGCCGGAAGATCTGAAGGCGATCTCCTCGCCGCTCGACTTCGTCGGCATCAACGTCTACACGCCGCGCTTCGTGCGGGCTGACGCGTCCTCGCCGGTTGGCTACGCAGAGGTGCCGCATCCGAAGTCGTTTCCACACGCACCGTCGCCCTGGCTTTTCGTTGGACCAGAGGCGCTCTACTGGGGACCACGACACGTTGCGAAGCTTTGGGGCGTGAAGGAGATTTACATTACTGAGAACGGTTGCTCGTCTTCGGATGAACCGGCGACGGATGGTCGCGTCTACGATACCGATCGGGTGACGTACCTGCGCAGCTATCTCACGCAACTACGCCGCGCGACGGCGGAAGGCGTGCCGGTGCGCGGATACTTTCTCTGGAGCCTGATGGATAATTTCGAGTGGGCCGACGGTTATACCAATCGCTTCGGGATTCACTACGTCGACTACGCCACTCAGAAACGCACACCGAAACTGAGCGCCGATTTCTATCGCGAAGTCATCGCACGCAACGCCGTGGTGTAAGACTTCGGCCACGGATAAACGCGGATTTTTTACGGATTTATCCGCAACAAATCCGTGTTCATCTGTGGCTAATAACCCAGGTTTAGAGCGGTGCGCCGAGGAAGGAGGCGAGCCGGAGGAGGTCGGCGAAGACGCCCGCGGCAGTCACTTCCGGCCCGGCGCCCGGACCTCTGATGATCATTGGTTGCGTGTTGTATCGCGCAGTTTGAAAACTGACTATGTTGTCGCTGCCGCTGAGGTTTGCGAAAGGATGTTCGAGCGGATAAGCGCGCAGACCCGCCGACATCGTTCCATCGCTATCGATCGTACCAACGTACCGCAACACCTGACCTTTCGAACGGGACGAGTCGAGCAGTGCAGCAATAGCGTCATCAGATTTTCCGACGAGGCTTTCGACCTGCACCGCGTCCATCTCGACTTCCAGACCCATTTCGCGCGCGAGGATAATCAGCTTGCGGGCCACGTCGATACCCGACAGGTCTTCGCGCGGATCAGGTTCGGTGTAACCGAGCGCGTGGGCTTCACGCACTATCTCGGAGAAAGTGCGCGTGCCGGCGAGTGAGTTAAAGATGTAAGAGAGCGTGCCGGAGAGGACACCTTCGATCTTGACGATCTGATCTCCTGTTTCAATTAACCCGCGAAGCGTGTGGATGATCGGCAGTCCGGCGCCGACGTTTGTTTCGTAAAGAAAGTAACGCTGATGTTTGCGAGCGGTTTCGCGCAGGCTGCGATAGGAAGTGAACGGGCCGGCGTTACTCTTTTTGTTCGGCGTGATGATGTTGATTCCTCGCGAGAGCCAGCTTTCGTAATGTTCGGGTAAATCAGCGCTCGCGGTCGCGTCGATCAGCACGGCGTGTGGTAAGTGAGCAGCGTGGACGTGATTGACGAAAGCTTCGAGGTCCGCTTCAGCAACGCTCGCGCTCAACTCATCGCGCCAGTGGTCCAGGGCGATCTGGCGGTCGTGAAGGATCATCCTGCGGCTGTTCATGATGCCGCGCACGCGCAAGTCAATGCCGCGCTCACGGCGGAGCTGTTCGATGCGAGTAGTGAGCTGATCCAGGAATGTGCCACCGATCAGTCCGGCGCCGATCACTCCGATCGAAAGCGTCTGGCTCGAGAGATAAAAAGCGGAGTGTAGCGCTCGCAACGCCTTGGTCGCTTCGTGCTGTTCGATGACGGCGGAGATGTTTCGTTCTGACGATCCTTGCGCGATCGCCCTCACGTTGACGCCTGCCTGGCCGAGCGCGCTGAAGAATTTTCCGGACATGCCCAACCGTTCGATCATCCCGTCGCCCACCATCGCGACGATGCAGCAACTTTCACGCAGATCGACCGTCTGCACTTCGCCTCGCTGCATCTCCGCGAAGAATGTTTCCTCGACAGTTTTCCGTGCGAGCTCCGCTTGCGCACGCGGCACGGCGAAGCAGATGGAATGTTCCGAGCTCGCCTGCGAGATCATCACGACTGAGACCTCGACAGCTCGCAGCGCGCCGAAAAGTTTATGCGCCACGCCGGGGATGCCCATCATCCCGGTACCCTCGACGTTGATGAGCGCCATGTCTTCGACCGCCGCGAATCCCTTGACCGGCATGTCTGAGGATGATGACGCTGAGATTCTCGTGCCCCGCGCCTCAGGCTTGAAACTGTTTTTGATCCAGACGGTGATGCCGTTCGCGATTGCGGGCGACATCGTGTTTGGGTGAATGACTTTGGCGCCGAAGTAGGCGAGTTCCGCTGCTTCCTGGTACGAGAGCTCCGGTATGATCTGGGCGTCTGTAACGCGGCGAGGGTCGGCGCTGAATACGCCGTCGACGTCCGTCCAGATCGTCACTTCAGCAGCGCTGAGTAACGCTCCAAAGATAGAGGCAGAGAGATCGCTGCCGTTGCGTTTCAATGTCGTGGCGATGCCATCGTGCGTCGCGGCTACGTATCCGGTGATGATCAGGAAGTCAGTATCAGGCTGGTCCGCGTGCCAGGCATTTAGTTTTTGTTGTGAGAGCGGCCAGTCGATGGCGATGGTGTTGTTGTTTGGCTCGACCACGAGCACTTTCCGCGCGTCGAGCCAGTTTGAAGAGTGTCCGCGGGCTTCGAGATATGCGTTCAGCATTTGGGCCGACCAGATCTCGCCGTGACCTGAGACGAATTCCACGATGCGCTCGGAAGGCAGCCGGGTGATCCAAACTCCTCTAAGAACTTCTGCGATCGCGTTGAAATCGGAGACGATGGTTTCGCGGAGCGCGCCGGTTTGTGATGGGCGAAGCTCGAGCGCGGCTAGTGTTTCGATATGGCGGCGTTGAAGATCTTCGAGTTTGGTTAAATATGAGCTGTCGTTACTGGCGGCGAGCTCGACCGATTGTATGAGAACGTTCGTAACGCCGCTCATCGCCGACACTACAACCGCCGTGCGTTCGCCGGGTGTGCGTGCGAGCACAATGTCGGCGGCCGCCCGGTAGCGCTCGGCATCGGCGACACTCGTGCCGCCAAACTTATGAACGACCCATTTCGAATTCATAGCGAGCAGGGACGATAAACCACAAAGACACTAAGGCACAAATTTATTTTTTAACTTTGTGCCTTAGCGTCTTTGTGGTTAATCAATCTCTCAGGCGCGAGGCGAGCAGGCCTGTGGCGGCGGTGATGTCGATGTCGGCAACCAGCAGCCCTTCTTTTCCGTAAGGCTGATAGCAGAGCAACGTGCCGTCCGGGCGCACGACGGCTGACGTAGTAGGCGAACCCGGGCTCGCGTAATTCACGGTTGCGAAATAGCAGGTATTTTCGGCGGCGCGACACAACGCAGCTTTCTCGTGAAATGTGTTTGCGGGATCGGCGAACTGCGATGGCACGTAACTGCCGGGTTCCTGTTGATGAAAATGAGGATGAAAGACGACGTGTGCTCCGCGACGCGCGGCCCAGCGAACAGTCTCGGGATAGCGCCATCCCTCGTGACAGATGGCGATGCCGAATTTCATCGCGCCGGTTTCGAAGAGGAATCTTTCCGAGCCGGGCGAGTAAATAGTGTCTTCGGACGGATCGATTTGGACCTTGTCCTGGAAACCTGCGCGTGTTCCGTCACGGTTTATTACGAGTGCAGA
>Ga0207670_10000300_pt1 | contig 29663 bp, 21 predicted proteins | sample KBSS23HmetaG_FD_184339 | JGI IMG/M metagenome (GOLD analysis project Ga0207670, IMG submission 184339) | Switchgrass rhizosphere microbial communities from Kellogg Biological Station, Michigan, USA - KBS S2-3H metaG (SPAdes) (version 2) | ecosystem: Host-associated > Plants > Roots >... | reverse complement strand
CTTCGCGGCCTATGGCGTGCTGGCGGCGTTGATGGCGCGCAACACCACGGGCCGCGGACAGAAAGTCGAAACGTCGCTATTGCAGGCGACGCTTGCATTTCTCGGCGAGAATGCCGCGAACTTTTTCGACGACAACAGGGTTCCGACACGCGCGACGCGGTGTCAGCGGGCCCAGGTCTTTGCCTTCACGGCCGGCGACGGGCTGCCGTTCGTCGTCCATTTGTCGTCGCCGGAAAAATTCTGGCGCGGCCTGCTGACGGCGACGAAACGCGAGGCGCTGGCGACCGACGAGCGGTTCCGCAATCGCGAAGGACGGGTGAAGAATTACGACGCGCTTTGCGCCGAACTCACCGCGGCTTTCCAGGCGAAACCGCGGGCGGACTGGCTCGAGTTGCTCGACGCGCAGGACGTGCCGTCGGGCCCGATCAACACCATCGACGAGGTTTTTGCCGATCCGCAGGTTGTCGCGCTCGATATGCGCAAGCGGTTGCCGCATCGCACCCGCGGCACCGTCTCCGTCGTCGGCAACCCGGTTCGCATGAGCGCGACGCCGCCGCGAGTCGACACGGCCGCGCCCGAGTTGGGCGCGCACAACGATGAATTGCTGCGGGGCGCGACAAAAAGCTGAGGGAGGATATCGCATGAGGATCGCAGGCCTGTTTCGATCCGGTGTTCTAGTCTCGGCTGCGATCCTGACGCTCTGTGCCGGGCAGGCCGTGGCCCAAAGCGCAGGCGACAATCCGGCGATGTATCGGGGGCCCGACCGCGAGCAGCGCCTGATCGAAGGCGCCAAGAAGGAAGGCCAGGTTACCGTCTACTCCTCGATGATCGCCGACCAGGCGCTTCGCCCCATTCTCAACGGCTTTGAAGCGAAGTACCCGTTCGTCAAGCCGCAATATGTGCGCGATGACCCGCCGCAACAGTTGCAAAAGGTGATGGCGGAATCCCGCGCCAACCGGATGGTCGTCGACGTGCTGGAAAGCACGGGACTCGAGGTGCCGGTTCGCGCCGCCAACATCAACCAGCCGTTCTGGTCGCCGCAGACCGAGGCTTACGGCAAAGAGCACACCGATCCGGACAACTTCTGGGCGCCGACTCGGTTCAGCTATCTCGGCGCCTGTTACAACACCAATCTGGTCAAGCCGGGCGATATCAAGAGCTTCGCTGATTTCCTCGACCCGAAGTGGAAGGGCAAGATCGCCTGGTCGGGCACCGTGATCGGCGCCATGCTGTTCATCACCGGCGTGCGGAGCTTCATGGGCGAGGAGAAGGCGCTTGCCTATCTCCAGCAGTTGGCGAAACAGGACATTGTGTCGATCGCGTCCGCCAATCGTGTGGTGGTCGATCGCGTCATGGCCGGTGAGCACGCGCTGTGCCTCGATGCCTTCCTGCATCATCCAATCATCAGCGCGCGCAAGGGCGCGCCGGTGGCGCCGCAGCCGCTCGATCCCGTGCTGACTGTCGTCAGTTCGGTGATGCTCCCCAAGTCGCCGCCGCACCCCTACGCCGCGATGCTGTTCATCGACTATCTGCTGTCGAAGGAAGGGCAGGCGAGGTTGCAGGGCGCGGACTACTTTCCGGCCCATCCCGATGTCCCCGCATCGCCGGACCTCGACAAGATCGTGCCACGCAAGATCGGTCTGAAAGAGAATTACATCTCGCCGGCAAAGATGAACTCGGATCTGCCGAAGTCGCGGGCGCTGTACCAGGAGCTTTTCGCCAAATGACGATCGCCGTCGCGCGAGACGGCGGCCGGTCTTCGACGGCCCGCTATTCTCCGCAGGTGATCGTCCTGATCGCTCTGCTCTGCGTCGGTGTCATTCCGCCCTTCGTGTTTCTTGCCTATTCCAGCCTGCACGAGCTCGATCCGAGCGGCGCGTTCGGCGTCTTCACGTTCGGGCACTTTGCGGCGATTTTCTCAAGCCGCACGTTCAACTCGGTGATCGTCAACAGCGCGGTGTATTCGCTGGGGTCGGCGCTGCTCGCGCTCGTGATCGGTGCGGCCCAGGCCTGGCTGGCGGAGCGGACGGACGCCGCACTGCGGCAGGTCCTGTATGTGTCCTCGATCGTGTCGCTCGGCATTCCTTACGTTCTTTATATCGTCGCCTGGATTTTGTTTTTCGGCAAAGCCGGGCCGGTCAACGCTACCTTGCAACAGATGTTCGGCGGCACCGAGCCATACATTAACGTCTATTCGCTCGGCGGGATGATTTTCGTCGAAGGCATGCTGTGGTCGCCACTCGCCTTCCTGCTGCTTTCGCCGGTGTTTCGGAATTCCGATGCGTCGTTTGAAGAGGCGGCGAGCATCTGTGGCGCCGGTCTTTTTTCGACGCTTCGCTACGTCACCTTGGGAATGGCGCGGCCGGCGCTGCTGGCGCTTGGGCTCTTGGTCTTCATCAAGGCGTCCGAGTCCTTCGAGGTGCCGGCTCTGGTCGGCCTGCCGGGCTCGACACGCGTGCTGACCAGCACAATTTATCAGCGGTTGACGCTGGACATGCCGCCGGACGTCGGCAGCGCTTCGGCGTTTGGGGTGTTGCTGCTCGTCGTCATGGCGGTCCTGCTCCAAATCTATAGCCGCGTGGCAGCGCAGGCTCATCGCTATCAAACGGTCACCGGCAAGGGCTTCCGCCCGCGCGTCATTCGTCTCGGCCGGTGGCGCTACGCCGCCGGCGCTCTGATCGTCGCCATTCCGTTCATCGTCGTTATAGTCCCGCTGGCGACCATCCTGTGGGCGGCGCTGCTGCCGTACTATCAGCCGTTCAGCCTCAAAGCGGTGCCGCTGCTCGGCTTTGGCAATTTTGTGCAGGTGTTGAACTCGCCCTCGTTCCGCGGCTCGATCGTCAACAGCCTCGTGCTCGGCGCATCCACAGCAACGCTGGTTACTGCGCTTTCTGCCGTCGCTGGCTGGTGTGTGGCGCGCCGGGTGGCGGGAAGCCGGCTGCTCGACGGACTGGCAGCGCTGCCTTTGGTGTTTCCTGCGATTGTGCTCGGCCTCGCCTTCCTGGAAATATTCGTGCATGCCGGCAGCCGGCTCTATGGCAGCCTGCTGTCGCTCGTCGTCGTATCGATCGTGGCCTATATCCCCTACGGATTGCGCTATGCGCAGCTCGGCGTCATTCAAATTCATCCCGAGTTGGAAGAGGCTGCCGCCATCGCCGGCGCGCGGCAGCCGCGAACCTTTATCCGCGTGGTCCTGCCGCTGCTGATCCCGGCGCTGATTTCGTGCTGGCTGTTCGTGTTCCTGCTGGCGGTGCGGGCAGTATCCTTGATGCTGCTTCTGGCCGGCCCGGATTCGCAAGTCGTTGCGGTGACCTTGTTCGACTTCTGGAACAATGGGCAGGTCGGCGAGCTCGCCGCGCTCGGTTGTGTCTGGACCGCCATCATGACCGTTTTTTGCGTCGCCTTTCTTGTCGTCGCCCGCCGCTATCAACTGCCCATCGGTTGAAGCGATCCGTCGGAGTGATGTGACGTGCTGCACGTGGAAAATCTGACCAAGCTCTATGCGCCGGGGGAGAGCGGCGGCGGCATCCGCGGCCTTAGCTTCGACGTCACGGCTGGCGAGTTCTACACGCTTCTCGGTCCGTCGGGCTGCGGTAAGACAACCACCTTGCGGTCGGTTGCCGGTCTAGAGGAGCCGTCCGCCGGACGGATGACGATTGCTGACCAGGTCATCTTCGATGCGGCCAAGGGTATTTTCGTGCCGGCCAATCACCGCCGGCTTGGCATGGTGTTTCAGTCCTATGCGGTGTGGCCGCACATGTCCGTCTTCGACAACGCCGCGTTCCCGCTGCGGATGTTGCCAGGAAAACAATGGGGTGACGCCGACATTCGGCGGCTCGCCATGCGAACCCTTGAAACAGTCGGCCTTGCCGAATTTGCGCCCCGCTCGGCGGCGCAGTTGAGCGGCGGCCAGCAGCAGCGGCTGGCCCTGGCGCGAGCGCTGGTCGCGGAGCCGAGCCTGCTGTTGTTGGACGAGCCGTTGAGCAATCTCGACGCGCTGTTGCGCGAGCAGATGCGGAGCGAGCTTCGCCGCTTGCAAAAGGAGGTTGGCGTCACGGCCGTCTATGTGACGCACGATCAATCGGAGGCGCTGGCGCTCTCGGATCGCATCGCGATCATGCGCAACGGCCGGATCGTGCAGATCGGCACGCCGTATCAAATCTACCATCAGCCACGCAATGCCTTCGTCGCTACATTTGTCGGGCGGAGTAACCTGTTCCGTGGAAAACTTCTGGAAAGGAACAACGGACATGCACGGATCGCCACGGCTCTCGGGCCTGTGCTCTGCCAAGCGCCGAATGATGTCGGGGGACCACCGCCCGCAGCGGCATTGATCCGTCCCGAGCACGTGGTCTTGACGGCCGCTGGGGCGGGCGATTCTGCAAGCAACCGATTTCGCGGTCGGGTCTTTCAGATGTCGTTTCTCGGCGAGGCCACCGAATATGTCGTGCAGGTTGGTAAGGTCGAGATCCTCGTGCGGAGTATGGCCGGGCAATATGCCGGGTCCGAAGACGTGGAGGTCTATTTTCCGCCCGACAAGACATTGGCGGTTGCCGCTGATGAAATATAGGAAAATGCTGGCTCGCGACGATAAGGTAAGCGGGTCGGTCGAGTTCGGGGACTGAAATGAGAAGCGTCCTGACACGTGCCGTTGCGGCGATTGTCTTGGCTCTGGTGTCGCTCACGAGCGTCCTGGGGCAGGAGTTTCCGTCGAAGCCCGTGCGCTTCGTCGTGCCCTACGCGGCAGGTGGTAGCGGCGATCTGCTGGCCCGCCTGCTGGGCACCAAGCTGTCCGCCATGTGGGGGCAACAGGTCGTCGTCGACAACAAGCCGGGCGCCGGCGGTCTGATCGGAACCGAATTCGCCGCGCGTTCCGATCCTGATGGCTATACGCTTTATCTTGCAACGGACGGACCGCTGACCGTTGCGGCGACGCTCAACAAGCATGTGCCCTACGACTGGAAACGCGATCTCGCCCCCATCTCGATGATCGCCGTGGGGTATCAGGTTCTCATCGTCAGCCCGAAACTTCCGGTGCGCAACTTGCGGGAGTTTGTCGAACTCGCGCGGCAAAAACCCGGAGCGCTCAACTTTGCGTCAATTGGTGTCGGCAGTGCACCCCATCTCGCCGCCGAATTGTTCAAGTCGGTGGCGAATGTCGACATTACCCACGTTCCATACCGAGGATCCTCTGCGCAGGCCATCACAGCGTTGATCGCCGGCGATGTCGGCATGTTCATGGTCGGGACATCGACCGCGGTGCCACACATCCAGAGTGGCAATGTCCGTGCGCTCGCGGTGACTTCCGTCAAGCGAGTGGATAGCCTGCCGGACATTCCGACCTTCGCCGAGGCTGGATTGCCCGGCGTTGACGTCAGCCTCTGGTTTGCGGTGCAGGTGCCCAGCGCCACGCCGCCAGCCATCGCCAAAAAGCTGAACGCGGATATCGCGCGAGTTGTTGCCGACCCCGATTACCGTCAAGCGCTCGAGATGCGCGGCTTTGAGGCGCAATCCAGCACCCCGGAGCAATTGGGGTCGTTTCTCGACAAGGATTACGTCAAGTTCCGCGACTTGATTCAAAAACTCAAGCTGCAAGTCGATTGACCGTAATCGCGCAAGGGCGTCAGGAGAAGAATGAAATGACCGGCACTGCTCAGGCTGCGCGCATTCTGATCCGCGGCGGCCGCGTCTACGATCACGATGGCGACGTCCACCAGCCGGCATCGGCCGACATCCTGATCGGCGGCGAGCGGATCGAGCTCATCGGGGCGAATTTGCCGGCGGAAGCCGGCGTCGAAGTCATCGATGCCGCGGGCAAGCTGGTCGTGCCGGGTTTCGTCAACGCCCATTATCACTCACACGACGTGATGGCGAAGGGCCTGTTCGAGGAAATGCCTTTCGACATCTGGACGTTACATTCCAATCCGGCAAGCTACGGTCCACGCACCCTTGAGGAGGTGCGGCTGCGGACGCTGATCGGCGCCGCCGAACAGCTTCGCAACGGCATCACCACCATCCAGGACTTTCTCACGCTGGTGCCGCAGGACGAGGCTCTGGTCGACACAGTGCTGTCGGCCTACGAGGAGGCCGGCGTCCGCGTCGTGTTCGCCATCGCCGCGCGGGATCGCGCCGCCCTCGATATTGCGCCGTTCATCCCGAAAGACCTGCCGGAGGCGATCCGGAAGCGCATCGCGGGCTCCGACCGCAAGGCCAGCGACGAGCTCGACTTCATCGCCGCGCAGATCAAGCGGCGAGGGCTGCACCCAACCCCCCGGCAGACCTGGGCGCTGGCGCCCTCAGCGCCGCAGCGCTGCTCGCACGAGCTGCTTGAAGGCATCGCCGCGTTGTCGCGCCAGCATGGGTTGCCGGTGTTCACCCATGTTTACGAGACTCGGGTCCAGGCTGCCGCAGCTCGAAAGGATCCCTCCGCCCCTTCGCTCCTTGATGTGCTGGCCCGCGCCGGCCTGATGAACGAGCATCTCAACGTCGTGCACGGCGTGTGGCTCACCGCGCACGACATCGCGCAGCTCGCGGAGACCGGTGCGCGTGTCGTGCACAATCCCATCAGCAATCTGAAGCTCAAGAGCGGCATCGCGCCGATCGTCGACCTGCACCGGGCCGGCGTTGAGATCGCGCTCGGCTGCGACAACTACAGTTGTGCCGAGACGCAGAACATCTTTATCGCCATGCGGATGCTGTGCCTGCTGCCGGCGGTGACGGATCCGGAGCCCCATGCGGTCAACGCGGCTTATGCTTTGAAGGCTGCGACGCTAGCGGGGGCGCGCGCAGTCGGCATGTCCGACAAGATCGGTGCGCTCAAGCCCGGCATGACCGCCGATCTGATGATCCTCGATCTCAAGGAGCCCGCATTCGTGCCGTTCAACAGCGCGGCGCGGCAGATTGTCTATTCGGAAGCCGGACGCGCGATTGAGACCGTACTGGTCGGCGGTCGTCCCGTTGTCCGCAACGGCAAGCTCGTTACCGTGGACGAGGCGGCGCTTGCGGCGGAGGTGGAGAAGATTGCGCCGGCGTTCCGCCGCGATGCGCAAGCGCTGGCCGGGCGCAATGCCGATCTCACTGCTCCCCTTTTGAACGCCAACCGCGAGGCCTGGAAAGTTCCGCTTGGCTTCGAACGCTATATCGGTCGCGGTACGAGCTAACCCGCGACAGAGGCATGCTTCTTGCTTTTGTTGGCGCAACCAAAGCGCAACATCAGAGGATCCGACCATGTTCAACCGCAAGCACTTCGCACTCGCAGCCTCCGCGCTGGCATTCATCGGCGCTGTCAGCGCAGCATCGGCGCAGAGCTGGCCGACGCGACCGGTCACCATGGTGGTGCCTTTTGCGGCCGGCAGTTCGTCGGACACCGCAGGGCGGGTCTTGGCGGTCGGGCTGTCAGAAGCGCTCGGGCAACAGGTGGTCATCGAAAATATCGGCGGCGGCGGTGGCATGACCGGCACCGCGCGCGTGGCGAAGGCCTCACCCGACGGATATCAGTTCGTATTCGCGAGCGTCGACTCCATGGCCATCGTTCCGACCATGCACAAGCAGCCGCTCTACAACAGCGTGACCGATTTCACCGCGGGAGGCCTGGTCGTCGAGCAGCCGATCGTCCTCATCACGCGAAAGGATCTGCCAGTCGACACGCTGCAGGAGTTCGTAGCCTACGTGAAGGCCAATCAAGAAAAAATGCAGTTCGGATCCTCCGGCGTCGGTTCCGGTTCGCATTTCTCCTGCGCCAAGCTGAACGCCGCGCTTGGCGTCGAGCCGACGCACGTGCCTTATCGAGGCTCGGGGCTGGCGATGCAGGACCTGGTCGCCGGCCGGATCGACTACTTCTGCGCGCTCGGCGCGGCTGCGATGGGACCGCTCGAAGCCGGCAACGCCAAGGCGATGGCGCTGCTCACCAGCGAGCGATCGCCTTTGTTTCCAAAGTTGCAAACATCAAAGGAGCAAGGACTTCCGGGAATCGACTCCTATTTCTGGACGGCGTTTTTCTTCCCCAAAGGCACGCCCGACGCCATCGTGCAGAAGCTCTATGATGCTACCACCCAGGCGCTGAAGTCGCCCGCAACCGTCGAACGGCTAAAGAACGCCGGCGTCGCGCCGATCGCGCCGGAGTTGCGGACGCCGGCCTATCTGAAAACCTTCATCGCCAGCGAGGTTGACAACTGGGCGGCGACGATCAAGGCCAGTGGTGTGACGATCGAATGAACCGTCATCCGTCACCGCTGCACAGTCCAGAAGACGCCCGCCATCGCAGCCGATAAGGTGGCGAAAAGGGTACTTTCGGGATGGGTGGAACGCCATACATCGGACGCCGCTATCCGCGCGTCGAGGATCGGACGCTCATTCGCGGCGCCGGCTGTTTTATCGATGACTTGCATCCGTCGGGCCTTCTCGAGGCGGCGTTTTTGCGTAGTCCGACCGCTCACGGCCTGATCCGCTCGATCGACATCACGGCGGCGCGGGCACTGCCGGGCGTGCATGCGGTCTACACGCTTGCCGATCTGCGCCCTGTCCTGACCGCGGACCGTCTGCCTCTGCAATTTCCAAGCTCCGTGCTGCCGCCGGATATTTCGCCGTTCATTCTGGCCGGCAAGGAGGTCTCCTACGTGGGCGAGGCGATTGCGCTGATCGTGGCGGACAAGCGCTATATCGCCGAGGATGCCCTGGCCCTGATCAAAGTGGACATTGAGGAGTTGCCGGCCGCCTCGGATTGCCGCGATGCGCTGGCGGCCGGCGCGCCCGACGTCCACGTCCACCGCAAGGGCAATCTGCTGATCGATTTCATGCAAGCCTACGGCGACGCCGATGCCGCCGTGAAATCGGCACCGCACCGTCTGACCGTCAACCTGAAACAGCATCGCGGCGGCGCCCACCCGATCGAGGGCCGCGGACTGATCGCAAGCTACGATGTTATGAGCGATTTGCTGACGGTGTGGAACTCGACGCAGCTCGCCCACGAAGCCCGCTATTTCATCATGAAGCTGCTCGGGCTCGACGAAAATCGTATCCGCGTTGTCACTCCCGATGTCGGTGGCGGCTTCGGCGCAAAATTCATTTTCTATCCCGAAGAGGTGGCGATCTCGGCGGCAAGCCTGCTGCTGCGACGCCCGGTCAAGTGGATTGAAGACCGTCGTGAGCACTTCATGGCGTCGATTCAGGAGCGGGAGCAATACTGGGACGTCGAAATCGGCTTTGACGACGACGGGCGTCTGCTCGGCGCCAGCGGTACGATGATCAGCGACGCCGGCGCCTACACCTATCAAGGCATCAACCTGCACTACAACGCTTCAACCAACTTTCCCGGCCCTTACATCCTGCCGCACTACAAGCTGCAGGTGTCGGTGGTCGAAACCAACAAGGTGCCGACGGCGCCGGTGCGCGGCGCCGGTTATCCGGAAGGTTGCTTTGCGATGGAGCGGGTACTTGATGCCATCGCGCGCGACCGCGGTCTCGACCGTGTGGAGGTGAGACGCCGCAATCTGGTGCCGGCCAGCGCGATTCCTTACACCACGCCGATGCAGGCGCGCTCGACCAGCACCATCGTTTACGAAAGCGGCGACTTTCCCGCTTGCCTGGACTTGGCATTGAGCAGCGCCGACTACGCCGGATTACGAGCGCGCCGCGAGAAAGCGCGAGCGGAAGGGCGGCTCCTGGGGTTCGGCATCGCCACCGGATTGAAAGGCACCGGTCGCGGCCCGTTCGAGTCGGCCATCGTCCGGGTTGGCCGCTCCGGGAAGGTCTCGATTTTCACGGGAGCCATGGCGATGGGGCAGGGCTTGAAGACCGTGCTGGCGCAAATCGCCGCCGATCAGATCGGCGTCCGCCCGGAGGACATCACGGTGGTCAGCGGCGACACCGCTACCATCCAACTGGGGCTTGGCGGCTTTGCCAGCCGCCAGACGGTGACCGCCGGCAACTCCGTCCATCTGGCGGCGCGCGCCGTGCGCGAGAAGGCGATTGCGGCCGCAGCACTGATGCTCGATGTTCCTGAGCAGAACCTGGACATCCGCGACGGCCTCGTCATCGAGGTCGACAAAAATCGTTCGATCTCGCTGCGCGACATTGCCGACAGTCTGGCCGGCGCGCCCGGCTACAAGATGCCGGCGGGGTTGGCGCCGGGGCTGGAATCCGCGGTGAACTTCGAGACCTCGGCCCTGACCTATGGCATCGGCGTGCACGCCGTCGAGTTGGAGGTTGACCCCCTGACGGGCGGGATCAGGCTGCTCAATTATGTCGTCGTCAACGATTGTGGCTGCGTCATCAATCCCATGACCGCCGAAGGACAAATTCATGGCGGCGCCGTCCATGGTATCGGCAATGCTCTGTTTGAATGGATGGCGTTCGACAGCAACGCCCAGCCGCTGACCACAACGCTCGCCGAGTATCTGCTGCCCTCGGCGCCTGAGATTCCGCCACTCGGCGTTCACCTGGTCGAATATCCGAGCACCAAGAACCCGCTCGGCGTGAAAGGCATCGGCGAATCCGGCACCGTACCGGCGGCTGCGGCCGTGATCTCCGGGGTCGAGGATGCGCTTCGCGATTACGACGTACGCATCGATGAGGCGCCAATCAGCCCCTTGCGTCTTTTCGAGTTGATCCGAGCCTCGAAGGCCGGCAGTACGCATGCCCACGCGGGTGAAAACATGGCCGCATCGCCGGACCCATAGCGGTTATCATCGGTTGCGGGTCTGGTACCGTCGCACTTGAGCGCATATTTGCAGATGCTGAGGCGGCTGATCTCTTCATGAAACTCTTTGAATGCCAGCATTGCGGGCAACCGCTTTATTTTGAGAACACCCGCTGCGAAAGCTGCGGCCGCAATCTCGGCTATTTGCCGGCTGATGCGACGATCAGTGCGCTGGAAGAAGGCAAGCGGGGGTTACGGGCACTGGCGGAGCGCCGCGGCCGCTACCGTTACTGCGCCAACGCGCAGCTTGGCGCTTGCAATTGGCTGGTCTCGGTGGACAGCCCCGAGCAGTTTTGCGCGGCCTGCCGTCACAACCGGATGATCCCGGACCTGTCCCAGGCCGATAACCAAGCGCATTGGCGCAAGATCGAACTCGCCAAGCACCGGCTGTTCTACACTCTGCTCAAGCTCCGGCTGCCGCTCACGACCAAGCTGGAGGATCCGGAGCGTGGGCTGGCGTTCGACTTTCTCGCCGCGCCGCCGCCGAACAGCGCGCCGTCCGAACCGGTGCTGACCGGCCACGACAGTGGCCTCATCACCATCAATCTGGCCGAGGCCGACGATTCCGAACGCGAACGGATGCGGCGGCAGATGGGCGAGCCGTATCGGACGCTGCTCGGTCATTTCCGCCACGAGATCGCGCACTATTATTGGGACCGCTTGGTGCGGGATACGCCGGGCCTCGAAGCGTTCCGGCAATTGTTCGGCGATGAGCGCGAGGACTACGGCGCCGCGCTACAAGGGCACTATGCCAGCGGGCCGCCCCCGGATTGGCAGGAACGTTTTGTGTCCCCGTACGCCAGCACTCATGCCTGGGAGGATTGGGCCGAAACCTGGGCGCATTACTTTCATATGGTCGACACGCTGGAAACGGCTTCGGCGTTCGGAATGCGGGTTCGTCCGCGCGTGACCAAGGGCGCCGATCTTTCGGCTGCGATCGACTTTGACCCTCACAGCGCCAATATGGATCGCATCATTGATTCGTGGTTGCCGCTGACCTTTGCGGTCAATTCGATCAATCGCAGCATGGGCATCGCCGATCTCTATCCGTTCGTGCTCGCGCCGCCGGTGATCGTGAAACTGTCATTCATCCACGATCGCATTCATGCGGCGGGCGGCCCGCGCCGCGCCGATCAGGGTCGCAGCGCGCTTCGCGCCGTGATCGCCAGCCTCAGGCGGGGCGTGGTGTCTCCGGGCTTAAGCTAGTCATTTGAGTTTATTATTGAATTCCGGCGACCTCGGGTAGGGTCAAGAGGCCGTCGCAGCTCAGGCCCGGCCTGAAACTTGCATTGAATTTGGGCGATCATTCGCTCCGTGGAGTAGCCTGTTGATATGTCAGTCCTGGTCGGTCTCCAGCACGTCACCCGGTACCGATACGACCGCCCGGTCGCGCTCGGACCCCAAATCATTCGCCTTCGGCCGGCGCCGCACACCCGCACCGCCATCCGCAGTTATTCGCTCAAGGTGACGCCTGCCGAGCACTTCGTGAATTGGCAGCAGGATCCGAACGGAAACTGGCTGGCGCGCTTCGTGTTTCCGGAACGGACCACCGAGTTCAGCATTGCGGTGGACCTCCTGGCCGACATGTCGGTCATCAATCCGTTCGATTTCTTCGTCGATCCGGTGGCGACAAACTATCCGTTCGTCTATCCGAGCGAATTTGATGAAGAGCTGGCGCCCTACCTCAGCAAGGAGCCTGCGGGGCCAAAGCTTACGGAATACTTGAAGTCGCTGCCGCGGAAACAGCAGAGCATCATCGATTTCATCGTCGCGCTCAATCAACGGCTGCAGGGCGACATCCGCTATCTGGTCCGCATGGATCCCGGCGTACAACCGACCGAGGAAACGCTGACTCAGGCATCGGGCTCATGCCGCGACTCGGCATGGCTGATGGTCCAGGTGCTGCGGCATCTCGGTCTCGCTTCGCGCTTCGTGTCAGGCTACCTCATTCAGTTGACGTCGGATCTGAGAGCGCTCGACGGCCCCGAGGGCACGGCGAAGGATTTCACCGATCTGCATGCATGGGCCGAGGTGTACTTGCCGGGTGCCGGCTGGATCGGAATGGATCCGACATCCGGATTGCTGACCGGCGAGGGCCACATACCGCTTGCCGCGACGCCGCATTACCGTGCCGCCGCGCCGATCAGCGGTGGCGTCGAGGCCGCCAAGGTCGATTTCTCGTTCGAGATGAAAATTGAACGCGTCGACGAAAAGCCGCGCGTGACGTCTTCTTTCTCGGAGGGGGCATGGGCTGCCCTCGACGCGCTCGGCGAGCGGGTTGATGCCGATCTGGTCAAGCAGGATGTTCGCCTCACCATGGGCGGCGAGCCGACCTTCGTCTCGATCGATGACTATCAGACGGCTGAATGGAATACGGCGGCGTTGGGGCCGACCAAGCAGATTCTTGCCGACAAGCTGATCAGCCGGTTGAGCGCAAAATTCGCGCCTGGCGGCCTCATCCATCATGGACAGGGCAAATGGTATCCAGGCGAGCCGCTGCCGCGCTGGGCGTTCTCGCTGTTCTGGCGCGTGGACGGCAAGCCGGTCTGGCAGAACGCAGCGCTGATCGCGCTCGAAAAACCGGCGCGGGCGGCGTCGGTCGACGATGCGCATCGCTTTACCGAAGGCCTTGCCGGCAAACTGGGGATCACGGCCGAACACGTGCTGCCGGCCTTCGAAGATCCCGCCGAACGGATGCTGAAGGAAGGCGCGCTGGCGCACAACATCGATCCGAGCGATCCCAAGATCGACGATCCGATCGAGCGCGCGCGCATCATGGGTGAGTTCGAAAGACATCTCTCGGCACCCACCGGCTATGTCTTGCCGGTGCGCCGCTGGGGCGTGCAGTCGAGCGGCGGTTGGATCAGCGAGCTCTGGCAGACGCGGCGCCGCAGACTTTTTCTGGTGCCGGGCGATTCTCCGGTCGGCTTTCGCCTGCCGCTTAGCTCGCTGCCTCATATCAAACCGATCGACGAGCCGCATCTCGTTCCAGAAGACACCTTCGCGGATCGCGACGCGCTGCCGGACCTACCGGCGATGGCGGGCGCCTCGGCGGCGGCTGGCCGTGCCAAGCCGCCGGCCACCTCGATGCGCGCTTCAAAGTGGCCAACCTGGAAGCCTAAGCCTGTTCAGCCGAAGCCCATTCCGGTGCGAACCGCGCTCGTGGTCGAGCCGCGCGACGGTCGTCTCTGCGTGTTCATGCCGCCGATCGAGAAGCTGGGGGATTACCTCGAACTCCTTGCTGCCGTCGAAGCTACGGCCGTCGAGCTCAACCTGCCGCTCCTGATCGAGGGCTATCTGCCGCCGTCCGATCCGCGGCTGAATGTGATCAAGGTCACGCCCGATCCCGGAGTCATCGAGGTCAACGTCCATCCGGCTGCATCGTGGCGTGACGCCACCAACATTACGCGCACGGTCTACGAGGAGGCCCGGCTCTGCCGGCTCGGCGCGGACAAGTTCATGATCGACGGCCGCCATACCGGTACCGGCGGCGGCAACCATGTCGTGCTCGGCGGCCAGTCCGCGGCGGACAGCCCGTTCCTGCGGCGGCCTGATCTCTTGAAGAGCCTAATCCTTTATTTCCAGCGGCACCCCTCGCTGACTTATCTGTTCTCTGGCCTGTTCATCGGCCCGACCAGCCAAGCGCCGCGCATCGACGAGGCGCGCCACGATCTGCTCTACGAGCTCGACATCGCGCTATCGCTGATCCCGGCACCCGGGGCTGGCGAAGCGCCGCGGCCGTGGCTCGTCGATCGCTTGCTTCGCAATCTCCTGATCGACGTCACCGGCAATACCCATCGTGCTGAAATCTGCATCGACAAGCTGTTCTCACCGGACGGGCCGACCGGCCGGCTCGGCCTCGTCGAATTCCGCTCGTTCGAAATGCCGCCCGACGCGCGGATGAGTCTCGCGCAACAGCTTCTGTTGCGCGCGCTGGTCGCCTGGTTCTGGCGTGAGCCCCAGCATGGGTCGCTGGTGCGCTGGAGCACTGCGCTACACGACCGGTTCATGCTCGGGCATTTTGTCTGGGAGGACTTTCTGGGCGTGCTCGCCGACCTCCGTCACGCCGGCTATCCACTAGAGCCGGTATGGTTTGACGCGCAGCGCGAATTCCGGTTTCCATTCTACGGCGCGGTCACCCATGGCGGAGTGCAGCTCGAGCTCCGGCACGCGCTGGAGCCTTGGCATGTGCTCGGCGAGGAAGGAGCGGCGGGCGGCACCACCCGGTTCGTCGATTCCTCGGTGGAACGGTTGCAGGTTCGGGTCGAAGGGCTCAACCCGGCGCGCTATCTCGTCGCCTGCAATGGGCGACGCATGCCGCTGACTGCGACCGGACGGTCCGGCGAATATGTCGCCGGCGTTCGCTTCAAGGCCTGGAAACTGGCGTCGGCGCTTCAGCCCACCATCGATGTGCAGGCGCCGCTGACCTTCGACATCTACGACAGCTGGAATGGCCGTTCGCTTGGCGGTTGCGTTTATCACGTCGCCCATCCCGGCGGCCGCAACTACGAGACATTCCCGGTCAATTCCTACGAGGCCCAGGCGCGGCGCCTGGCGCGCTTCGAAAGCGGTGGACATACGCCCGGCCAATTCAGCGTTGCGGCGGAAGAGCGTTCGCTGGAGTACCCGATGACACTCGACCTGCAGCGCCCGACTCAGATTTGATGGCGCGCATGGCTTATCCCAACAGCGCGTCGCAGGCGGACGAGGATCTTGAGCCGCTGTTGTCGGGCTACCACTGCATCTTTCCACGTAATTTCGACGAGATGATGGATCACCAAGGCCGGGTGCGCGAACATTGGCGCCCGTTCCTCGGGATGCTTATGGCGCTCGGACCGGACGAAATAAACCGCCGGTTTGCGGCGGCTGACCGGCACCTTCGCGATTCCGGTGTGTTCTATCGGGTTTATGAAGACCCCGCCGGCGCGGTGCGGCCCTGGCCGCTCAGTCACGTGCCGCTGCTGATCGATGCAACGGAATGGCAGGCGCTGAAAGCCGGACTGGTCCAGCGGGCCGAGCTGATGGAAGCGATCCTCGCCGATATCTATGGCCCAGCCAACCTGGTGCGCGAGGGGCGCCTGCCGGCTGCCGTCGTCGCCGGCAATCCCGAATTTCTTCGGCCGCTCGTCGGTATCGCGCCGCCGGGTGGCGCTCACCTGCGGTTCTATGGCGTCGATGTCGGGCGCTCGCCCGACGGGCGATGGTGGGTGCTCGGCGATCGCACCCAGGCGCCGTCGGGTGCGGGCTATGCACTGGAGAACCGGCTCGCCTTGTCGCGAGCAATGCCGGATATCTATCGCCAGCTTCGGGTCGAGCGCGTCGCGCCGTTCTTCCAGGCATTCCAGGCCGAGCTGTCGGCGCTCAGCCGCCGCGATGATTCCCCGGTTTGCGTGCTGACGCCGGGGCCGATGAACGAGACTTATTTCGAGCACGCCTATCTGGCGCGCTATCTCGGATTTCTCCTGGTCGAGGGCGAGGATCTGACAGTCCGCGACGATGGCGTGTTCATTCGCACGGTGTCCGGTCTCAAGCGCGCCGAGGTTCTGCTGCGGCGCCTGGATTCCGATTTCGCCGACCCGCTGGAGCTCAGCGCCCGTTCGCGTCTCGGCGTTCCCGGTCTGGTGCAAGCGATCCGCGATGGCACCGTGGTCATGGCCAATGCGCTCGGATCGGGCGTGGTCGAAGCGCGGGCCATGCTGAGCTTCCTGCCGGCTCTGGCGCCGGCGGTGCTCGGGCAGGAACTGGCGCTGCCGAATGTCGCGACTTGGTGGCTCGGCGATCCTGCCGTGCGCGACGATGCCATGAGCCGGCTCGACAACCTTGTGATTGCGCCTGCCTTCTCCGGCGACATCCCGCCTCACATCGATCGGCAGGTCTTGGTCGGCAAGGACCTCGATGCCGCTGCGCGTGCGCAGATCGTCGAGTCGATCGGCCGCCGCGGCGTCGATTTCGTCGCTCAGGAGGCGGTGACGCTCTCGACCACGCCAGTCTGGGAGAATGGCCAGTTGGTGCCGCGGCCGTTCAGCCTGCGGTTGTTGCTGGCGCGGGATGGCGACGGCTGGCAGGTCATGCCGGGCGGCTTCGTCCGTATCGCCGAAGACCTCGATGCGCGCGCCATCAACCTCCAGCACGGCGGACGTACGGCCGACGCCTGGATCCTGTCGGACAAGCCGGTCGCGCCGACGACGCTGCTGCCGACGCCGGACCGCATCACCATCAATCGCACGACCGGCGCGCTGCCGAGCCGTGCTGCCTCCAACCTGTTCTGGCTTGGCCGCTACGTGGAGCGCACCGAGGCGACGCTTCGCCTGGTGCGGGCGCTGATCAACCGCGCCACCGAAACGAGCCAGACCGAGCGGGATGTGAATGCAGACATCGTGGCGCTGCTTGGTACCTGGGAGGCGGTGCCGGAGCAGATACTGGACGTCCGGCCAGCACTGGTTGCCGCCACGGTTCTGCAGCAGCGGGAGCTCAGCGGCGCGCTGCCATTCCTCGTCGGTGCTGCCCAGTCGGCAGCCTCGGTGATCCGCGACCGTTTCTCGCCGGACGCTTGGCGCGCACTGACCGAGCTGGTCGAGATGATCCGGGCGCCGTTCGAGCAGGGCGCGAACGAAAGCGCGATCTTCGAGCGCGTCAACGGCGCGCTGCGGATCATTGCGTCGTTCTCCGGTCTCGCGCAGGAGAACATGAGCCAGCTCGCCGGCTGGCGCTTCCTGGAGATCGGCCGGCGGATCGAGCGCACGCTGGCGACCTGCGCTTTCATCCGTCGATTCGCCTTCGGCGCCAAGCCGGACGGCGGCCTCGACGTGCTGCTGGAACTGGCGGACAGCCAGATCACCTACCGGCTTCGCTACGTCATGGTGGCGGCGTCGGCACCGGTGATCGACCTTGTGGCGCTCGATCCGAATAATCCGCGTTCGGTCGTCTATCAGCTTGCCCGCATCGAAACGCATCTCGCGGCGATGCCGAAGCGCGAAGACAGTCGGCTGACGCCGCCTGAACAGATCGCGCTCGCGCTCGCCACCAAGATGCGGACCGCGGATGTCGTGGCGATCGACGAAGCGACTCTGCGCGATGCCGAGGCGACTCTGATGAAGCTGTCGGATGTGGTCGCCTCGACATATTTCACCACACGCGAGCGTTCCGAAGCGTCGTGGGAATCGCTCGGATGATCTACGATGTCCGCCAGACTACGATCTATCATTACGCGTCGCCGGTCGCCTATGCGAACCATGTCCTGCGTCTCACTCCGATCGACCGCGAGCATCAGCGCGTGCATGCCGCCACTCTGGACATTACGCCGACGCCGATCGAGCGCCGCGAAGGGCAGGACTTCTTCGGCAATCGGATCACATGGATTACGTTCGATCAGCCACACGATACGCTCACCATCCGGGTCGCGGCGCGCATCGCGGTTGATGGTGCGATCACAGCCAAGCCGACTGGAACGCCTGCCTGGGAGGAGGTGCGCGCCGCCGCTTTCGCCAGCTCCGATTTAGGCCCGCTGGCGCCGGCGCATTACCTGTTTCCGAGCCGTCAGGTATCGCTCGACCCCGAGATCAGAGACTATGCGGCCTTGAGCTTTCCAGCCGGGCGAACGGTTCTCGATGGCGCCACCGATCTGATGAACCGCGTCAAGGCCGAGTTTGTTTATGAAGTTGGAGCCACCACGGCTTCAACCATGGCGCCGATGTCGTTCGCGCTCCGCCGCGGCGTGTGCCAGGACTTCACGCATATCATGATTTCCGGCATGCGCTCGCTTGGGCTGCCGGTTGCTTACGTCAGCGGCTACTTGCGCACGACGCAATCGCCCAACGAAGCGAAGCTCGAAGGTGCCGACGCGATGCACGCGTGGGCGTCGGTCTGGTGCGGTGACCACGCCGGCTGGGTCGGCTTCGATCCGACCAACGGTATGCTGGCCGGAACCGACCATGTCGTGCTTGCCATCGGGCGCGACTACGCCGATGTGGCGCCGATGGATGGCGTCATTTTTGCCTCCGGCGCGCAGCGGCTCGAGACGTCGGTGCGGGTTCTGCCGGTCGGTTAAACTTCGAATTGAGCAGACAGATCGGCTCTTAATCCGAAGCCAACGGGGGAGACGGTACTTGCGCCAGCGGTCGTTCGCTCGACCGGGCTGCGGTCATCCTTTGGGCGGCGGCTGCATACCAAGGCTCATTCTGGAAGTTGAGCTTGCGGCTCGGTCGCTTGGCTTCCCGCGGCGCCGCTTTCGCAGTTTTCTGCTGTTCTTTATTCCGATTTGGCATCAACGCCTCCCTCACGCGACGCAACGGTTAGGCCGGAAATTCGCGCATAAATCCCGTCGTCAGCAAATTATTTTCGCAGCATAGCCAAGATTACGCAAGCCAGAACATAGGCTTGCGCCGGAGCATTCTTCCATTTGGTGCCCTCATTGTTCTGCTTTTGTCGCGGATAATGGGCGCAATCGAAGCAATCCTGCTGGTTCATTTCAAGCCTTGGATGGGCTCTGGTAGCTCCCTTAGGAGGGCTGACCCCGAAACCTGGAGGTCGACCTTTCGGCTGCGGCGACTTCGATTTCCACAGCGCCAACATGGATCGCATCATCGATTCCTGGTGCTGTGACCTTGCGGTCAATTCGATCAACCGCAGTACGGGCACCGCGGACCTTTCGCGGCAACTAGCATCCGTCGCCGGCATTCGGGAGATGTCAAAATACACAGCGAGTTTTCGCTCACGATGCGCCTTGCATTTCCGCTGAGTGCTCCCATGTCAGCGCGCATGAGCACAGTGCAATTCGGGAACTATGGATTTGATTTTGCGCGGCCGCAGTCGCGGGCTGAGCGGATTGCGCGGCTCGATGCGCTTGCCAATCTGCTCGATACTGCCTTCATCATTCCTGGAACCAATATCCGTTTCGGCTTCGACGCGATGATCGGACTCGTCCCCGGTATCGGCGATGCGATTACCACTCTGATTTCGCTTTACATCGTTCGAGAGGCGCGCGAGCTCGGTGCGCCCCGTCATCTGGTCGCGCGGATGCTGGCCAATGTCGCGATCGATGGCGTCGTCGGCGCGGTGCCGTTCCTCGGCGACGCCTTTGACGTGATGTTTCGTGCCAACCGCCGCAACATGGCGCTGCTGCGGAGGCATCTCGAGAACGAGAGCCGCCGATGACGACCCCGCTGGTCGTGTCGATCCCCCACCGTCTTGGCAAGCAGGAGGCCGTTCGCCGCCTGAAGACCGGTCTTGGTCAGGCGCGAACGAGCTTCAGCCATCTGATGTCGGTGGACGAGGAGGTCTGGAGCGGCGATCGCCTGACCTTCCGGCTTCGCGCGTTGGGCCAGTCCGCCAGCGGCACGATCGACGTGGCGGAGGATCATCTGCGTCTTGAGGTGAGCCTGCCGTGGCTCCTCGCCAAACTGTCGGAGCGGTTGGTGCCCGCGATCCGGAGAGAAGGCACTCTCCTGCTGGAGAAGAAATAGCCGTCCACCGATTTCCCACGTGCATGCCTAAGTCTTGCGCGAATTGCCCCGATGTCGCACGCTGGCGGGCCGGAAATCGTTGGGGAATCTGCATGGCCCGGATCAGGAATGTGTTCGCTGCTTGTTGCGCCGTCGTCGTGCTGGCGCTGTCCGGCCAAAGCGCGTGGCCGCAATCGGGCCGGACGATCCACCTGATCGTGCCGGTGCCGCCGGGCGCCAGCACCGATGCTGTGGCTCGCCTGATGGCGGAACAGATCGGCCGGGCGCAGGGCGTGACGATCGTTGTCGAAAACCGGCCGGGCGCCAGCGGAATGATCGGGACCGAGGCGGTGTCGCGCGCGGCGCCGGACGGCAATACGTTGCTGATGACCGCGAACACCTATCTGATCGACGCTCAGACGCGGAAGGCGAACTACCATCCGGTGACCGCTTTCGACCCGATCTGCTATCTGGTGCAATCGCCGGCGGTGTTCGTGGTCAACAGCGCGTCGCCCTATAAGACGCTCAAGGACATGCTCGACGCCGCGCGCGCGAAGCCCGGCGAGCTGACGATGGCGGCCGTCGGTCCGGGCTCGACGTTCCAGATGGGCTTTACGACGTTCACCCGCGCCGCCAACGTGACCATGACCTACGTGCCCTACGCTGGTAGCGCGCCGGCCGCGACCGCGGTGCTCGGGCAGCACGTGACCTCGGCGTTTGCCGGCTATGCGGTCGTGTCGGAGAATATCAAGGCAGACAAGCTGCGGGCGCTCGCCGTTGCCACGGCGAAACGGATCGAGCCATTGCCAGATGTGCCAACCTTCGACGAATCCGGATTCAAAAACCTGGAGGTCGACAACTGGTTCGGAATTGTCGCGCCGGTGAACACGCCGAAGGAAACGCTGAATCAATTCGCCGGCTGGCTGAAAGCCGCGCTGCAGGACCCCGAGGTGAAGGCCAAGCTCGCGCTCCAGGGACTTTATCCGGTTGGCATGTGCGGCGATGAATTCGCCGCCTACATACGCAAGCGCTTCGACGATTACGGCGAGATGATCCGCGAATCCAACATCAAGGCGCAGTAGGCGGGCTAATCGGTCCGCCAGCGGCCGAAGTGCACCTCCGCCCGTCGCACGATCTCATTGAGTGCGATGGCCATCGCGGCCAGCACCGAGACCAGGCCCAACAGCTTGGTCGGATCGAACGCCTGCGTGAACAGTTGGGTGAAATAGCCAATGCCGGCGGTGGAGACATAAAGCTCGGCCAGCAGCACGCCGAGCAGCACGCCGGTCATGCCGAGCCGCATCCCGGCAAAGAACGTCGGGATCATGTGCGGGAAGATCACCCAGCGGAAAATCTGCCAGCGGCTCGCGCCCATGGAGTGCGCCGCCGTCATCAGGATCGGTTTGATGTTCTGCACGCCGGCGACGATGGTGACGATGATCGGAAATATGCCATGGGTCACGCCGAAGGCGATTTTCGACGGGGGGCCGATGCCGAAATACAGGATGAACAGCGGCAGGATGGTGATCTGCGGGGTGCCATAGAGGAGAAGAATGATCGGCATCAGGCTGCGGTTGGAAAAACGCGACAGCCCGACGGCCAATCCGACCACGAGCCCGACCACCACCGAGATCGCAAAGGCGACCGCAAGCTCCCAGGCGGTGATCTGCAGCGCCGCCGGAATGCCCTTGGTGTTGAACAGGTCGCCGAGCGAGGCCACAATCCGCGACGGCGGGCTGAGAAACGTCGGATCGATCCACCAGCGCGCCGCAATTTCCCAGAGCAAAAGTAAGGCGGCGATCACGGCGAGCCGTGACAGCCCCGGATGCCGGATCAGCGCCCGCTTGAGCTGCGCCGCGTCGGTCATCGGCGTTTGGCCCGGCGTTCCAGCGAACTGACGATGCTGTTGAGTGTCGCCGCGATCACCACCGCGAAGGCGATATAGGCGAACATGCGCGCCGTTTCCATCGCCTCGGCGAGATGCACGATGCGATGGCCCAGACCTTCCAGCGACGCTATGGTCTCGCTGCCAAGAATGGACAGCAGCGCCACGGTGAACCCGATGCGCAGACCGGTCAGCATGACGGGCAGGGCGGCTGGCAGCAGCACGTAGCGGAACATCTGGAAGTCGGAAGCGCCCATCGAACGTGCGGCGGTGATGAAGATCTTCTCGACGTAGCCGAAACCCGCAATCGTGTTGAGCACGATCGGGAAGAAGCTGATGGTGGTGCCGAGCGCGATCTTCGATCCTGGCCCGAGGCCGAAGAACAGCACGTAGAGCGGCAGGAACAAGATGATCGGGACCGAATAGAAGCCGGCGAGCAGCGGTTCGAACACCTTGATGAGATAGGGCGAGCGGCTGATCAGGTAGCCGAGCGTCACACCGGCGGTGCAGGAGATAGCGAAGGCGACCGCGAGCTCGGTCAAGGTCACTCTGAGGTCAGGCAGGAACTCGCCGGAGCCGATGACGTCCTTCAGTTCGTGCCAGACGTTCACCGGGTTGGGCAGCAGGATCCGGCTGATGCCCCAGTAGGCGGTTCCGAAATACCAGAGCCCGATCAGCGCGACGACGAAGCCGATCTGCACCGCGCGGCTGGCGATCTTGTCGCGTCGATCCTGCCGCGCGCTCATGGATGCGGACTCGCCGTCGCTGCCTGCTCGATCGCCTTGCGGATTTCCTCGTGCAGCAGCTCATAGAGCGTATTGCGCAGCCGGCTGAACTTCTCCGTGGTCACGAACGACGGCTTGCGCGGATGCGGCTCATCCACTTCGATGATTTCCTTGATGCGGCCCGGCCGCGCCGAGAACACCGCGACGCGGTCGGCGAGGAACACCGCTTCGCCCAGCGAGTGCGTCACGAACACGATGGTCTTCTCGGTGGTGGACAGCAGCACTGAAAGGTCTTCGCCGAGGATCATCCGGGTCTGCTCGTCGAGCGCACCGAACGGCTCGTCCATCAACAGCGTGCCGGTCTCCAGGCTCAGCGCGCGGGCGAGCGCCGCGCGCTGCCGCATACCGCCGGACAATTGCGCCGGATAATGGCCCATGAAGTCTTTGAGGCCGACCGCTTCGAGCGCCTTCCGCGCCCGCGGCTCCTGCTCGGCCTTCGGCACGCCCTGGAACACCATACCAAGCTTGACGTTCTCGATGATCGTGCACCAGGGGAACAGCGCGTTTTCCTGGAACACGAAGGCGATGTCACGCGGCAGCGGTGCGCGCACCGGCTTGCCGCCGACTTCGACCGTTCCGGTCGTTGGCGTCAGCAGGCCGCCGATCATGTTGAGCAGCGTGCTTTTACCGCAGCCGCTCGGGCCGATCAGGCAGAGCAACTCGCCGCGGGTGATATCCAGCGACGTGTGCTGCAGCGCCTGCACAAATTGCGCTTCGCCCGGCTCACCAAATTGATGCGAGACGTCTCTCACCCGAATCGCGACATCGCCCGTTTTCATTTCGGCAGATACGCTTCGGTGAGGAGCTTCGACATGTCCGGCTTATCCGGCAGAAGCTTGATCTCGATGAATGACGCCGCCAGCACATCCAGCGCTTTCGGCTCGAAATGCCCGGTGGCGCTGAAGATCGGCATGGTGTCATTATATCCTTCGGTGGCGACCGCTTTGGATACTCCGGTTTTCTCCGCGGCGATGGCGATGGCCTTGTCCTTGTTGTCGCGCATGAAGCGGATGGTTTCCATCCAGCCGGCCAGGAAGGCCTTGAGCCCCTCGGGGTTGCTCTGGATCAGCTTGTCGCTGGCGTAGATCACGTGGACATGGAAATCCTTCACGCTGTCGCCGAACTTCACCAGGATGCGGGCGCTACCTTCTTCGACGAGGTTGTAGACGGTGACGCTGTCGGTGGTCACGCCGTCGACCTGATTGGTCTTGAGCGCAGCGACTTGGGCCGCCGCGGCGCCGAGTGGCACGATCCTGATGCCGTCGTTGCCCCAGCCCTTCGAGCGCGAAAGCTGCATGGTCAGCCAATAGGTCAGCGAGCCGGCGGTCGAGACGCTGACCTTCTTGTCCTTGAGATCGTCGGTGGTCTTGATCGGTCCGTTCTTGAGCACCATCAGCATGATGGTGTTCGGTGCGTTGGCGAGCGCCGCCACTGCCTTCATCGGCGTGCCTTTGACGATGGTGGCGAAGGCCGGACCGCCGCCCAGGGCAATGTCGATGCCGTCGGCCGCCAGCGCCTGCATCATCCTGGCGTCGCCGCCGAACGAACTGATTTCGATGTCGAGACCGCGTTTCTTGAAGATGCCGGCCTCGACGCCGATGTCGGCCGGCACGAAAGCGAACTGATTGGGCTGGGCCTTGCCGACGCGCAGCTTGGTTTGCGCCCCAGCCGTTCCGCACGCCAGCATCAAGCCAGCCGCGGCGAGGGCGACGAGGCGAGATTTTACAAACGTCATCGTCCTCCCCCTCTGCTCCGTTTCGCGGCTTTTGCTTTTCGCTTGGGCTGCGGCTTGGTCTTGGTGCTGGATTTGGCGGCCGATCCTAGCCGCTTTCGCAGTGCCCGAGTCGTGGTTTCGTCGAGCGACATGTTGGCGCGGACCGCCACGCCGTAGAGCTTGCGCGCGGCGGCAGCCGAAATGAAGCCTTCGGCGACGTCCTTGGCGACCAAGGCCGGATCGCGGTCCTGGGGCTTGCCCCAGCCGCCGCCGCCGCCGGTGCGGACGATCGCTTCGGCGCCGATCGGCACCGGGATATGGCTGCCGCCCCGCATGGTGAACTTGCGCTCGCCCGGCATCTTCAGGAGATAGCCGCCGGGCTCCCCGGGGGTGCCGCCGCGGATGCCCCAGGGCGGGCACTTGCCGCGCCGTGGCATCTCGAAATTCCATTTGCCTTCGACCAGGTTGCGCACCCGCATGTCGATGCCGAGGCCGCCGCGGAATTTTCCGGCGCCGCAGGAGTCCGGCCGCAACTCCCGGCTCTCCACCACCACCGGGCATTTCAACTCGATGCCCTCGATCGAGCCGTTGCGCACGTCGCCCTGGCACACCGAGACGGTGCCAGATTCGCCGTCCTCGAACGGCCGGCCGCCCCAGCCGCCGCCCTCGATGCTCTGCACCACGAAGCGGCGCCTGGTCTTGGGATGGGTGCCGAAGAACACCACGGCGCCGCCGAGCAATGCATGGTGTCCGGCCGGCACGCGGTCGGGCATCGCGTCGGCCAGCGCCCTGACAATGGCATCGACCACGGTCGGCACGATGCCGCTCCAGCCGGCCATCGGCGCGGGGAAGCGCGCCATCATGATGTTGCCTTCCGGGATGATGACCTTGAGCGCGCGGAACGAGCCTTCGTTCACCGGATCGAGCGGGCCGGTCAGCGCCTTGTAGGCGACGCGGGCGCCCGCATAGGTCCGCGAGTTGATGGCGGCCTTGCGCTCGGCCGAACAGCCGGACAGATCGATGACCATGTCGCCGGATTTGACCGTAACCTTGACGTGGATCGGCACCTCTTCGCCCTTGATCACGCCATCGTCGTCAATCGAGGCCGACGCCTCATAGACGCCGTCGGGAAGCTGCGACACCACGTTGCGGCACTTCCGCTCGGTCTCGTCGAAAATCTGGTCGATCGCCGCAAGCAGCGTGTCGCGGCCGTATTTCTCGAACAGCTCGTCGAGGCGGCGGCCGGCGAGCCGGCAGGCCGCCATCTGCGATTTCATGTCGCCCAGCGAGGATTCCGGGAAGCGGATGTTGTCCTTGATGACGCGGTAGAGCGGTTCGCTGAGCTTGCCCTCTTCGTAGATCTTGAGCTGGTCGAGCTGCAGTCCTTCAAGCCAGGGGTCGGCGACGGTGGCGCCGGCCCCAAATCCGGTCGAGGTGCCGCCGACGTCGATCCAGTGCGCGCGCACCATCAGGAACATCAAGAGCTCGCCCTTGTAGAAGTAGGGCATGTAGATAACGACGTTGTTGAGGTGCTGGCCGGCGACCGCCTGATGGTTGGTGATGATGACGTCGCCCGGCTTGAAGCCGTCGGCGCCGTAGCGCGCCATGCCGTCGGTGACGAGGACACCCAGGTCGGCCACGAAGTGCGACACGCCGCCGACGTTCTGTGAAATGAGCTCGCCCTTGGTGTTGAGCAGCGCCGTGCAGTAGTCGCGTACCTCGTAGATCATCATGTTGTAGGAGGTGCGCTGCAGGTCGGCCGCCATCTCGTTGGCGACGGCGGGCAGGGCGTTGCGGATCACCTCGAGCGTGACGGTGTCGAGCTTCATCGCACGGCTCCGATGGTGATGATGAGTTCGCCGGAATCGGCCACGCGGCACTGGTCGTTCTCGAACAGCACCGTGGTGGTGCCGTGCTCCTGGATGAGCGCGGGACCGGCGACCTGCGCGCCGGCGCTCAAGTCCTGGCGGCGGTAGATTTTTGCGGCGAGCGGCTTGCTGGCCGAGGTGAAATAGGCGGTGTGTTCGGCGACAGGCGCGGCGGCGCCGCCCGACGCCAGGCTTGGGAAGTTGAGCTTGGAGCGCTTGCCGATGGCGCCGAGCCGGATGTTGACCATCTCGACCGGCTCGTCGGGCGAGTGGTGCGCGTAGCGCTGCTCATAGAGTTCGTCGAACGCGGTGCGAATGCCCTTGCGGTCGCCGCGCTTGAGCTGGTCGAGGGTGACCGGCACCTGCAGCGTGAACTCCTGGCCCATGTAGCGCAGGTCGAGATGAACCTGGTGCTGCGCGTTCTTGGCGTGGCGGAGACTCGCCCTGGCATCCGCCACCATCTCGTCGTGCACCTTCACAAGGTTGCCGAAATCGACGCCGGCGAGGTCGGCAAAGGCGGTGCGGGTGAAGTCGTGGCGTTCGTCGGCGAGCAACATGCCGAGCGCGGAGAAATGCGAGGGAAACAGCGGCACGATCACGGTCGGGATGTAGAGCTCGCGGGCGATCGCGCAGACGTGTAGGGGCCCGGCGCCGCCGGAAGCGACGAGCGCGAAATCGCGCGGATCGTAGCCCTTGGCGACCGAAACCTCGCGCACTGCGAGCGACATCTTGTTGACCGCGATATCGACGATCGCCTGCGCCGCCACGATCACGTCGAGCTTGAGCGGATCGGCGATCTTGTCCTTGATGCCGCGGCGCGCCGCTTCGGCGTCGAGCTTCATGGTGCCGCCGAGGAAATTGTCCGGGTCGAGCCGGCCGAGCACGACATTGGCGTCGGTGATGGTCGGCTCGGTGCCGCCGCCGCGATAGCAGATCGGGCCGGGATCGGCGCCGGCGCTCTGCGGTCCGACCTTCAGCGCGCCGATGTCGTCGCGCCAGGCGATGCTGCCGCCGCCGGCGCCGACCTCGACCACGTCGATCATCGGCAGCATCACCGGATGGCCGCTGGCATAGCCGCCGACGTAATAGCCGGGCGCCAAGGTCGGCTCGCCGGCGCGAATGAGGCTCGCCTTGGCGGTGGTGCCGCCCATGTCGAACGAGATGACGTTCTGGAAGCCGAGCGCGATACCGACCTGCGCCGATGCAATGATGCCGCCGACCGGGCCGGATTCCATCATCGCCACCGGCCGTTCGGTCGCGACCTCCGGCGTCATCACGCCGCCGTTCGAGCGCATGATCGAGAGATCGCCCTTGAAGCCGATGCCGCCGAGGCTCGACTTCAGGCTCTTCACATAGCCGCCGACCTTCGGTCCGATATAGGCGTTCACCACCGTGGTCGACATCCGTTCGAACTCGCGGTATTCGCGCAGAATGTCGTGCGACAGCGACAGATAGACGCCGGGCATCGCCTTTCTGATCATCTCTCCGGCGGTGCGCTCGTGCTCGGGATTGGCGTAGGCGTGCAGGAAGCACACCGCCACCGCCTCGACGCCTTCGGCCTTGAGCGCCTTGCAGGCGGCAGCGACGCTCGACCTCTTCAACGGCGTATCGACGTCGCCGGACGCGAGCAGCCGTTCTTCGATCTCGAGCGTCATCCGCCGCGACACCAAAGGCTGGTGGCGATGGAAGAACAGGTTGTAGGACTCCGGCCGGTTGCCGCGGCCGATGATGTAGACATCGCGGGTGCCGCGGGTCACCACCAGGCCGGTTTTGGCGCCCTTGCGCTCGATCAGCGTGTTGATGGCGGTGGTGGAGCCGTGGATCAGCTCGTCGATCCGGCCGGCTTCGATGCCGCTTTCCTTCAGGCAGTTGATGACGCCCTGGGTGAGTTCCGCCGGCGTGGTCAGGCTCTTGGCCTGGACGAAGGTCTGGGTCTCGTCGTCGAACCCGATCAGATCGGTGAACGTGCCGCCGATATCAACCGCAACAAAGATCACGCAACCGCTCCAGCTCTTGTTGCGCTCGCGTTTCGGCGCTGGTCTTGGTGGGTAAACTGCGCTTGTATTCGGCGCGGCGGGACTAGCCTGCCGACCATATCCGCAATCCCGGAGCCGCTCAATGCCAGCAAGTTTTCGCCAGATCATCGACAAGGCCGTGAAGGAGAAGCGGTTTCTGGTCGTCCCCGGCGCCCATGACGCGCTGAGCGCGCGCATCATCCAGAAGCTCGGCTTCGAGACTTACTTCATCGGGGGCTTTCCGGCGGTCGGCGCGCGCTACGGCGTGCCCGACGTGGGGCTGAAAGGCTTCGGCGAGATCGCCGCCTGCGTGCGCGACATCATGGCGGCCTGCGACCTGCCGGTGTTCGTCGACGGCGACGACGGCTACGGCGACGTCAAGAACGTGGTGCACACGGTGCAGAGCTACGAGCGCATGGGCGTGAGCGCGATCCTGATCGAGGACCAGCAATGGCCGAAGCGCTGCGGCCACATGGTCGGCAAGAAGGTGGTGCCGACCGAGATCGCCGAGGCTAAAATCCGCGCCGCCTGCTCGGAGCGGATCAACCCGGAGACCTGGATCCTGGCGCGGACCGACGCCCGGGCGGTCTACGACATCGACGAGGCGATGCGGCGGGCCGAGCGCTACGTCCGGGCCGGCGCCGACGGCATCTTCATCGAGGCGCCGCGCAGCATCGAGGAATTGCAGCGCATCGGCAAAGCCTTCGACATCCCGCAGATCTGCAATCCGCTGATGGGCGGTCACACGCCGATCCTGACCATGGAGGAATTGGGCGAGCTTGGGTTCGACTGCGCGGTGCTCGGCCTCGACACCGTGATGCACGCCGCGAAGGCGATCGAGGATGTGCTGGTCGACATGAAGTCCGGGAAATTCGCGCTGCGCAACAGCGGCATGAATTTCGAGGACTACAAGAAGGTCGTCGGCTACGACAAATGGGAAAGCGTCGACGAAAGGTTTGCGCCGCGCGGGTAGAGGTGACGCGGCGATCCATCCCCGAAGACCTCGGGTTCGTTTCGCCAAAACGCGCTCCGCGCTTTCCTGCACGAACGTCAGATTCACGTTTCAAACAGCCCGCGAGGAAAGTGCCAAAGCTCCGCCGCCCCTGTTCTCGCAAGGCGCGGGGAGCGCCGGCATTTCCATCCCCTCGGCTCGCGAGGGGAGGTCTCCCTCACAAACGTGAGGGAGCGGAGCGCCGAAAGGCGCTGGTGCGGAACGCCGCACCCCGTGGCCGACCTTGCGATCGAGCCGGTTCCTCCAGC
>Ga0207670_10000294_pt1 | contig 30103 bp, 23 predicted proteins | sample KBSS23HmetaG_FD_184339 | JGI IMG/M metagenome (GOLD analysis project Ga0207670, IMG submission 184339) | Switchgrass rhizosphere microbial communities from Kellogg Biological Station, Michigan, USA - KBS S2-3H metaG (SPAdes) (version 2) | ecosystem: Host-associated > Plants > Roots >... | reverse complement strand
CGGCCACCGGGGCGCTGCTGCTCGCGTTCTCCGACGCGTTCTGGGAGAACTCGGTCGAGGCCGAGGTCTACCAGCTCATGAGCCTCGCCCAGGTGGGGGTGTTCTGGCTCGGCCTGCGCTGGTGGGAGGCGCACGACCGGAAGCCCACGGTCGGCCCGCTGCTGGTCGCCACGTACGTGATGTGGCTGTGCGTGGGCCTGCACCTGGGCGTGGGCACGATGGGCGCGCCGCTGCTGCTGCTCGTGTTCCTCGTCGACCGGCCCGTCGGCGTGCTGTTCATGATGCCGTTCCTGACGCTGCTGCGTGTGCCGGCCGGCCTCGAGAACATGGCCGGCGCGGTCATCCTCCTGGCCGCGGCGACGTCGGCGGTGATGGCGTGGAAGAAGAAGCTGAACGGCTGGGTGGCGCTCGCCGGCTTCCTGTTCGCGCTCAAGGGCCTTTACGTCGCCTCCTCCGATGAGAACTTCACGCCGTTCGTCGCGTTCCTGACCGTGATCGGCGTGGTGGGCCCGATGGCCTGGCTCGCGATGACGCAGCGCGAGGGCCGCGTGCTGCTGCTGGCGCTGTTCCTCATGGTCGCGGGCTATTCGACGCACCTCTACCTGCCGATCCGCGCCGCCCAGCATCCCGGCGTCAACGAGGGCGCGCCCGCCACCTGGGACAAGATGCGCGACCTGCTCGAGCGCAAGCAGTACGGCGAGATGAAGCCGCTCGAGCGCCGCGCCTCGCTCGGCGCCCAGCTCGACAAGGAGTTCTTCCGCTACCTGCGCCGGCAGTGGGTGCTGGTCGGGCCCGACGACTACGACCGGTTGCAGGCGTCACGCAACGCGCACGTCGGCGACACCGGACCGCGGGCCTGGTTCTGGAACCTGGTCCACAACGTCTGGCTGTTGTTCCCGCCGGGCGCGTTCCTGCCGCTGGCGCTGGGGCTGCTCGGAGGCTGGTGGCAGTATCGGCGTGAGAAACGCTCGTTCGGCCTCACGTTCGTGTTCCTCGGCATCTCGACCGTGGGCATGATCGCGTTCCTCAACTTCACCGACCACGAGGTGCGCGACCGCGACTACTTCTTCCAGAGCGGGTTCCACGGCTACTGCATGTGGATCGGGCTCGGCGTCGCACGGCTCATCGAGTGGGTGCGCGACTCGTTCGAGAGCGACGAAGCGCGCCGCCTGGCGACGATCGGCTCGACGGCGCTGCTGTCGCTGCAGCCGTTCCTGCTGATGTCGAACCTGTGGTTCACGCACGACCGCAGCCACAACTACATCGCACGCGACTACGCCTACAACATGCTGGCCACGCTCAAGCCCAACTCGTTCATGTTCACGAACGGCGACAACGACACGTTCCCGCTGTGGTACATCCAGCAGGTCGAGGGCTTCCGCAAGGACGTGCGCATCGTGAACCTGTCGCTGCTGAACACGGACTGGTACATCCGCCAGCTGCGGGACGAGGAGCCGAAGGTGCCGATCAAGCTGGACGACAAGGCGATCGATGTCCTCGGCGCGGGGGCGTTCCAGGACGACAAGGGCAACATCATCTACACGAACGAGTTCATGGTGCATCACATGCTCGAGGAGGCGAAGAAGGACTCGGGCTGGGTGAAGCAGCCCTACTTCGCCGTGACCGTGCCGAACCAGTACGGTTACGAGCCGTACCTGCGCCAGGAGGGCATCGTGCAGGAGGTCATGACGGACTCCACGAAGGCGGGCTTCGACGAGCCCGCGACGCGGCACGCGTTGTACGAGGTCTACAAGTACCGCGGGCTCATCAACGAGGCCGACGGCTCGTGGGACCCGCACGTGTACAAGGACGAGAACGCGCAGAACCTGTCCCGGAACTACGCGTTCGCGCACATGGAGCTGGCCATGCACTACCGGCGGCAGCGGCAGTTCCCGCAGGCGATCGCCGAGATGGAGCGCGTCGAACGCATGTTCCCGAACTGGGTCGAGATCCAGGTCCCGCTCGGCGGCATCTACCTGGCCGCGGGGGACTCGGCAAAGGCGTGGGCGTTCTACGATCGCCTGGCGCAGCGCGTGCCGCAGAGCGCGGAAGCGCATTACTACCGCGGCGCCTCGCTGGGCTATCGCGGCCACGACGCCGAGGCGCTGGCGGAGTTCCGCGAAGCCCGCCGGCTGAACCCGAACTACGCCTACGCGTACTACGACGAGTTCCGCACGCTGTGGGACCTGGGTCGCCACGAGGAGGCGATCGGCCTGCTCCAGCAGTGGGTCGTGCGCCATCCCGACGATGCGGAAGGCGGCGCGATGCTGCAGCAGGCGCGCACGCTGATCGGCCAGATCGCGCCCACGCCCACGCCCGTGCCGGGCATGGCGCCGCCGAGGCTTCGCTGAATGGCGCACGCGCTCGTCACCGGGGCCGCCGGGTTCATCGGATCCACGCTCACCGATCGGCTGCTCGCCGACGGGGTGCGTGTCACCGGCGTGGACGCGTTCACCGACTACTACGACGTCTCGCTCAAGCGCCGGAACATCGCCGACGCGCTCCGCCATCGCGCGTTCGAGCTGGTCGAGCTCGAACTCGGCACGGCCGACCTCGCGCGCCTGCCCGAGGTGGACGTGGTGTTCCACAACGCCGCGCAGCCGGGCGTGCGCGCGTCGTGGGGGAGCGAGTTCGGGGCGTACACGCACCACAACGTGCTGGTGACGCAGCGGCTGCTCGAGCGCTACAAGCGCTCGAAGCTCGAGCGGTTCGTGTACGCGTCGTCGTCGAGCATCTACGGCGACGCCGAGAGCTACCCGACGAGCGAGGCGATGCTGCCGCGGCCGTTCTCCCCCTACGGCGTCACCAAGCTCGCCGGCGAGCACCTGGCGATGCTCTACGGCCGCAACTTCGGCATCCCGGCGGCGGCTCTCCGCTATTTCACCGTCTACGGACCGCGCCAGCGACCCGACATGGCGTTCCATCGCTTCTGTCGCGCGATGCTCGCCGGTGAGCCGATCACGGTGTACGGCGACGGCCGCCAGTCGCGCGACTTCACGTTCGTGAGCGACGCGGTGGAGGCGAACGTGCGCGCGTGGAAGCGCGCCGCGCCGCAGGGCGTCTACAACGTGGGCGGCGGCTCGCAGGTCGAGGTGCTGGAAGCCATCTCGCTCCTGGAGAAGAGCTTGGGCCGGAAGGCTCGCGTGAACCTCGAGCCCCGCCCGGCGGGCGATCCGCTGCGCACGCGCGCCGACGCCACGCGCCTCGCCGCCGATCTCGGCTACGCCACCGCGGTGGGCATCGCCGATGGCCTCGCGGCCCAGGCCGAGTGGGCGCGCTCATTGTATGGAGGGGTGCGGTGAACGAACCACGGCTCTCCGTGGTCGTGCCCGCATACAACGAGGCCGAGAGCCTGCCCGAGCTGCACCGCGAACTGGCGGCCGCGCTCGAAGCCATGGGCACGAGCTGGGAGGTGCTCTACGTGGACGACGGCTCGCGCGACGGCACCGACCAGGTGATCGAGCGGCTGTGCGCCGCGGACGCGCGCGCGCACGGCATCCTGCTGTCGCGGAACTTCGGCAAGAGCGCGGCACTCGCGACCGGGTTCAAGTCGGTGCGGGGCGCCTACGTGTGCACGCTCGACGCCGACCTGCAGGACGACCCCGCCGAGCTGCCGCGGCTGTTCGCCGTGCTCGACCAGGGCTTCGACCTCGTCTCGGGCTGGAAGGTGAAGCGGCGCGACCCGATCACCAAGCGCTGGCCGAGCAAGCTGTTCAACGCGGTGACCAGCGCGGTGGCCGGCGTGCGCATCCACGACTTCAACTGCGGCTTCAAGCTCTACCGCCGCGAGGTGGTGGACGCGCTCGAGGTCTACGGCGAGCTGCACCGCTTCCTGCCGGCGCTCGCGCACTGGCGCGGCTTCCGCGTCGGCGAGGTGGGCGTGAACCATCGCCCGCGCCGGTTCGGGCAGTCGAAGTTCGGGGCGTCGCGGTTCGTGAACGGCTTCCTCGATCTCATCACCGCGGCGTTCATCTCCACGTCGGCGCTCAAGCCCCTGCACGTGTTCGGCCGGATCGGGCTCGGGTTCCTGCTCGTGGGCTTCGGCCTCGCGGTGTGGTTCGTCGTCCAGTGGGCGCAGGGCGAGCCGCTGCGCGTGCGGCCGCTCATGCTGTTCGGCGCCGCGAGCGTGCTGCTCGGCATCCAGTTCATCCTCATGGGCCTGCTGGGCGAGATGATCGCCCACCAGTCGGCGCGCGACGACTACCCGGTGCGCCGCCGCTTCAACCTCGAGCGCCCATGAAGGCGTTCGTCCTGGCCGGCGGACTGGGCACGCGCCTGCAGCCGCGGTTCGGCTCGCTGCCGAAGCCGCTGGCGCCGATCGGCGGCCGGCCGTTCGTGACCCGGCAGCTCGAGTGGCTCGCCGGACACGGCGTGCGCCGCGCGGTGATCCTCGCCGGGCACGGTGCCGAGTCCATGCGTGAAGCGCTCGGCACGCGCGCCGCGGGCGTGGAGCTCGAGTGGTCGGTGGAGCCGGAGCCGCTGGGCACGGGGGGCGCGTTGCGCTGGGCGCGCTCGTTCGTGGACGGACCGGTGCTGGTGGTGAACGGCGACACGCTCGCCGAGGGCGACCCGTGGGCGCTGGAGCGCGATCGCTGGGAGCACGGCGCGCTCGGCGCCGTGGCGCTCTACGAGGTGGCCGATGCGCGCAGCCGCGGCCGCGTGGATTGCGACGAGCAGGGCGGCATCGCGCGCTTCGTGGAGAAGGACGAGCGCTGGCGCGGCGCGGCGTGGGTGAACGGCGGCGCGTACGCGTTCGCGCCCGCGCTGTGGCGGCACCTGCCCGAGGGCGCGTCGTCGCTCGAGCGCGACGTGCTGCCGCAGCTGGCCGCGGGCGGGTGGCTGCGCGGCGTGCGCTGCGCCGGGCGCTTCTGGGACATCGGCACGCCCGAGGACTGGGAGCGGGCCGAGCGCGAGCTGGCCCGGTGACCACGCAGATCCGCTACTACCGTGCGCGCGCACCGCTCCGGCTGTCGTTCTGCGGCGGTGGCACCGACGTGTCGCCATACCCCGAAGAGCACGGCGGCTGCGTGCTCTCGGCCACGATCAACCACTACGCCTACGCTTCGCTGCGGCCGCGACGCGACCCGAAGCTCACGCTCGCCTCGCTCGATTACGACGTGATCGCGAAGTACGAGCACGCGAAGCGGGTGAAGATCGACGGCACGCTGGATCTGCTCAAGGCGGCGGTCAAGGCGCTCAAGGTGCGCCGCGGCGCCGACCTGTGGACGCACTCCGATGCGCCGCCGGGCTCGGGCCTCGGCGCATCGAGCACGCTCATGGTGGCGCTGCTCGCGGTGCTGCGCGAGTGGCTCAAGCTGGACCTGTCGCCCTACGACCTCGCCGAGCTGGCGTTCCGCGTCGAACGCGTCGACCTGAAGCTCGCCGGCGGCCGGCAGGACCAGTACGCGACCTCGTTCGGCGGCTTCAACTTCATCGAGTTCGGCCGCGACGGCACCGTGGTGACGCCGCTCCGGCTGCGACGTGACACGCTCGAGGAGCTGGAGTACCGGTTGCTGCTCTGCTACATGGGCCGCACGCGGGAGAGCGCGCACATCATCGAGCGGCAGACGAAGGGCTACACCAGCGGTCGCAAGGACACGGTGGAGGCGCTGCACGCCTTGAAGCTGCAGACGGCCGAGATGAAGCGCGCGCTGCTGCTCGGCCACGTGGACGGCTTCGGCGAGCTGTTGCACGAGGCCTGGATGCACAAGAAGAAGCTGGCCGAGGGCATCTCCAATCCGCACGTGGACAAGATGTACGCCATGGCACGGAAGGAAGGGGCGCTCGGCGGCAAGATGACCGGCGCGGGCGGCGGCGGCTACTTCCTGTTCCTCACGCGTTTCGACAGGCGGCACCGCGTCTCCGCCGCGCTCGAGCGCCTCGGCGGCCAGGTGGTGCCGTTCCAGTTCGAGGCCCGCGGCGTGCAGAGCTGGCCGGTGGCCCGCGAGCGCTGAGCCCGAGCCCGTGATCGCGCCAGGGCCGCCGTCGACCTCGCCGTCCGGAGCCAGCGCGCGCCGCATCGGGCTCGTGGGGCCGCTCCATCCCTGGCGCGGCGGTCTCGCCCAGTACCTGCAGCTCCTCGGCGAGGCGCTCCAGCGCCACGCCCAGGTGAACGCGGTGACGTTCACGCGCCAGTACCCCGGGATCCTGTTCCCGGGCTCGACGCAGTTCGACCTCGACGCCCCGCGGCCCCGGTTCCTCACCGTGCCGCTGCTCGACTCGATCAACCCGGTCACCTGGCGGCGCACCGCGGCGCAACTCGAGCGCTGGGCGCCGGCCGCCGTGATCCTCAAGTGGTGGATGCCGTTCTTCGGTCCGGCGTTCGCGTCGTCGGTCGGCCCGCTGCGGAAGCTCGGCACGCGCGTCGTGCTCGTGTGCGACAACCTGGTCGGGCACGAGCCGCGGGTGTTCGACCGCGCGTTCACGGACTGGATGATGCGGAACTCCGACGGCTACCTGGTGATGAGCGACGCGGTGGAGAAGGACCTCGACCGGCTGAAGCCCGGTGCGCCGCGGCGCCGCGTGCCGCACCCGTTCTACGCGCAGTTCGACCGCCAGCGCTGGACGCGAGAGACCGCTCGCGCCTCGCTGGGGCTGACCGGCGACGTGGCGCTGTTCTTCGGCTACGTCCGGCACTACAAGGGGCTCGACACGCTGCTCACGGCGTGGAAGCGCGTGCGCGCCGTGCGCCCGCAGGCGACGCTCGTGGTGGCGGGGGAGTTCTACGAGGATCCCGCCGGCTACGACGGGCTCGTGCGCGAGGCGGGCGGCGTGCGGCTGCTCGACCGCTACATCCCGGACGACGAGGTGGAGGCGCTGTTCCGCGCCGCGGACGTGACCGTGCTGCCGTACCGCTCGGGCACGCAGAGCGGCGTGACGCACGTCGCCTACGCGCTCGGCTCACCGGTGATCGCCACGCGCGTGGGCGGGCTCTCCGAGACCGTTCGCGAAGGCGAGACCGGGCTCACGGTGCCGCCCGAGGACCCGACCGCGCTCGCCGCGGCGATCGTGCGCTTCTTCGCCGAGGGGCTGGGCGAACGCATGCGCGGGCCGATCGCCGCGCTGCGCGAGCGTCACTCGTGGGACGCGCTCGCGCGCGCGACCGTGGAGTTCGTGGACAGCCTGAAGCCCGGGCGGGGCTGGTCGTGAAGCGCGCGTCGTGGGCGATCGCGCTCGCCGCGTTCCTCACGTTCGCGCTCACCGGCGGCGGGCGGATCACGGGGAGCGATGAGCTGGCCCAGCTGAACCTCGCGCGGGTGATGCCCGGTCGATTCGACGTGCCGCCGGAGGGCTCCACGATCCTCGGGGCGGACGGCAAGGTCTACACGAAGAACACCTGGGGTCAGGCCTGGCTGGCGCTGCCCCTGGCGAGAGCGGGGCTCGTTGCCGCCCACCTCGGTGGGTTCACCGGAACGCGCGCCGAGCTCGCGTCGAGGTTCGTGACCTCGTTCTTCAACGGCATCGTCACCGCGGTCCTCCTGGGCTTCGCGTACCGCGTCATGCGCTCGCTCCGGCTGAGCCCCGGCGCGAGCTTCGCGGCCACGTTCACGCTGGGCTTCACGACGCCGCTGTGGGTTTCGGCCAAGGGTTTCGCATGCGAGCCCATCGAGGCCCTCGGAATGCTCCTCGCGATCGGGGGAGGAGCCCTGGCGGGCGGAGACTCCTCGCCCAAAGACAGGCAACGTGGGGAGTGGTGGGCGGCCGTCGGGGCGTTTCTCGCGATCTTCGTCAAATTGGGCGTCACCCCCATGGTGATCGCGTGCCTCCTCTCGATAGGCGTTCGCAGGCCGCGAGCCTGGCTGATCCCGGGTGGTGGTGTGGTCGCGGCGCTCGCCACCAATGCCCTCTACAACTTCATTCGCCTCCGGAATGTGTTCGACTCGGGCTATGGCTCGCAGCAGTCGTTCGAGGCCTTCTCGACCCCGCTCCACGTCGGCGTCCTGGGACTGCTGGTTTCCTCCGGGAAGGGGATGGCGTGGTTCGCGCCCGTCATGTGGATGGCGCCTCTCGGCCTCATGAACATGTTGGGCGTCACCCGTATGGCGTCCGGGCCCCAGGAGGGCATCGAGGTCCGGCGAGCGGGGTGGTCGATCCTCGCCGCATGGATCGTCGGCGTCCTCGTCTACGGGCGCTTCCAGCACTGGGGCGGTGATGGCTCGTGGGGGCCGCGCTACTTGGCGCCGCTCCTTCCCGCAGGAGCCATCGCGGTCGGCTTCGCCCTGCACGGAGCCGCTGGATTACGCAAGCAGATCGCCTGGGCGCTTGCGACGGTCGGCCTGCTGGTGACGCTCGGTGGCGTGGGGATCTACTTCGGTGCCGAGATGCGCGAAGTCGGCGACTACCCCTACACGCGGGCGCTCGAGGACCCGAAGTTCATGCACGAGAGCCATTGGGAACCGCGTCAGAGTCCGATCCTCGTCAGCTGGCGGATGCTCTCGCGCAACCTCGGCGAGCACTTCCGGGGCAAAGCACCTTCCATCGCCCCCAGCAGCAGCGAGGCCAACCCGCGCACCGGCATCTCCCACGACGACGAGAGGGCCCTGCTCCACGCCATCGACGTGTGGTGGCTCTACGCGTGCTACGCGGGGCTTCCCGGGCTCCCGCTCGCCATCGTCGCGATCCTGCTCTCCGGCGCGTCGGTCTGGGCCTGGGGCCGCGCCCTGGGCGCGGTGCGCGAGGACCCCGCGTGAGGACGCTCGCGGTGGTGGTGCTGTCGTGGAACGGGGCGGAGCTCACGCTCGACACGCTTCGCTCGCTCGCGGCGTGTCACGTGCCGGAGTCCTGGCGGCTCCACACGCTGGTCGTGGACAACGCGTCCACGGACGGCTCGCCGCAGCGCGTGCGCGAGGAATTCCCGGGCGTGGAGCTCCTGGTGCTCGCCGAGAACCGCCGCTTCGCCGGCGGCAACAACGCCGGCATCGAGCGCGCGCTCTACGCCGGCGCGGACGCGGTCATGCTGCTCAACAACGACGTCGTCGCCGATCCCCAGCTGCTCGAGAAACTGCTCGCCGCGCTCGAGGAGCAGCCGCAGGCCGGCGCCGTGGCGCCGCTCATCTACTTCGCGCCGCCCAGCGATCGCATCTGGTATGGCGGCGGGCGCTGCCGGCCGTGGCTCGCGCACAGCTCGCACCGGGGGTTGCGCGAGCCGGATCACGGCCAGTACCGGTCGATCGAGGACACCGGGTACCTTACCGGCTGCTGCCTGCTCGCGACCGCCGAGGCGTGGAGGAAGGTCGGCTTCCTGGACGAGCGCTACTTCATCTATGCCGAGGATGCGGACTGGTGCCTGCGCGCCCGTGCGGCCGGCTACCGGCTGCTGTTCGTGCCGACCGCGCGGCTCTGGCACCGCGTGAGCGCCAGCTCCGGGGGGGCGAAAGGGGGGGGCGTGCCATCCGCCTGGAAGGTGTACCAACGCCTGCGCGCCAACCTCACGCTGTGGGCGCGGCACACACACGGCCTCGCTCGGCTCACGTGGCTGCCCGCGCTGCTGGCGCAGCAGGCGGCCTACGCCGCGTGGCTGCTCGCGCGCGGCCACGTCGCCGCGGCGCTCGCGGTGCCGCGCGCGCTCGTGGACGCGGCCGCGAAGCGCGACCCGGCCGGGGTGCGGCTGTGAGCCCGTTGCGCGCCGAGAAGCCGGTGCCGGGGGAGCACGAGCGGCCGCTGTTCCTGCGCGAGGTGATCGCGGCGATGCCGCAGGGCGCGCGCGTGCTGGACGCGGGCTGCGGCCCGGGCTCGTGGCCGCACCCGATCCGCCCCGACCTCGACATCGTCGCGTTCGACATCAAGTTCCCGCCCGGACCGCCGCGCCGCGGCCGGCTCGTGAACGTGTTCCGCGGCGACCTGGCGCGACTGCCGCTCCGGAGCGACCTGTTCGACCTCACCGTGTGCCACTACGTGCTCGAGCACGTCACCGAGCTGGCCGCGTGCTGCGACGAGCTGGTGCGGGTGACGAAGCCCGGCGGCCAGCTCTACCTCTCGGTGCCGCGCGCCGCGGCGTTCGACGACCGCCTCTACCGGTTCGCGGGTTACTTCGCCAAGTACGGGCTGATGAAGTTCAAGAAGCGGCTCGAGCACCAGCAGCGGTTCGACTTCCAGGGGCTCGTGGAGCTGTTCTACGCGCGCGGCATGCGGCTCACCGGCACCGCCCGCGTGCCCGCGGGCTTCAGCTGGATGAACGACCCGCGCACGAAGCCGCTGCAGGGCATGTTCACGGACACGCTCGCGACGCTGCACCGCGCGACCGGCCTGGACCTCGCGGCCGACGCCAACTTCGTGATGACGTTCGACAAGGTGGGGCAGGTGGGCCTGCGCACGGTGACGAACGTCTGCCGCGAGTGCGGCGAGCACGCCGTGGTGACGTTCGAGCCTTCGGCGCCTCCGGCGCCGGCCGAGCGCGGCCCGACGAGCTGGTCGTGCCCGTACTGCCACACGAGGAACCCGTTCGGGCGGCAGCGCCAGGGCTGATGCGCGTCCTCCACGCCCCGTCGGAGATCGCCGGCCAGCCGAGCATCCTGGCGCGCGCGCTGCGCGACCTCGGCGTCGAGGCGTGGTCGCTGGCGACGAATCCGACGTTCGCGCAGTACCAGCCCGACGAGCACCCGCCGCTCGATGCGATGTCACCGATCCCACGCTATCTCGGGTACGCGGGGCTCGTGGCGAAGCACCTCGGCCGCCACGACGTGTTCCACTTCCACTTCGGCCGCACGCTCGTCCCGCCGCACAACCTCGACCTGCCGCTCTATAGAGCCCTCGGGAAGTTTCTGGTGTTCCACTACCACGGCTGCGACGTGCGCAACCGTGCGCACATGCTGGCCACGCACGCGCGCGCCACGTGCACCGAGTGCGACCCGTTCTGCATCCCCAAACGCCAGGAGCGGATCCTGCGCGAGGCGAAGGTCCACGCGAACGCGGAAATCGTGTCCACGCCCGACCTGCTCGAGAGCGTGCCGACCGCCCGCCAGGTGCACGTGGCCGCGTGGCTCCCGGACTACGTGCCCCAGCCCGTGCGCGACACGCCGCGGCTCGTGCTGCACGCGCCGACGAACCGGCTCATCAAGGGCACCAGGTACGTGGAGGCGGCGTTCGAGCAGCTGAAGCCCCGCTTCCCGAACGTCGAGTTCCGCGTCGTCGAGAAGACGGCGTGGCCGCGGCTCAAGGACCAGATGGCCGAGTGCGACGTGTTCGTGGACCAGCTGTTCATGGGCTGGTACGGGATGGTGAGCGTGGAGGCCATGGCGCTCGCGCGCCCGACGCTGGTGTACATGCGGCCCGACTTCGAGCCGCGCGCGACCGGCTGCCCGGTCGTGCGCACCCACCTCGAGACGCTGACCGAGGACCTGGCCGCCCTGCTCGGCGACGCGGCGCGACGCCGGGCGCTGGGTGAGGCGGGACGCGCCTACGTCGAGCGCGAGCACGAGGCCCACGTCATCGCCCGGCGCATGCTCGACCTCTACCGCGAGATCGGCGCGCGATGAGCCTGCGCGCGTCGCTCCAGCGGCTCTCCGGCGAGTCGCTCGTCTATGGACTCGGCCAGGTGAGCGGCCGCGCCGTCAGCCTGCTGCTGGTCCCGATCCTCACCCGCGTGCTCTTGAAGCAGCAGTTCGGCGTCGCGGAGCTGGTGAACGGCTACTCGGCGAGCGTGCTGCTGGTGCTGGTGTTCGGCATGGACGCCGCGCTCGCGCGCTTCTTCTACGAGCAGTCCGACCGCGCCGCGCGCGTGCGCATGGCATCGACGTCGTTCGCGTTCCGGGTCACCGCCGGCCTCGCCGCGGCGGCGCTGCTGGCGCCGCTCGCGGGCGCGCTCGCCGCGCACGTCATGGGTGGGGCGGTGTACACGAAGTACCTTCGCATCGGCGCGGCCACGCTGCCGTTCACGCTGGTCGTGCTGTGGTGCAACGACCTGCTCCGGGTGACGTTCCAGCCGTGGAAGTTCGTGGCGCTGAACCTCACCCAGACCGCGCTCGTGGGCGGGCTCACGCTCTACTTCGTGCTCGCCCGCGGACTCGGCGTGGCCGGCGTGCTCTACGGCAAGTGGGCGGGCGACGCAGTGGCCGCGCTGCTCGGGATCGTGCTCTGCCGTCACCACCTGCGCCCGCATTTCGACCGCGCGATCCTCGGCACCATGCTGCGCTTCGGCATGCCGCTCGTGCCGCTCGCGTTCGCCTACGGCATCATCGGCTCGATGGATCGCTGGTCGCTCCAGCACTTCGCGACGCTCGAGGAGGTCGGCGTCTACGCGCTGGCGCTCAAGTTCTTCGCCGTGGTCACGCTCGGCGTGAGCGCGTTCCAGCTCGCGTTCCTGCCGTTCGCCTACGCGCGCGCGAAGGATGCCGAAGCGCCGATGCTCTACGCGCGCGTGCTCGGCCTCTACGTCGCCGTGGCGGCCACCGGCGCGCTGCTCGTGGGACTGCTGGCGCCGCTCGGCATCCGGCTGCTCGCGACGCGCGACTACGCGGCGGCGGCGGCCCCGGCGCTGTGGCTCGGCTTTGCCGCGGCCGCGCAGGGCGCCTACTATGTCGTCGGTCTCGGCGTGAACCTGTCGCGCCGCAACGAGTTGCTGGTGTGGTCGGCGTTGGGCGCCGCGCTGTTCGCGGCACTCGGCAACCTGCTGCTGGTGCCGCGCCTCGGCGCGGAGGGCGCCGCCATCGCCACGTTCGCGGGCTACGCGGTGTCGGCGGTGCTCACGTACGCGATCTCGCAGCGCGTGTACCCGCTCCCGTACCGCGGGGCGCGTCTCGCGGCGCTGTTCGCGGCGGCGGTCGTGCTCGGCGCGCTGGCCGCGCGGCTCGCCCCGGGCGGCGTCGCGGGATGGCTGGGGCGCGCCGGCGCGGTCGCGGCGTTCGCGTTGCTGGCATGGAAGAGTGACGTGTGGAGGGACCGGGGCGCGATCCGGCATCGGCCGGTGACTCCCGGAACCTAACCGAAAGGCGGCTAGAGCATGTGCGGCATCGCGGGGCTCTTCGATCGACACGGACGCGCCGACCTCGGCCGTGCGCAGGCGATGGGGCGCCTGATGCGCGATCGCGGGCCCGACGACGAGGGTCTCGTGCTGATCGACACCGCCGGCGGCCAGACGTTCTCGCACGGCGGCGCCGACACGCCCCCGGACGTGTTCCGCTCCGGGCTCCCGTGGGCGCCCGGCGTGGCGCGCGGCACGCAGGCCACGGCGCGCTACGACCTGGCGCTCGTCCATCGCCGGCTCGCGATCGTGGACCTGATGCCGACGGGACACCAGCCGATGTGTGATGCGGCGCAGCGGCTGTGGATCGTCTACAACGGCGAGATCTACAACCACGTCGAGCTGCGCGAGGAGCTGGAGCGCGCGGGCGTGAAGTTCGCCGGCGGCAGCGACACCGAGGTCATCCTCGCCGCGTACCGCGCGTGGGGCGAGCGCTGCCTCGAGCGGCTGAACGGGATGTTCGGCCTCGCGCTCTGGGACGCCGATCGGAGGCGCCTGTTCTGCGCCCGCGACCGGCTCGGCGTCAAGCCGTTCTACTACCAATACGATGGCCGCCGCTTCGCGTTCGCTTCGGAGGCGCGCGCGCTGGTGCTGACGCAGCCCTCCCGCATCCAGCCGCACCTGGCCGCGGTGCGCGACCTGCTGGCGCTCGACTGGGTGGACCACGAGTCGCGCACGTTCTTCGAGGGCGTGCACCAGCTGCCGCCCGGCCACTGGCTGTCGGTGGGCGAGGACGGCTTCCGGATCGAGCGCTGGTGGGGCCTGGACCCCGACGCGCGCGCGGTGGGTTCGAGCGCCGAGCTCACGGAGCAGTTCGCCGAGCTGTTCACCGACAGCGTCCGGCTGCGGCTGCGCGCGGACGTCGAGGTGGGCTCGTGCCTGTCGGGCGGCCTCGACTCGAGCGCCGTGGTCACCACCGCGGCGAAGCTCGCGAACGCCGGGCTGCACGCGTTCACCTGCGCCTACGACGAGGGCCCCGCGTTCGACGAGCGGCCGTACGTGCGCGCGGTGGCCGACGCGAGCGGCGCGCGCTCGCACGTCGTGGTGCCGGACGGCTCCGACTTCTGGCGCGTGTTCGACACGCTCGCCGACCGCCAGGGCGAGCCGACCGCCGGACCTGGTGTGTATTCACAATGGCAGGTGATGAAACTCGCCGGCGAAGCTCATTTGAAAGTCCTGCTCGACGGCCAGGGCGGCGACGAGACGCTGGCGGGCTACTTCCGCTACCTGCCGACGCGACTGCGCGACCTGGTCTCGGCCGGCAACGGGTCGGCGTTCATCGGGCTGTGGGGGCGGGTGAGCGAGCGGCTGGGCCTCGCCACGACGCTGCTCCACACGTTCGAGCCGTGGCTGCCGCCGCCGCTCGTCACCACGCTCCGCCGCCGATTCGGCCAGGGAAAAGACCGCGTGCTCTCGGGCGCGCTGCGCCAGCTCCGGTCGGAGCCCCCGCGGATGCCCGAGCCGGCGCGCACGCACCTGTGGTCGCAGCTCGCGTTCGACACCACGGTGCGCCAGCTCCCGAGCCTGCTCCGCTACGAGGACCGGAGCAGCATGGCGTTCGGCATCGAGACGCGCCTGCCGTTCCTGGACTACCGGCTGGTGGAGTTCGCGTTCTCGCTGCCGGACCACGAGCGTCTCGACGGTGCGACGACGAAGGCGATCGCCCGGCGCGCGCTCGGCGACCGCGTGCCGAAGAGCGTGCTCGAGCGCCGCGACAAGATGGGCTTCGAGACGCCGACCGACCTGTGGCTGCGGGGCCGCTACGCGGGCGAGCTCCGGCGCCGCCTCGCGCGCAAGGGTCCGCTCCACGACTGGGTCGATGCCGACGTCGTGGCCGCGGCGGTCGAGGACTACATCGCCGGCCGGCGCGACATCGGGCTCCAGGTGTGGCGCTGGCTCTCGCTCGAGGCGTGGGCGCAGCACTACGTCGCCCGTGACCCGCGCGTGCTCGAACGGCCCGCCGATCCTTCCCGCTCCGCCGGTCGCCACCTCGGCTACGTGGACGCCGTGGCCCACCACGAGAGCACACTCGTCGCGAGCCCCGTCTAGACGGCCCGCTTGGACCTGCTCGTCCTCTCCGAGGTGCGCTGGGGATACTTCCGCACGCGCAAGCAGTTCCTGCTGTCGCGCTTTCCCGAGCGCTGGCGAGTGTTCTTCGCGCAGCCGCCGGCCGCCGGCGCGGACGATCCGTGGACGCCGCGGCAGGAGGGACGCGTCACCGTGTTCACGGTGCCGTTCCTCAAGCCCGGCACCACGAGCGGGGTCTACAACGCGCTCACGTCGCTCCCGCCGGGTCGCGCGCTCGTGGAGTGGGGGGCCGAGCGCTACCTGCGAGGGATGACGCGGCGGCTGGGACTGGAGCCGGAACCGGCGGTGCTGGCCTCCAACATCTACGCCCCGGCGCTGCTTTCGCGGCTTCCCAAGAAGCTGTTACTCTACGATTTCAACGACCACCCCCTGCAGTTCTCGGCCACGCCGCCGTGGGCGGAACCCTACCTGCGCCGCACGCTGGCGCAGGCGCAGGGGGTGTTCGTCGTCTCGGAATACTACCGCCGCAAGCTGGCCTCGGAGACCGACCGCCCCTTGATCCTGCTCGGCAACGGCGTGGAGACGGCCCACTTCGAGCCGCCCCGCGTGACGCCGCCCGACCTGGCCGCGCTGCCCCGGCCGCGCCTGGGGTACGTGGGCCTGCTCTCTCATTTCCTCGATTTCGAGGTGCTGGAGACGCTGCGCCGGAACCGGCGCGGGGGCACGCTGGTATTGATAGGCCCCGGCTCACCCGCGACCCGCGACGCCGTGGCGGAGTTCGGCCGCCGCGACGGCGTGGCGATCCTGGGCCCGAAGCCCTACGAGGACGTCCCTGCCTACATGCAGGGCCTGGACGTGGGCCTCATCCCGTTCCGAGCGAGCGATCCATACGTCCAGGGCATCAATCCCAACAAGGTCTACCAGTACCTGGCCAGCGGGCGGCCCGTGCTCACCACGCCGCTCCTGGACCTGGCCGCGTCGCCGCCGGACCTGCTGTTCGCGTCCGGACACGGCGACTGGGAGCAGGCGCTCGACCGCGTGCTCGAGGCCGCCCCCGATCCCGCGCGACGCCGCGCGCTGGCGCGACCGCACGACTGGGGCGCGCTCAGCGAGCGCATGGTGGCCGAGATCGAGCGGCGGCTCGCCGCCGCGTGAGCCGGGAGGCCACCCCATGAGCCGGCGCGCCGAGCCCGCGAAGCAGCCGCGGGGTTTCACGCTCACCACGCCCTGGGTCGCGGTGCTGCTGGCGCTGCTGACGCTCGTCTTCTTCCACGACGTCTCGCTCGAGGGCCGCACGTTCGTGTCACCGGACGCCACCGCGCCGGCGGGGTTCGTGCGCATGGGCGAGCGCTCGTTGTGGCAGGACCACGTCTACCCGCTGTGGAACCCGTTCGTGTTCCTCGGCATGCCGTCGTTCGGCTCGGGGGCCTACAACCCGCTCATCTATCCGCCGGACTGGCCGGTGGCGCTGCTGCAGAAGCTGCTGCCGCTGCCCGAGCTGACGTGGCTGCTGCTCTACTACTTCCTCGCCGGGCTCTTCGCCTACGTGCTCGCGCGCGAATGGGGCGCGCGGCCGGAGGGGGCGCTGATCGGCGCGGCGGCGTTCGTGTTCCAGCCGAACCTGGTCGCGGTCGGCGCGCACGGGCACGGCAGCCAGCTCGTGGACTCGGCGTACCTGCCGCTCATGCTCTGGCTCGCCGCGCGCTGGCTGCGGAAGGGCAGCCTCGTCGACCTGGGCTGGCTGGCGCTCGCGGGCGGTTTCCAGTTCCTGCGCGGGCACGTGCAGATCTGCTTCTACACCTGGATCGCGATCGCGCTCTACACGGTCGTGAAACTGGCGCTCGCGGCGCGGCAACCGCAGGAGCTGGTGAAGCTCGCGATCCGCTCCGGCGCGCTGCTCGGTGCGGCGGCGCTCGCGTTCGGCATCGCCGGCATCTACAACCTGCCGCTGCGCGATTACGCGCGCTTTTCGATGCGCGGCTCCTCGGCCAACGGTGGCGCGCCGTTCGACTACGCCACGTCGTGGAGCATGGCGTTCTACGAGCTGCCGAGCATCGTGTTCCCGAACTTCGTGGGCTTCGGCGGCGCCACGTACTGGGGCGCCATGCCGTTCACGGACTACCCGAACGGCTACGTCGGCGTGATCGTGGTGCTGCTCGCGGTGTGCGGCTTCGCGTTGCGCGGCGGCGGCGACCTGGCGGCGCGCGTCTTCGCCGGCGCGCTGGCGCTGTTCTCGCTGCTCGTGGCGCTGGGGAAGCACTTCCCGCTCTACGGCCTGCTCTACGCCTACCTGCCGATGTTCAACAAGTTCCGCATCCCGGTGATGGTGCTGGTGCTGTTCCAGCTCGCGCTCGCGATGGCGGCGGCGTGGGGCTGGGGCCTGCTCGTGCGCGTCGGCGAGTCGCGCGGGCGCTTCGACTTGGTCGACAAGCTGCTCGCCGGCATGGCGGCGGCACTCGGCCTGCTCGGGCTGTTCGCGCTGTTCGGCGCCGAGTCGGCGCGCGGCGGCTACGTCACCATGGCGCTCGCGCACCAGCCGCGGTTCAGCGCCGAGGCGGCGCGCGCCGCGTTCGCGGCGTTCACCGGTGATCTCGGCAAGGTGGCGTTCCTCGGGCTCGTCATCGTCGGCATGACCTGGTTCACGCGTCGCGGCAAGTTCCCGGTGGCGCTGGCCTCGGTCGCGGCGCTGGCGTTGCTGCTCGTCGAGCTGTGGCCGGTGAGCCACGCCGTGATGCTGCCGACGATCGGCGACGCGCAGGCGCGCGATCTCGACGCCGGCCGCGACGACGTCGTGGAGTTCCTGGAGAAGGTGGCGCCGCCGGGCGAGGCGCGCGTGTTCAGCTTCGAACAGAACCTGTTCATGGACAACCGCATGGCCGGCTTCGGCATCTCGACCGTCGGCGGCCGCCATTCGGCGAAGACGAAGCTTTTTCAAGATCTCCTGGACCAGAACTCGCTGTACCAGCTGCCGTGGCTGGCGCTGCTCAACTGCCGCTACTGGGTGTTCTCGCGGCCGGTGGCGCCCACGGACCTGCCGCCGGAGTGGTACCGCACGCTCAAGCTCGTCCACAGCAGCGAGGCCGGCGCCGTCTACGAGTTCGCCCTGAGCCTGCCGCGCGCCACGCTGCTCGGCGACTGGGCGCGCGAGCCCGACGCGGGCCGCGGCGTGCTCGACTCGGTCGGCGCGGTCGTGCACAACCCGGCGACGTTCACGTGGCTGGACCGCGACCCCGGCGTGCCCGCGCGGGCCGCCAACTCGCCCGACTCCGTCGGCTCGGCGCGGGTCACGCGGTACAAGCTGCACGAGGTGGAAGTGGACGTGAGCGCCCACCGCCCGGCCGTGCTCCGGCTCGCCGACCTCTACTACCCGGACTGGAAGGTGTTCGTGGACGGCAAGCCGGAGCGCCTGCTGCGCGCCGACCACGCGCTGCGCGCCGTGGCCGTGCCCGAAGGCCACCACACCGTGCTGTTCAAGTACGAGTCGGGGGCGTTCCGCGCCGGACTGTGGGTGTCGATCGTGAGCACGTTCCTCTCGCTGGCCCTGCTCGCCGTGGGCGTGTGGCTCGAGCGCCGCCCGGCGCCGCTCCTGACCACCGCGCCGGCGCCCGGGGTGTCGCCCTGATGGAGAAGCTGGTCATCGTGCCCACGTACAACGAGCGCGAGAACATCGACCCGCTGCTCGAGCGACTCATGGCGCTGCCGTTCGGCCTCGACGTGCTCGTCGTCGACGACGGCTCGCCGGACGGGACCGCGGACCAGGTGAAGCAGTGGCAGGCGAAGACGCCGCGCGTGCACCTGATCCAGCGCCCGGGAAAGCTCGGCCTGGGCTCGGCGTACCGCGACGGCTTCCGCTACGCGCTCGCGAACGGCGCCGAGTTCGTGTTCGAGATGGATGCCGACTTCTCGCACGACCCGGCGGCGATCGGCGACTTCCTCGAGGCCGTGAAGGATGCCGACATCGTGCTGGGCTCGCGCTACCTGCACGGCGTGACCGTGGTCAATTGGCCGCTGTCGCGACTGATTCTGTCCTTCTCCGCGAACCTCTACACGCGCATCATCACCGGGATGCCGGTCGTGGACGCGACCGGGGGCTTCAAGTGCTTCCGCCGCCGGGCGCTCGAGGGCATCCGCCTCGACCGCGTGCGCACCGAGGGCTACGGGTTCCAGATCGAGATGTCGTTCCGGGCCTGGAAGCGCGGGTTCCGGATCAAGGAGATCCCGATCGTGTTCGTGGACCGCCGTGCCGGCACCTCGAAGATGAACCGGCGCATCATCGTCGAGGCCGCGTGGTTGGTGTGGAAGCTCCGCTTCCTGGACCTGTTCGGCCGCTTGGAGTAGCGCATGCATCGTGTCGCACGTCTCGCCCTGACGCTCCTGCTTCCCGCCCTCTGCCTCCTGCCGCGAGCCGCGACGGCGCAGTTCGACAACCGCGCGTGGACCACGTACCTGCACGTCGCGACCGTCCGGGACCTCGTCTGCCTCCGCGACACGGTGTGGATGGCGACCGGCGAAGCCGGCCTCGTGCGCTACATCCCCTCGACCGGCGCGTGGAGCTCGACCACGCGCGAGCCGAGCGGGCTCGCCGGGAACAGTCTCCAGGCGCTCGCGTTCGACGGCTCGGGCAACCTGTTCGTCGCCGTGCCCGGCAAGGGCGTGAGCCGGCTCGGAACGAACGGCCGCTGGTCGCTCATCAACCAGTTCGACGGCCTGCCCTCGGACTCGGCGCTCGCGTTCCGCGCGCAGGGCGACACGGTGTGGATCGGCACCACGCGCGGCCTGGCACTGTGGAACGGCAGCGTGATCGCCGGTTCGATCCCCGACCTCGGCACGGTGTCCCCGTTCGGCAGCGATCGCATCACCGGCATCGGCTTCACCGGCGACACCATGTTCGTGAGCACGCCCGTGGGCGTGTACTTCGGGCGCAAGTCCGAGCGCCTGAAGACGTGGACGCCGATCAACAGCGGGCTGCCGTTGAACCCCAGCGTCACCAGCCTCGCGACCGACGGGCGCACGGTCACGGTCGTGGCGGACGGTACCAACCCCGGCAACGGCTCGCGCGTGCTCACGAGCTTCACCTGGTTCCCGGGCGCCGGCGTGTGGGGCAGCGACTTCCCGGCGGGCATTCCCCAGGTGCGTCGCGTGCGCGACGACCACGGCACGGTCCTCTGCACCAGCGTGGGCACGCCCAGCGGCGGCGTCTTCAAGCGCCGTGGTCCGGGGGACTGGGAGCTGCTCGTGGGCTCGCCGCGGACCGACAACGCCGACGACATTGGGCTCGAGGTGGGCATGGACCCGGACGGCGTCACGTTCGCGTTCTCGCTCGGGACGCTCAAGGCGAGCCCGGACTGGACCCCGCTCACGCCGCCCGGCCCGATCGGCAACCAGTGCTTCAACGTCTTCTGGGCGAACGGCTCCGCGTACGCCTGCTACGACGGTCAGGGCGTGGCACGACTGCGCGACGGCGTGTGGCGGAACTGGCCGGGGAGCGATATCTGCCTCGGGACGTGCGACACCACGTTCACGAGCTCCACGTTCCCGACCGGCGCGCTCGTGGACCCGCTCGGCTACAAGTGGATCGGGGTGTGGTCGGGGCCGCTGTCGCGGTTCAACGACGAGATCGATCCGCCGTTCTTCGATAACATCGTCTTCCAGAGCACGAGCGGCGACACCGTGGGTCTGCACTCGTTCGTGTGGTCGGCCGCCGCGGACTTGAACCCGGGCGATCAAGGCGGGCGCTGGTTCGGTCTCGACACGAACTGTCTCGGCTGCCCCGAGAAGAACCCGATCGGCATCGACGTCTACGACACCTCGGGCACGCTGCGGCGGAGCTTCCAGCCCGGCTACCCGGGGCTGCGGAACGGTCAGGTGCGCGCGCTGGCCGTGGACCGCTTCAACACGATGTGGGTGGGCTACGCGAAGAACGGGAACGCGGCGCTGTCGACGTTCCCGGTCCCGGACTCGGTCGGCAAGGACATCGTGCTCAGCGACGTCCCCGATACGAGGGACATCAACTGCTTCGGCCTCCAGATCTACGGCGACTCGGTGTGGGTGCTGGGCGACGACGGCCTGCGCCGGTTCGACCGCGGCACGGGCAGGGAGCTCAGCCAGCTGAACCTGGCCGGGCCGCCCGCGCCGCGCGGCGCGGTCCACCCGCTCGCCGTGGCGCCCGACGGCTCGGTGTTCGTGGGCACCACGGGCGGCGTGCGCTGGCATCGGCGCGGGCTTCCGGCGGTGGACTTCACGCCCGACAATTCGCCGATCGCGAACATCGAGGTGCGCGCCGTGTTCGTGGAGCCCTCCGGCGCGCTGTGGGTGGGAACCTCGGCCGGCATCAACCGCTTCGACCCCCACTACGTGGCGCCCCCGGCCCCGGTGCTGCCCGCGCTCCATGTCACGGTGTACCCGAATCCCACGTGGCGCACGAACGCCGGTTTCGAGCTGAAGCTCCGCGGCGAGGCCACGCAGTACCAGGGTGAGATCTACGACCTGAACGGCCGGCTCGTAAAGCGCTTCGTCGTCGACGGCAACGACCGCGTGGTGTGGAACGGCTTCGACATGGACGGCCGCGGCGTGGGCGCCGGCGTGTATTTCCTCAAGGTGCGCGGTGGGGGCGCCGAGGCCACGTCGCGCATCGTCGTGCTGCGGTAGCGCACGTTGAGCGAGCGGGCCGGCGCGCTCGACCACGTTCCCGCGGGCTGGGCCTCGTTGCTCGCCGCCGACCCGTCCGCGTCACCGGCGCACCGGCCCGAGGTGTGGGGGTGCCTCGCCGCGGCGATCCCCGGGTTCGAGTGGCGGCTGCTGGCGCTCGAGGAAGCCGGCACGCTCGTCGCCGGCGCGCCGGTCGTGCTCTCGCGCCGCGGCCCGTTCCGCTGGCTGCACGCGCTGCCGTGGCTGCTGCCGGCGCCGCCGCTCGCGATGCCGGGCGCGCACGCGGCGGCGGATGCGGCGCTGGCGCGCGGGTTCGCGGAGCTCGCCCGCGAGTGCCGCGTGGTGGGCGGGGAGTGGTCGCTCTACCGGCCCGACGGCCCCGCTATCTCCGAGGCGATGCTGGCGAGCGTGCCGGGCGAGACGCGATGGTTCGAGTCGGCGCTGCTCCGGCTCGACGGCGGCCCCGGGTCCGTGCACGCGCGCATGAGCCGCAAGCAGCGCCAGGCATTGGAGCACGCGCGCGCGCGCGGCTACGCATTCGCCGACCAGGCGGCGGCGCTGGACGAGGCCCACGCGCTCCATCTTTCGCAGTCGCACGCCTGGGGACGGCATCATCCGCTCCCGCTCGAGCTGTCGCGTCGGCTGCTCGCCTCGGGCGGCGCGGAGCCGGTGGCACGGCTGTTCACGCTGCGTTCCGGGCCCGATCTCGTCTCCGCGACGCTCGCGCTCGACTCGCAGCACGAGACATTTGTATGGTGGAGCGGCACGCACCCCGAAGGACGTCGCGGGCACGCGTTCGCGTTCCTGCTGTCGCGCATCGCCGGCTGGGCGGCGGCCCGCGGGCGGAGACGGCTCAACCTGGGCGCGAGCACGGGGCTGCCGCACGTCGCCACGTTCAAGGCTTCGCTGGGCGCGGAGGCGTTCCGCTATCCGGTGCGGCGGCTGGACGCGCGCGCCGCGGGCTGGTCCGGCCGCGCCATCGCCGCGCTGCAACGCGCCGTGCGCCAAGGTCGCCCGGAGGGCGACATCCGGTGAAAATCGCCACGCTCGCGAACGCCGCGGTCGTGCACACGCGGCGCTGGGTGGAGCACTTCCGCGCCCGCGGTCACGACGTGCGCGTGTTCTCGCTCGAGCCCCCGTGGGCGACCGGCTCCGGCGTCGTGCGGTTGCCCGCCGCACCGCTCCCCGGCGCGCTGCGCTATCCGCTCGCCGTGCCGAGGCTCAAACGCGAACTCGAGCGGTTCGCACCGGATGTCGTCGATGCGCACTTCGTGCCCAACTACGGGCTCATGGGCGCGCTGAGCGGTTTCCGGCCGCTGTCGATCGCAGCGTGGGGGAGCGACCTGCTGCTGTCCACGGCAGCGGGTCATGTCTGGCGCCGAGCGAGGGCTCGATTCGCGCTCGAACGCGCCTCGCTCGTGCTCTGCGATGCGGAGAACCTGGCCGCCGCCGCGCGCGGCGCCGGGGCCGACCCCGCGCGCGTGCGCGCGATCCCCTGGGGCGTGGATCGTGCGCTGTTCCGCCCGGCGCCCGCGCGCGAGCGCGGGCTGCTGCTCTCGACGCGCATGCACGAGGACGTCTACGACCTGCCCACGGTGATCGAGGGCGTGGCGCGCGTGCTCGCGGCCCACCCGGAGGCCCAGCTCGTCCTCGCCGGCGACGGCTCGCGACGGGCGGCGCTCGAGCGGCTCGCGGCGTCGCGGCTGCCGCACTCGCGCTACCGCTTCGTCGGCCGCCTGGGCCCGGCCGAGCTCGCGGGCTGGCTCGCGCGCGCCGACGTGTACCTCTCGGCGTCGCACTCGGACTCCACGTCGCAGTCGCTGCTCGAGGCGATGTGCGCCGGCGCGCTCCCGGTCGTGAGCGACATCGAGGGGAACCGCGAGTGGGTGGGATACGGCGAGCAGGCCAACGCGGGCGACCGGCGAAAGCTCGTGGGTGAGGCGCAATTCTTCGCGCCGGGTGACGCGCGGGAGCTGGCGGACGCCGTCGTGCGCGCGCTCTCGGACGCATCGTGGGCGGAGCGCGCGCGCGCGCGAAACGCCACCGTGATCGCCGCGCGCGGCGACTGGCACGTGAACCTGGCCCGCATCGAGGCCTGCTTCGAAGCGCTCGGGCACGGCCGGCCGCTGCCGCCCGCGGAGCCGGCATGAGGCGCGTGCTGCTCTTCACCTATTTCTACCCGCCGCTTGCCGGCGGCGGCGTGCACCGCGTGCTGTCGTTCTCGCGACACCTGCCGGCGCACGACTGGGCGTGCACCGTGGTCTGCGCCGGCGAGGACGACTACTGGGTCAGGGACGACAGTCTCATGGCGGAGGTGCCGCGCGACACCGAGGTGTTGCGCGTGAAGGGCGGCAGCGGACTCTCGGCGTGGCTCAGGCTCCGCCGCGGGGACGCGCAGGGCCGCCGCTCGGGCCGCACGTTCACGCCGCTGCGCGCCGCCGTCGACTGGTTCATGCTCCCGGACTCCTACATCGGCTGGGCGAAACGCGCGCGCGCGACCGTGGCGTCGCGCATCGCGCGCGGCGGCATCGACGTGCTGCTCTCGAGCTCGCCGCCCGACAGCGTTCACGTCGCCGCGGCGGACGTCGCGCGAGAGACGGCGGTGCCCTGGGTGGCGGACTTCCGCGATCCATGGGTGGGGCTCCAGTTCCGCACGCCGCCCACGCCGTGGCACGCGGCGACGCACCGCGCCATGGAGACCCGCGTGCTCGCGGGCGCCTCGCTCGTGCTCACCGCCTCGCGCACGCACGCGGACGCGCTCGCCGCGCGCGCGAACGGCCGGCCGCGCGCCGTGCTGCACCTGCCGAACGGCTTCGAGCCCGCGCCGCCTGCGGCGCGAACGGAGGCCACGGATCGCTTCCGCGTCGTGTTCACCGGCTCGCTCTCGCTCATGGACGAGCTGGGCACGCTGATCGACGCGGTCGCGGCACTGCTCGAGCGCGACCCCGGCGCGCGCGCCGTGCTGGACGTGGAGCTGCTCGGGCCCTACGACCGCGAGTGGGAGGCGCGCGCGCGGGCGCGCGGGCTGGATGGCGTGCTGCGCTTCGCCGGCGCGCGCGCGCACGCCGAGGCACGGCGCGCCCAGCGCTCGGCCGACCTGCTGCTGCTGTGGCGGCCGCGCGGCGAGGGCTATCGCACGATGGTGCCGGGCAAGACCTACGAGTACCTGGCCAGCGGCCGGCCCGTGCTGGCCCTGCTGCCCGAGGCCGACGAAGCGGCGGGACTCGTGCGTCGCGCGGGCGGCGCGGTGATCGCGCCTAGGGCGGTCGATGCGCTCGAGCAGGAGCTCACGAGGAGGCTCGCGCGCTGGCGCGCGGGCGGGCGCGCGCCCGACGCCGTTCCCGACTGGCTCGGCGCCCACACGCGCGAGCACCTTGCGGGACAGCTGGCGCGTGCCCTCGCTAGCGTCGCGAAGGGAGCGCGAGCGTGAGCGAGCGCTTGCCAAAGCCGAGCGTGAGCGAGCGCGTTTCAACGCTCGAGCGCGAGGGGCTCGTGCTCGCGCTGCTGCTCTCGGTGTGGCTCGCCTGGCCGCTCCGCCACTACGTCACCGACGACACCTACATCCACCTGCGCTACGCCCACCAGCTCGCGCACGGGGAAGGCTTCGTGTTCAACACCGGCGAGCGCGTCTACGGCACCACGAGCCCGCTCTGGGTGCTGCTGCTCGCCTACCCGATGTCGCTCGGGATCGACGGCCTGCTCGCGAGCAAGCTGCTGGGTGCCGCCGCGACGCTCGCGACGCTGCTCTTGTGGTGGGCGCTCGTGCGGCGCACGCTCGCCTCGCCGTGGCTGCGCGCATGCTCGACGGTCGCGTGGGCGGCCCACGCCTGGATGCTGCGCTGGTCGCTCTCGGGCATGGAGACGCCGCTCGCCACGTGCCTGGTGCTCGCGGGCTGCGTGGCGTTCACGGCGCGCCAACCGTGGGGCGCGCGCGCGGGGCTCGCGAGCGTGCTGTGGGCGCTCGCCGGCCTCACGCGGCCCGAGTGCGCGCTGCTGCTTCCGCTGTGGGCATTGCTCCTCGTGTTCGACCACGGGCGTGCGGGCGTCGGAATGGCGCTGCGCGGGCTGTGGCCCGGGGCGGTGGTGCTCGGCGGCTGGCTCGCGTTCGCGTGGGGCTGGTTCGGACGGCTGCTGCCGAACACGCTCGCGGCCAAGGCCGCGGGCGGGGAGGGGCTCGCCTATCACCTCGAGCAGCTCGCGCGGCAGGCGGGGATCGTGGGCGCCACCGACGCGGCGGTGGCGTTGACGGCGGTGGTGCTGGTCGCGTGGCGGCTCGCGCGCCGCGAGGCGCCGCCGCTCCGTCCCACGACGCGGTTCCTGCCCTGGGTGTGGATGGTCGCCGTGCCGCTCCTTTACATGGCGCGCGGCGTGCCGGTGCTGTCGCGCTACCTGGTGCCGCTGCTGCCGCTCATCGGCTGGCTCGGCTGGGCGCTCCTCGACCGCGCGCTCGCGCGGGCGACACCGGGCGTGTTGCGCGCGGCCGGCGCCACGCTCGCGGTGTTGGCGCTGGCGCAAAACCTGTTCATGTACGAGAAGGTCGTGCGCCCTCAGGTCCAGTCGTTCACCGCCGGCATGCGCGGCGGGCTCGAGCCGTGGGGGCGATGGTTCGCCGTCCACTCGCCGGTCGATGCCGTCATCGCCGCGCCCGACATCGGCGCGATCGGCTACCTCTCGCAGCGCCGCGTCGTGGATCTCGCGGGGCTCGTCACGCCGGCGATGGTGCCGATCCTGCGCCGGGTCTCGCCCGAGGACGCGGTCGCGCGCTTCGAGTTCATGAAGTTCTCGCGTCCCGATTACGTCGTGGATCGCGCGGACTCGGCGTGGGACCTCGAGCGGCGCAGTCGCTGGACGCGCGCGCTCACGCGCATCGGCACGGCGACGCTCCCGAACCTCGGCGTCGCGCGTCCCGCGCCCGTTGTGTATTCGTTCTATCGCATCGAGTGGAGCGTCGTGGACTCGATTGCGACCTCTCATCGCGATCGCTGAGTTATCCACAAACGACGCTGCGCCGCGCGTACTGCGGCGAATGCGCGACTGCACGCCCGTGCACCCGGATAATTCTTACCCGCCGTAGATTTTTCTTTTGACTCGATAGAGGGGCGCCCCCTATCTTGCGCCGCGGTGGGGAGCCGTGGGGATTGGTGGTAAGACTTGGGGATGCTGGGTAAGCGCATGGTGATCCCTGTGGAGCTCGACCGCGATGGCGACATTCCTTGGCACTGAGACGTATGCGATCGACGACAAGAATCGCGTCGTGGTGCCGGCAGGCATGCGCCACGTGGGTGAGCGCAAGACCCCACTCACGCAGTTCGTGATGATGCGTGGCCTGGACGGCTGCGTTTGGCTGTACGCCCAGGAGGACTGGAAGCGGCTCGAAGATCTTCTCCAGCGCCTGTCCACAGGACCCAAGGCACATCGAGCGTTCGCACGGACGGCGCTGGTCGGCGCAAGCAAGGTGGCGGTGGATAAGCAAGGACGCATCACGATCTCACCGTCACTGATGGGCCATGCAGGTCTCGGCAAGGAAGCCGTACTGCATGGCCAGGTTGGACGCATCGAGATCTGGTCACCGGAGAAGTTCCAGAGCGGGCTGGTCACCGAGTCGGCCGATTACGATGCACTCGCGGAACAGGTTCTGGGAGGCGACGAGTGATGGTGTCGCATGCGGGGGCGGGCGAGGCCCGCACCTCGATGACCATGAATCTCCAGCTCAGCCGCGGCCGTCACGGAGCGGCCGCGCGGCTGGAGGTACACGAACGGCCGGCCGGACGCGTCGGGCTGATGGCGCTGCGCGGCTGGGTCGACCTGTCCGCGGCGCGCGGCATCGAGCGTGCGCTCGACGACCTCGCGGCCCGCGGCGTGTCGCGCCTGGTCGTGGACTGCTCCCAGCTGCTGCACGCGGACTACCGCCTCGTGCCGCGTCTCGCCGACGCCCTGCTCGGCTTCGAGGCGCGTGCGGGCGCGGTGGTGCTGTGCGGACTCTCGCGCTACCTCACCGACCTGTTCCGGATCGCGGGCTGCGAATCGAAGCTGTGCTGCTGGCCGTCTGCCGCGGACCTGCTGGATGCCGTCGTCCCGGGGCTCAGACCGCAAGCCCTGGGCGACGGCCCGCAGGAGCCCGCCGAGCGTGAGCGCGCGTCATGAGCCGGTCCTCGTACGCGAGACGCTGGCGTTCCTCTCGCCGCGGCCGGGGCTCTTCCTCGACGCCACGCTCGGTGACGGCGGTCATGCCGAGGCGCTGCTGCTCGCCAACGACCGCACGCGGCTGCTCGCGAACGACCGCGACCTGGACGCTCTCGCCGGCGCGCGGGTGCGCCTCGAACGGTTCGGGGCTCGCGTGACGTTCGCGCACGGCACGTTCCGCGAGCTGCCCGCCGTCCACGCGGCGCTGGGCGCGGAACGCTTCGCCGGCGCGCTGTTCGACTTCGGGATCTCCTCACGCCAGATCGACGATGCGGCCCGCGGCATGAGCTATCGGCTCGCGGGGCCGCTCGATCTGCGCATGGATGCCAGTCGGGGCACCACGCTCGCGGACCGACTCGCGGGCACGACCGAGACGGAACTTGCGGCGGTGCTCCGGGGTTTTGGCGACGTGGGACCGGCGCGGGCGCTCGCACGCGCCGTTCTCTCAGCCGCACGGGAGGGTGCGCTGACGGACACGCGCGCCCTGGCGGCACTGGTGCAGCGGGTGCTGCGCGATCCGCACCCGGCGGCGGTGGCGCCCGTGTTCCAGGCGCTGCGCATCTGGGTCAACGACGAGATGGCCGACCTCGAGTCGGCACTGCAGTGGCTGCCGGAGGCCATGGCCGACGGTGGCGTGGTGGTGACGCTCAGCTATCACTCGGGAGAGGACCGGCGCGTGAAGCAGGCGCTGCGCGGCGCGCCGGGACTTGGATCGCGGCGGCTGCCGCCGGCCGCGGACGAGGCGCCCTCGCCGTGGGAAGAGCTGACCAGGAAAGTGGTATTGCCAGCGGAGTCGGAGCAGCACACGAATCCTCGCGCAAGGAGTGCGCGACTCAGAGCCTTCAGGAGGAAGCCGAGATGAGACAGATGTGGCGGCATTCCGTGCCTTCATGGCGCGTCCCCGATGCGCGGGCGCTCCGGCCGGGGTGGATCTTGGGCGCCATGCTGCTGCTCGCGGTGCTGCTGCTCGAGGTCTGGCAGCAGTCCGCCGTCGCCAGCCTGTCGCTGCGCGCCGGAAAGTCGACCGATCAGTTGAAGCGTGCGAGCAACGAGCGCGACTGGATGCGCGCCCAGCTCGAGCGCAACACCACACGGGCCGAGGTGGCGTCGCTCGCGGGCAGCAGCGGCGTGCGTCCGGCGGACGCGGCCCAGGTCGTGTGGCTGCCGTCGGACTATCTCGAGGAGGACGGGGTCGCGACGAGCCAGGACGGCTCGCCCGCGTTGCTCGCTGCGGCGGGCCACGCGCTCCAGTCGCTCGTGCCGGAAGCGAAGGCACGGAGCCGCCACGTGAATTGAACCGATCGCCGCACCGGCGACCGGCGTGTCGACCGGCCGCGTCACAGCACCGCGCAAGTGGGGCCGGCGGTCTGCGTGAACCGCCGTTCCATGGAGGGAACTGTTGGCCCACAAGGAGATGCGCAAGAGTCGGGTGCTGCTGACTGCGGCCGGTCTTTTTGTACTGCTGGGACTGCTCTGGGCGCGGGTGGCGTTCCTGCAGACGGCGCTGCACGAGCACTACGCCGCCCGCGCGCGCGAGAACCAGCAGCACCACGAGAAGATCCTGCCGCATCGCGGTATCCTCACCGATCGCCGCGGCAAGGTCCTGGCGCACGACCTCGGCGTGAGCGAGGTGGCAGTCTACCCACCGCAGCTCACCGACGCCGAGGCGGCCGCGCGCCTGCTGGCTCCGGTGGTGGACGAGAAGCCGGCGAAGCTCCTCAAGCGGCTGCAGTCCCTGAAGAGCTACACCTGGATCGCGCGCGACCTGCCCCCCGAGGTCGGCCAGCGGATCCGTGACGCGGGCGTGCCCGGCGTGGTGGTGGAGGACGAGACGCGGCGCTTCTACCGGCTCGGGCCCGCGGCGGCGGAGATCCTCGGCCGCACGAACAGCGACAACGTGGGCGTGGACGGCATCGAATACCAATTCGAGAACATGCTCGGCGGGCGGACCGGGTGGATCACCATGGTCCCGACCGGCTCCTCGCGCATGAGCCTGCTGCTGCCGGGCGCCGAGGGCCGGCCGGCGCGCGACGGCGCGTCGCTCGAGCTGACGCTCGACGCCGACCTGCAGGGCATCGTCGAGCACCACCTCTCGCGCGCGGTGGACACGCTCGGCGCAAAGCGCGGCTTCGCCGTGTTCCTCGACCCGTGGACCGGCGAGATCTTAGCGTCGGCGTGCTGGCCGCACCTGCCCGCGGGCCAGGCGAAGAACTGGACGTTCACCGACCAGTACGAGCCCGGCTCCACGTTCAAGGTGGTGGTGAGCGGCGCCACGCTCGAGGAACG
>Ga0207670_10000293_pt1 | contig 30293 bp, 25 predicted proteins | sample KBSS23HmetaG_FD_184339 | JGI IMG/M metagenome (GOLD analysis project Ga0207670, IMG submission 184339) | Switchgrass rhizosphere microbial communities from Kellogg Biological Station, Michigan, USA - KBS S2-3H metaG (SPAdes) (version 2) | ecosystem: Host-associated > Plants > Roots >... | reverse complement strand
GCCTTGCCCTCGACCTTATAGAGATCTTCAATTGTGGCTTCGACTTTAGTGCTCATATCTTTACTGTGAGTGTTTCTCTGGGAACAGATCATTAACCGCAAGGGTCCAACCGGGTACAGCCGGTTCCGCTTCGGCGATTTCGCCTTGGTGATAAATCGTGGCACGTTCGGGATCGCTCGAGCGATAAACCCGGACCACGTCCTCGCTCGTCAGATCGACATCCCAAACAACGAGCGTGCCTGCAGCGAAATAGTCCGCGCGCTTTTTCGCCATCTGCCGTTCCGCACGTGGCCCATAATCGCCTTCACTGCGAACTTCGACCGCAAAGACGGGCGCGCCGTTGTAGAACTTCATCCCTGTATCTGCACCGACATGGAATGCTACATCCGGACTGAACGATTTACGATGCGGAAGATTCACAACAAATGCTTTGTTGTCGCCGACAGCTCGTCCGACCTTTCGGCGTTTGCTGTATTCGAATAGTGAGAAAGTTATTATGTCGCCCGCGTAACCCGGGAGAGCGCCTGTTGGAGACATGAGGATTATTTCTCCGTTGACGAGCTCAGCCTTGCCCTCGACCTTGTAGAGATCTTCGATTGTGGCTTCGACTTTAGTGCTCATAGGTGTTATGTGAGTGTTGTAAATCAAATTGCAGCGATTCTACTCTCTGCTCGGAGACAACTCAAGCAGGATTAACCGCCGATAAAGCTCATGGTCCTGGAGGGGGCGACGAAACCGGGATCGTTGATGAAGTGGCGGGGTTCTTTTTTCTGTATCACCGAATGAATGTATTCGATGATCTCAGCGCGTGACGCACCGCTGCGAACTACGTCACGCAAAGAGTGTTCGACGGTTGAAAAGAGACACGTGCGGATCTGGCCGTCAGCAGTCAACCGGATTCGCGAACAAGCGCCGCAGAATGGTTCGGTAACCGGCGCGATAATTCCGATCTCGCCCGGAGCACCGTCGGCGAAGCGATAACGCGAAGACGTGTCGGAGCCGCGAGCAGCGTCCACGCGCACGAGTGGAAAGCGCTCGCTGATCCGCTCGCGAATCTCTTTGCCAGAAACAACATCCTCACGCGCCCACTCGTGACCAGAATCAAGCGGCATGAATTCAATAAACCGCATCTTCACGTCGTAATCACGCGCAAACGCCGCGAAATCCGCGACTTCGTCTTCGTTGTGCCCGCGCACGATCACAGCATTGATCTTTATCGGTTCGAGCCCCGCTGCTTTGGCCGCGGCGATCCCCGCAAGAACTTTGTCCAACACATCAACGCCCGTCATCCGCTTAAAAACATCCCGCTTCAAACTATCGAGACTAATCGTCACGCGATCCAGCCCGGCGTCTTTCAAACTCTGCGCACGATCAGGTAAGTAGTAGCCGTTAGTCGTAAGCGCCAAATCACGAAGGCCTGAGGTCTTCAACGGCGAAAGCTTTCGAATGATTGTTTCGATATCGCGGCGCAACATCGGTTCGCCGCCAGTCAGCCGGAGCTTTTCGATGCCCAGCCCCACAAAGATCTCGCAAACGTATTCAATCTCTTCGAACGAGAGCATCTGCTCTTTAGGCGCAATCGGCGGCTCGCCGTGCGGCAGGCAGTAGAAACAACGAAAATTACAACGATCCGTGAGCGACACGCGCAGGTCGCGAATCGGACGGTTGTAGGAATCGCTCAGCATGCAGGAATCATACTATTTAGACCGCGGATTTACACGGAGAGAGACGCATTGGACATGAAGACGGCGGCGGGCAGTCTTTTCCGGGTTTGAGGGTGCTTCAGCGAGCGCTTGAGGACGAAGTCGAAAAGCAGCGGGTTGTAGTCGTAAATCTCTTTCAGACATTTGCCTTCCGCGCCGGTGAGGTATCCCTGCTTCACGAGCGGCCTCGTCCTGATCAGAATGTTCACGGCCGGCAAAGGATAATCGCTGCCGTTAACAATTCTCTCGTGCAAGTCTTCACGCTCCAGAATCGTTCGCAGCTTCTCACTGCGGTTGAACTGCGTCATGGCCGAGATTTCGCCAAACACCAACCCCTCATAACGCTTCTCATCCATCAAACGCATAAAGAGATCGAAATTGTCCCGTTGCTCGCGGTCCTTGCTGTCGAGATCCTCGTTCGTGCCGAGCCCCGCACAATGCGCGACGATCACTTTCACGCCATAGTCCAACGCGCGTCGCAGCAACAACGGATTTCCGAGTTTCTGATCCTCTTCAGCCTCGACCGCCTTCTCCTCGCCACCATGACTCAGCAGGATCAAATCCAGCTCCTTCATCTTTTGATAAAACGGATCGCACTTCGGATCTGAAGGATTGATTCCCATCGCGTTTGGCAGCCACTTCACAACACGCGCGCCACGCCGCGCCCACTTCTCGAGCTCGGCAATAGCGTCGGGCCGGTAAGGATTGACGGAAATGTTCGGTATGAACAACTCCGGATGTCGCCGAGCCAGCTCAAAAACATACTCATTGGGAACGTAAAACTCCGTCTTCTCGAGATTGATCGATCCGTCGCGGCGGTAATGTTTGTCGAAAGCGAGCAGTCGATGCTTGCCGTGCCCGCGAATATGACCCACGAGGCGCACGAGCCGATCGACAACCTGCGTGTCAGCCATGTCTTCATCGGCAGCGCCAGCCGAGCTCATATAAACCTTGAACTTAAGACGATGAAACGGGTGCCGCCACGTGCGCATCTTCGCATTGACGAAAGCGTTCGTGCCGCCAACGCCAAGGCCGGCGACGTGAACGTGATGATCCACTAACTTCTCAGAATCGATATCGTCGAAAGCGCGCTTCACGAGATCGGACGGCTCAACACTGAGCTTGCGTTCCAACTCTTCCGGTTGTCGGGTGAAGGCCCCGCCTATGGAATGAATGAGACACATCTTGAGTTACTGAAGACACATCATCGTGCCCAACATTATCGCGACGAGCTCACGCCGGCCACTCTGGTCCAAGCCAAACACATCTGCGCGAGCTACCGTCAGCGTCTTGCCGGACTTTATCACTTCCGCCAGCGCCAGGAACACTTCGCCTTTCGCCGGACGCAGCAGGTTAACTTTGAACTCGACACTCAAAATCTCCGACTTCGGAGGCATCAAGCTGTACGCCGCATAGCCACACGCCGAGTCGGCAATGGTGGTCACTATGCCGGCGTGCAAAAATCCGTGATGCTGAGCTAGATCGGCCCGGTACCGCAGCGTTATCTCAACAATGCCCGGCTCAACGCGGCTTAACTCAGCGCCGATGAGCGACATGATCGTTTGTTTTGCGAAGCTTTGTTTAATTTCTTCCGCGAACGAGGGATTACGGGGTTGATGCATCATGCTCTCCTGTCAGAGCTCGGGCATTGCGCTGCAAACCTGACAGCTTTGCGCGCTTCATCGCGCTGCCGCGAAAACGCGCCGCATAAGTTTCCGGCGTTAATTCGAGTATATCGTCCAGCTCGGCGTTGACGTTTCCCTCGCGCGGAGCGAAGCGTGTTTCGCTCGTCGTCTCCTCAAAACGATTCCACGGGCAAACATCCTGGCAGATGTCGCAACCGTACAACCAGCCCGCAAGATCGATCTCACTAGGTAACTCGGGCGCGCGCAGCTCGATCGTCGCATAAGAAATGCATTTGTTCGAATCAACTACGTAAGGCTCCGTGATCGCCGCCGTCGGACACGCGTCGATACAGAGCGTACACGTCCCACAGTGATCCTCGACACGCTCCGTGTCGTGGTCCAACTCCAAATTCAGCAATAGCTCTCCAATGAACACCCACGAGCCGTGCTCCGGCGTGATCACATTCGAGTGTTTCCCAAGCCAACCGAGCCCGGCGCGCACAGCCCACGCCTTGTCCATCACCGGCTGAATATCGACGCACACTTTTCCCTCGGCGCGCGGCTCCTGTTCGCGTATCCACGAAAGCAGCGACGTGAGTTTCTCTTTCACGACGTCGTGGTAGTCGTCTCCCCACGCATAACGAGAAACTTTTCCAGTCGCGGGATTTTGCTGATGCTGGTGAGGCGTAAAGTAGTTGAGGGCGACAACTACGACTGAGCGTGTCTGCGGAAAGATCTCCAGCGGACTGATACGCTTTTCAACGTCGCGCGCCATCCAGCCCATCTCGCCGTGATAGCCGCGCGCAAGCCACTCTTTTAGCCGGCGCCCTTCGTCTGCAAGCGACTGGGCGCCGACGATTCCCACCTTGTTGAATCCCTCGAAAAGAGCTCTGTTCTTAATGTTACCGGCAAGGATCACTGCGCAATTTGCTGGATCGTCACCGTGATGATTGGCGTGTCGCCCGCCGTGCGGCTGTACGAAACCCAGTATCCGGCTTTCGGATAACGCACGAGTTTGTACTTCGAGCCGTCGGGCTTGGCATCAAAGTCGGCGCCAAACACCTGTTGCGGCGTGATCACTTCACGAGCTCCATTCATGAAATCCACTGAGATGGCGGTTACCTTGTTGGTCGACTTGTCATAAAGGACCTGCGCAGTTTCCTTCGAATCAGAGAAGACATAGAAATCCTGCTCGTCTCCCTTATTCGCAGGACTGCCCAGTTTCTTGCGCACCTCATCCGCAAGCCAGCCGATTTTTACTCCTCGATATTCGTTAAAAACCGGTGCTTCATCGGGCGCGGCGCTGGGCCGTGCTCGAGTGGTTTGAGCAAATGATACGCCGGTGGCAATTGCTAAAGTGATCACCACGAGCAAAGCTCGGTTCAGTAACCAGAATTTGGAGGATCTCAAAACGCGAGTCATGGTTACTCCTTTCGAAATTTCGTGTTCACTACAAACAGGTAGGAAGCTTATGGGCCGAACAATAATACCGAAGAAAGCGCGATGTCAATATCTGGAGGGAGACTACAAAAAGTTGACTGATCGGAGAGTTTAGCGTAGAAGTTTGGGCGCTGTTGACCCATGTAAAAAGGAGTTTAGATTTCAATGAAGAGAAGCGCACTCGTTTTGTTTGTGATCCTGTTGGCCGTTATTTTGACTGGCTGCCAGCCCGCAGCCCGCGAAACCAATCGGAATGATGCGGTAGCGGCGGCAACTCCGGCGAAGGAAAGAATCGATCCCGCCGCGATCGAAGCCGAAATACTCAAGCTCGAACGCGAATGGATGGATGCGCCCAAAACAAAGAATGGCGACGCCGTTCGTCGCGTGGTTGCGGATGATGCGGTGCTTGTCTACCCGGACGGAACAGTGGCAACTAAGGCTGACGAAGTGCGCACCGTCGAATCAGGAGACGTCACATCGGATTCGTTTGAGATGGTGGATCCGAAAGTGACGGTGATAGATGCGGATGCCGCGTACATCGCCGGGCGCAGCACTATTAAGAATGGAAAGTACAAAGATCCGAATACGAAGAAGACGATCGATATCAGTGGTGAGTACCGGTTCCTGGATGTCTACGCGAAACGTGATGGCAAGTGGCAGGTGATAGCCTCGCAAGCGACTAAGATCTTGGCTCCTGCAAAATAGATTTATCCGTGTTCATCTGTGGCTCCAGATGCCGGGAATGTTGGTGGAGCAACTTGGGCAGCGGCCTGCGCTCGTGACGTTTACTTGTCGAATCAAGTAACCAAAACGCTCCACCAGCAACTCGTCACACGACGGGCAATAAGTGTTTTCCCAGCGACCGACCCGCCCCGGAAGATTCCCCGCGTAGATGTAGTTGAGACCCGCTTCACGACCAATCTCACAAGCTCGCATCAACTGCTCCGCGGTCGTGTTTGAGTTCTCGGTCATCTTGTAGTCCTGGTGAAACGCAGTCACGTGCCACGGAATATCGGGTGAGACTGCGGCGATGAAGTCAGCAGCGCGGCGCAGCTCGTCTTCGGAGTCGTTGAAGCCAGGAATAACGAGCGTTACGATCTCTTCCCAGAAGCCACGCTCATGGACCATCTTCACAGTCTCGAGAATATTGTCGACGACGCCACCAAGCTGTCGATAGTTCTTGTCGTTCATCGACTTCAGATCGATCTTGTAACAGTCAGTCCACGGCCGCAGGTAGTCGAGCACTTGCGGCGTCGCATTTCCATTTGAAATAAACGCGGTCCTGAAGCCCGCCGGCCTGGCCTTTTTGAAAACATCGACAGCCCATTCAGCCGTGATCAGCGGCTCGTTATAACTACTGCCGATCATCTGCGCACCATGCGCTCTTGCCATCGTGACCAATCGTTCTGGTGAAACGATTTTCGGACTGGTCCCGGCGGAGTCGTCACGCAGCGCCTGCGATGTGAGCCAGTTTTGACAGTAAGCGCAGTGCAGATCGCAGCCCAACATCCCGAACGTCAACGTGTCAGAACCGGGCAGCACATGAAAAAACGGTTTTTTCTCGGTTGGGTCACATGCGAGAGCAGCGACGTAGTTTGTCGGCACACGAAGATGCCCGCTTTCGTTGAATCGCACCTTGCAAATGCCGCGTTTGCCCAGCTTGATCAGGCATCGATGGCCGCACGCGTAGCACTTGAGGGCGCCGGCATCGAGGTGTTCGGTCAGCTCGGGCGCACCTTCAGTGGTCAGCGAATCGAGAACTTCAGCGAGCGGCGCTGATTGAGCAGTTACTGGCATTGTGCTAAGTATTATACAAAGCCAATGATCATCGAAGAAATCACCGTTACCGCATTTCAGCAACATACCCGTATCGTCGGCTGCGAAGAGACAAAGCAGGCAATCTGCATCGATCCTGGCGACGAAGCAGAACGGATCGTCGAGAGTCTCGAGCGGCGTGGTCTGACGCTACAGGCAATCACGCTGACTCACGCGCATCTCGACCACGTCGGCGGCGTCGCAGCGCTCAAGAAGCTCAAGCCTGAGGCCAAAATCAGTCTGCACAAAGGCGACGAGTTCATGTATCAAGCACTGCCCGAGCAGCCTTCGTGGATCGGCATTCCGCGCGCGCAGTGGGCGGCGCTCGGCTTCGCTTTTGAAGAGCCGCCACCGGTCGATCACTATTGGACCGACGGCGAAAAGTTTCCGGTAGGCAAACTCGAATTCGAAGTGCTTCATTGCCCCGGCCACACGCCGGGCCACGTCGTTCTCTACGAACGATCCGAACAAGTCGTGTTTGTCGGCGACGTGTTGTTCGCGGGATCGATCGGCCGGACGGATCTGCCCGGCGGCTCAACCGAGCAACTACTCAGCTCGATCAAAAATAAATTGTTGACGCTTGACGATGATGTGAAGGTCTATTCAGGACATGGACCAGTTACCACCATCGGTGAGGAGCGATTAACCAATCCATTTTTAACACACCGGTATTTTTAACCGCAGATTTCGCAGATTAAGATTTCAGGCGCTTGGCCTTCATCTCTTCCCACCGTTCCTTCTGCTCGTCATCCAACTGGCTCGGCAACGTATCGACCGGAATTTGAAATTGCGCACAGAACTGTCGCCACAGGACAAAGCGCAGATCGTATTGCCCCGTGGAGTCCGAAACAGAGTTATCGACTGGTGGTGGTTGTTTCCCCTTGTCCATGATGTGTGAGTGTACCAGCAAATTAGTTGACCTCGAAAGAGCGCAAATAGATCGGGCTGGTGGGAGCGCTACTTCCGCCCTCAGGCTCCATGGTTATGGCGAAGACGGCTGAGTCCATCGCTTCTTTCGGCATCTGATCCTTCAACATCCCCGTGCCGGATTTATCAGTCGAGAACGTCTTGCTTGGCATCGGAGGCTTAGTTCCAACGATAAACCATAACTGGTAAGCCTTGCCTTGAGGTGGTCTGGGAAGTTTTTTGGCCATCAACATCGCATGGCCATTCTGGTCGTACGCGAGACTTGCCGTCGCGCCCGCGCCGAGGTCGACTCCTTTAAGCTCACTTACTCTCGCGCCTGGCGTGGTGACGAGCTCGACAAACTCTTTCGTTTGCGCCATCTCCTCTTGCATTAACTGGTTCTGACGCCACATAACAGCCAGGCCGACAATCAAAGCGGTGAGCAACACGACTGCCGCCATCGCGCCCAACGCTCCGAAAGAGCTCCAGATGTTTCGTGACGTGGATCTGAATGGCAATACCTCTGGAGAAAGATCTTTTCGCACTTCGCTGAGGATGCGCTCGCGAACTGCCGGAGACGGTTCCACTGGATCCGAGGTGAGAGCCAGAGTTGCCGCTGTAGCTTGCCACTCCTCGAGTTCCTTGCGGCACTCATCACAGTTTTCGAGATGCTCGTTCAACGTCTGCGCTTCCGCCGCGTCGAGCGCCGACAGCGCGCGCGCCGGAATCATCTCCTTGTACGCTTCATGGACCATCCGCTTACTCAAAATCCAAAACTCTCTCCCTGGCCGGCCAACAGTTCGCGCAATCGAATCATGCCGGTGCGCATGCGAGTTTTTACTGTGCCCAGTGGCGCGCCCAGATTCGCTGCGATTTCAGATTGAGTGAGACCCTCGAAATAGGCAAGCATTATCGGGCGCTTTTGCTCGTCGGGGAGTTTGGCGAGCGCGTCACTAACGAGACCGCGTTGTTCTGACTTGAACGCGTCGGTGGCCGCATCCGAGATCTCATCCGACGGTTCGCGAGCGCCGGCTTCGGCAACGCGTTCACGGGCTGCAAGCGTTCGCAATCGATCGATGCCGCGGCTGCGCGCAAGCGTAACCAACCACGTAAATGGACGTCCGCGACTTTCGTCGAAGTCTTGCGCTTTGCGCCAAACCTGCAGGAACACTTCCTGGAGAACGTCTTCCGCCTCCTCGCGGTTATTCAATATACGCATCAGCAGCCCAAACAGGATGGCGCGGTAACGATCGTAGAGCTGCGCCAGGGCCGCCTCGTCATGGGCGGCAATCGCTGTCAGCAGTGCCACATCGGTATCTTGCAAGCGGGGAATATACGGGTCGCGGGTTTAGACGGATTTAAAGACACGGATCAACGCGGATCTGATCCGCGTTAATCTGTCTTTAAAGAATCCGTTTAATCCGTGGTTACGCTATCGTGATCTCGTCGGAGAGATAAACATCCTGGATCGCGTTCAGCAATTGCACGCCCTCGCTCATCGGGCGCTGGAACGCTTTGCGGCCGGAGATCAGACCCATTCCACCGCCGCGCTTATTGATCACCGCGGTGCGAACCGCCTCAGCCATATCACTCGCGCCCTTCGATTCGCCACCCGAGTTAATCAATCCAGCGCGGCCCATGTAGCAATTCGCCACCTGATAGCGGACCAGATCGATCGGATTGTCGCTGGTGAGCTTCTCGTAAACTAGCTTGCTCGTTTTTCCATAAGAACCACCCAGCTCCTGTTCGACAGCTTTGTACCCGCCGTTCCGCTCCGGAAGTTTCTGCTTGATGATGTCGGCCTGGATTGTCACGCCGAGATGGTTCGCCTGGGCCGTGAGATCCGCCGCCGCGTGCATATCGCCTTCAGGGGTTTTGAACTTCGAATTGCGCAGGTAGCACCAGAGAATGCACGCCATGCCGAGCTCGTGCGCGTGGGCAAAGGCCTCGCTGACTTCGGTAATCTGCCGCGTCGATTCGTCAGAGCCAAAATAGATCGTGGCGCCTACCGCAACCGCGCCGAGGTTGTGAGCTTCTTTAACAGTCCCAAACAACACCTGATCGAACTTGTTCGGCAGCGTCAGCAACTCATTGTGATTGATCTTCACGATGAACGGAATCTTGTGCGCATACTTCCGCGCCACCGTCCCCAAAACGCCGAAGGTTGAAGCAACTGCATTACAACCACCCTCGACGGCGAGCTTGACGATGTTCTCCGGATCGAAATACTGCGGATTCGGCGCGAACGAAGCTCCGGCCGAATGCTCGATTCCCTGATCCACGGGCAGGATCGACACGTACCCCGTACCCGCGAGTCGCCCGTAATTAAACAGACTTTGCAGGGAACGAAGGACTGCCGGAGACCGATCCGAGATCGACCAAACGCGGTCCACAAAGTCCGGACCGGGAAGTTGCAGATGTTCCTTGGAAATCGTTTGTGATTTATGGTCTAGCAGTTCAGATGCATTCGGCCCAAGAAGCTCTGCAATGCGGTCCATCGTGTCCGAGCGTTGTAGTTTAGTAACCATTGCCATTCCCTCCCGGCGTTGCCGGCTTTAGTGTTTGATTGCTGGGATAAAGAAGCTGCCGGAATTATACGTAACCGTCTTTCCTGACGCCAACGTGGGATTGAATAGCCTACAAATTTTCGGTTAGAATCCGTGGGCCGACTACCTGGGCACCCTCGGCAAATTTCCACATCTCGCGACCGGCGAGCCAACTGTTAGAAAGTCTTAAGAAAGGTCCAGTCTTAATGAAAATCCATCCCCCGTTTCACCTCCCATTTGCCCTATTTTTGTGTCTGCTTGCCGTTTCCGCGGCGCCCGCATGGGCAGCCGGCGATGATTGGAAACCAATCGATCCAGCCCACCTCGCACTGAAAACCGCGACTGTCGAGAAAGAAGCAGACGCCGAAGCCATTTTCTGGGAGGTCAGGATTGACGACAATCCCGACGGCGATTTGATTTTCAACCACTACATCCGAGTCAAAGTATTCACTGATCGTGGCCGGGAATCACAAAGCAAAGTCGATCTGATCTACGGCAAGATCTTTCGCAATGAGATCAAGGTTAACGATATCGCGGCCCGCACGATTAAACCCGACGGTTCGATTGTTGAGCTGAACAAAAAGGATATTTTCGACCGCACAGTCGTGAAGACGAGCGGATTGAAATACAAGGCTCGCTCATTTGCAATGCCCGCGGTCGAACCCGGCTGCATCATTGAATACCGCTGGCGTGAGGTTTGGGTGAACACGAACGCGGATAACGTTCGTTTGCAGTTTCAACGCGATATACCGGTGCAACGCGTTCGGTACCTGATCAAGCCATACAGCTACGAAGGCATGACTTTCAGGTCCCTCACATTCCACGGCAAACCGACCCCCTGGGTAAAAGAAAAAGACGGCTTCTACAGCACCACCATGACCGACGTGCCGGCGATCTATGACGAGTCGCGGATGCCTCCGGAGAACGCCGTAAAGACGTGGATGCTGGTCTATTACCAAAGGGCAAGTGACGACAAAATCAGTGCTGACAAGTACTGGACGGACTACGCCAAGAGCTTCTACGACGTCACCAAATCGCTAATCAAGCCCAACGACGAAATCAAAAAACTGGCGCCCACACTCGTGGCTGACGCGAAAAGCGATGATGAGAAGCTGGAACGACTGTTCGAATTCTGTCGCACCAAGATCAAGAATGCCAGCAGCGACGTCTCGGGTTTGACACCCGACGAGCGGGCCAGGCTCAAAGACAACAAGAATCCATCAGACACACTGAAGAGAGGTGTGGGAACAAGCGTCGATATCGATTGGTTATTTGCAGCACTTGCAAATGCCTCGGGTTTCGATGCTCGCATCGTGCTCTCGCCCGATCGCGGCGATCAGTTTTTCGACAAGAGCGTGGCAAACAGCTACTTCGTCTATCCGCTGAATATCGCGGTCAACGTCGGTGGCACCTGGAAATTTTTCAACCCCGGTTACAGCTACATCCCATTCGGAATGTTGCGCTGGCAAGAAGAAGGCCAGCCGGCACTGATTACCGATCCCAAACAACCGGTTTGGGTTGACACACCAATGTCAAAGGCGGACAAGTCGCTGGTGAAGAGAACTGCCAAGTTAAAACTCAGTGACGACGGCACTCTGGAAGGCGATGTTCGCCTCGAGTATACGGGCCACTTCGCGATCGAGAGAAAACACGATATGGACGATGAGTCGGAAAACGAGCGCGAAGAAAGCCTGAGAGAAGAAGTTAAGGAGCAGATGAGTGCGGCCGAGATCTCCGGCATCAAGATGGAGAACGTCACCGATCACGTCAAGCCGTTGATCTATACATTTCACGTGCGCATTCCCAACTACGCTCAGCGCACCGGCAAACGACTCTTCATACAGCCGGCCTTCTTCCAACACGGACGAGGCCCGCTATTCGGCACCACGGCTCGCAAGTATCCGATCTACTTTCACTATCCCTGGTCTGAACAGGATCAGGTCGACATCGAGCTGCCTAAAGGTTATGCGCTCGACAATGCTGACGCTCCGGCGCCTTTCGGCAGCGGCGCTATTTCCAAATACGAGGTCAGCATCATGGCCAGCACTGATGGCTCGCTGCTCCTTTACAAGCGCAAATTTTTCTTCGGCGGTGACGGCTCGATCGTGTTCCCGGTGGAGTCCTATGGTCCACTCAAGAACTATTTCGACGTGATGCACAAACAGGACAATCACAGCATCGCGCTGAAGCAGGTTGCAACGAATTGATAGGATTAACAATGAAAGTAAGACTAATCGCGATCCTTGGGATCCTAATCTTCACAGTGTCTGCCAGCGCTGCGCCCGGTGACGAAACTCCGCAATGGGTGCAACAGGCCGCCACGATCAAGGTCCCGGACTACGAAAAAGATGTGCCCGCCGTCGTCCTCGTAGACGATCAAATGACGACCATCGGGTCTGATGGGCGCACCACCGAAGTCTACAACTACGCCGTTCGCATTCTTCGGCGCGAGGGACGCGAGTTTGCCGTGGCCCACGTGGGCTACCTTCCCGATGCCGGCAAAGTCAAAGAGTTTCGCGCGTGGCTGATCCGGCCCGGCAGCGAAGCAAAGCGTTACGGTAAAGACGACACACTCGACGTCGCCGCCGATCTCAACGACGTTTACAACGAGTATCGCGTCAGGAGAATCTCCGCCAGTAGTGACGCCGACGCGGGCGCTGTCTTTGCCTACAGCTACACCACCGAGGATCGATCTGTTTTTAGCCAGACTGATCGCGAATTCCAGAGTTCGCTACCCGTAATCAGCTCGCGTTACAACCTGACGCTTCCCGAAGGCTGGCGCGCCGAAGCAGTTACTTTCAACTATCCAAAAATCGAGCCGACAGTTAATGGCACAAGCTATTCGTGGGCGCTCTCAAACCTTCCGCCGGTTCCCCTCGAGCCAATGAGTCCGAGTTTGACTCATCTCGTGCCGCGATTGGCAGTGAGTTATTACCCGCCCGCGACGGCATCGTTATCGATCAAGACGTTTTCAAACTGGGGCGAAGTCGCGGCGTGGATGAGTGAGCTGGAAGATCCGCAGGTGATCGTCGACGACGCATTGGCGCGAAAGGCTTACGAGCTCACTGCGCTCTCCAAAACCGAGATCGAGAAGATCCGCGCGATTGCCCGGTACGTGCAAAACATCCAGTACATTTCGATTCAGACCGGGCTCGGGCGCGGCGGCGGTTATCGCCCACACGCATCGAACGAGGTGTTCGCGAAGTCGTACGGCGACTGCAAAGACAAAGCAAACCTGATGCGCGCCATGCTCAAGGTGGTCGGGATCGTTGCTATCCCGGTGAGCATCTATTCCGGCGATCCGAATTACGTGCGCGCTTCGTGGCCGTCGCCGCAACAGTTCAATCACTGCATCATCGCCGTCAAGGTCAGCGATCAAACTCAGGGCAGCACCATCATTCAGCACCCGACGCTCGGCCGGATGCTGATCTTCGATCCGACTGACGAAGAAACACCCATCGGCGATCTGCCGTTTCATCTTCAGGGCAGTCTCGCGCTATTCGATTCGAAAGGTGAGACTGATCTGGTGCGCATGCCGGTCACGCCGCCGGAGATGAATCAGCTCGAACGTTTCGCGACGCTGGAACTACAAGCGGATGGCGCGATTGCCGGTCAGATTAAAGAACAAGCGAACGGGCAGACTGCCGCGCGGTTCCGCACGGAGTTTCGCCGGCTCTCGAAACCGGAGTACACGGACATGATCGAACGCTGGCTCACGTCCGGGGCAACTTCAGCGCAACTCAAAAAGATGGAGCCGTCCGATAATTCTGCTGATGGGCGATTCACGCTGAATGTTGAGTTTAGCGCGAACCAGTATGGTCAATTGATGCAGGGCCGGTTGCTGGTGTTCAAGCCCGCGATCGTGTCGCGTCGTGAAGGCCTGGCGTTAACTGCGCCCAACCGCAAGCATCCGGTCGTGCTGCGAGCGAATGCTTACTCGGAAACGGTTCTGGTCAAGTTGCCGGCGGGGTTTACTGTTGACGAAGTTCCGGATGCAGTGAAGATCGAGACGCCTTTTGGTTCGTATGCGACGAGTTACGAAGTGAAGAACAACGAGCTGGTGTTCAAGCGCAGTTTGTCACAGAAAGCCACGACCATCGCTCCCGCGGATTACGAGGCGGTGAGGAAATTCTTCGAAAAGATCCGCGCCGCCGAGAACGCCCCGGTCGTGTTAGCGAAGAACTAATGTGAACCACAAAGACACTAAGCCACAAAAAGTTTTTCTTTAAGAAGAACTTCGTGCCTTAGTGTCTTTGTGGTTAATCTTATCCACCGATCCACCTTGCGATGGCGAAGGCGGCGCCCGCGGCGGCACTTCCGATGAATGCGGTTTGAAGGGCGCTCCTCACGGGACGAGTTCCGGTAAAGCGCCCTTTCACAAATCCAAAAACCAACAACGCCACGAGGGTAAGCCCAACTGAATACAGCAAGGCTGTTGACGTCGTGTCTGAGAAGAAGTACGGCGAGAGGGGAATCAGTCCGCCCGCGATGTACGCGCCCGCAATCGTCAGCGCGCTGGTGAGTGCGCGACGCGGATCAGGCTTCTCCAAGCCCAGCTCGAAACGCATCATGAAGTCGACCCAGTTGCCCGGCTGGCGTTTCAACGCCTGCACGATGGGCCACGTCTCATCTTCACTCAACCCGTACGCCTGAAACACTTCCGCAACTTCCCGCATCTCTTCATGCGGAATCTCCGCCACTTCGCGCTTCTCACGCTCACGTTCCTTCGCGTAGTGCTCGGCGTCACTCTTCGCAGCCATGTAACCGCCCAGGCCCATCGCGATCGAGCCCGCCGCGATCTCCGCGAGTCCGGCAGTGACGATGATGGCCGTGTGATCGATGGCGCCCGTCAATCCTGCCGCCAACGCAAATGGCACCGTTAGACCATCAGCCATTCCGATAACGACATCGCGAACGACTTCACTCGACGTGAAGTGTCGTTCGATGTGGGGAGTTTGAGGCATCAGAATTTTCCAAACAACATCAACACGCCAATCGCGATAAACGCCACCGCCGCCACTCGCTTCACCCACTCGAGCGGCACATAATCACCGACAACACTTCCCACCATAACTCCCAATGCCGAAACCGCCGTCAGCGCCAGGCTCGCGCCGAGAAACACGGCCCACGGCTTCTTGGTGTCCGCGGCCATCGTCATCGCGGCAAGTTGCGTCTTGTCGCCCATCTCGGCGAGAAAAATTATTCCAAAGGTTGTCAGCAATACCCGCAGGTCCATTTGTCGTTCTCCAAACTCTACTTCAATTCCGTAACCAGAACCGCATCACGCAGCAAAACGCCACGAGTACATACCAACTTTTTCCCGTCGATTGTCCACGAAAAACCGGTAATCAACATGTCTTTGAAGTCGGTAATCTGTTTTGGTGGACCACCTTCAAGAGGCTGCCTCCAAATGTTACTTACGTTGTTTGTGTTCAGCGAGTAAAGAATCGCCTTGCTGTCAGCCGACCATTGCGTGAGGGTCGCAACAGTACCACTAGTTGGTTTTTCGAAAGTCTTAATAACCGGACCACCCTCAAACGGGATAACTGCCAGCCGGTTTGGCGGCGCAAACGGATCCGGTGATTCGGGATAGGTGTATGCGATGAACTGGCCATCAGGCGAGACCGATGCCACTGTGACCACGTTGTCCGTAACCTGAACCGGCGTGCCGCCATCGATCGAGACTTTCCAGAGCGTCGGCTTCGGGCCTGTATATGCCGTATAGAGAACCCAGCGGCTGTCAGGCGAAAGCGCGGGAAATGAGTCAGACAGACCCGAAGTCAATCGCACCGCATTACTACCGTCGAGATTCATTCGCCAGATATTTCTTCTGGCATCCTGCCACAACCCGAACACGATGTAACGCCCATCAGCGGTCACTACCGGTGAAACTTTGGTGGCGTTGTTGGCTGTCAATTGTCTGCGATTCTTACCATCCAGGTCCGTAATCCATATATCGGCGCTCCCACTTTCGTTGGACACATAAACGAGCCTCTCGTCGGGCGTCCACGAGACGTTGCTTCCTGTCGAATTAAAGAAGTTGATTACGTTTCCGGTTGGCAGCCTAACGGCTTTCGTGGCATCGCCCTCCGGCACGACCCAGAGGTTCACGAGGCCCTGCGTCTGGACCGTTGTCAACTTCCTGCCATCCTGGGTCAATCCAATTGTCCGGTATCCATTTAAATCGTTAGTAACATGCCTGACAACGCCATCCGGATAGCTGATGAGCCAAAGCTGGCACGAAATAGGACTATCTCCCGCCACCACCACCAGTCCAGTCATATCCGGCAACCACTGAACACGCGCGGAAAACGTCCAGGACTCGGGCGATAGATCCTTCTCACTTCCATCCGTTACCGAAATGCCGATCACTTTACTCCGGCCAGCTACACTCCCCATGCTTGAAGCAATGATCTTTCCGTCAGGAGACCAGGATGGACCAGTGAAAAAGAGTGGTGAGAAACGTTCCGGAGACTTTTTTACTGCCAGTGTCCGCTCGCTGCTGCCATCCACGTTTGCAATCACGAGGGCGCTCTCGCCCAGGTTTGGATAGTTGCCACGCACCAGCACGAACTGCTTGCCGTCTGGTGAGAAACTGATCGGTCCATCAATCTTCTCGAGCACCTTGACCGGTGTGCCACCAAGCGACGGAATGCGATAAAGCGTGCCGGTGTCGAGGTTCTTCTTGATGGCGTAGAAAAGTTCGGTGCCGTCAGGCGAAAACGTGATGCCGAAATAGCCAACGGGCTCCGCCGCCACAATCTGCTTGTCGTTCGCCGTGCTCACCTGACGAATGTACAGACTCTGGCTGCCACGATCGCTCATCACGTAAACGATGTACTTCCCGTCGGGTGAGATCGTGGCGTCGATCGCGTTTCCCGAGTTGGTCAAACGCGAGAGCCTGACGTCAGAAAAGTGCGCTACCGGCGGCTCGCGATTGACCCAGTCATAAATTCCGTAGACGGCAGCGCCGGCGATCAGCAGCACCGCCATCAACGCGAGCGCAGCGCCGAGCTTGTGTCGTTTGATTTCGAGCGTGATCGATTCGCTGATCGCGCTACGTGATAGCGTGGGACGTGGACCTGACATGACCGCGGTCGGTTCACCAGCGAGCATCACTCCAGTTCCAGCCCCGTCAGTCTCTGAAGCAAACTTGTTCTGGAATTCGAGCTCTTGTCGTAACGCTTTCAGATCGAGCCAGAGATCTTTGACAACCTGGTAGCGCTCTTCGCGATCCTTGCGCAGCGACTTGTTGACGATGCGCACCAGTTCTGATGGTACGCCGGGCGCGACTCGCGTGAGCGAAGGTGGTTCGGTTTTCAAGATTGCCGCAAGGGTGTCGCTCGGCGTCTCGCCCTCGAACGGTTTGCGACGCGCCAGCATTTCGTAAATCACCGCGCCGAGACTGAAGATGTCGGAGCGGTGGTCCACGCCGAGACCGCGCGCCTGTTCGGGCGACATGTAACCTGCCGTCCCGATCACGATTCCGGAACCGGTGCGCACTTGGATCGTCGGCGCTTCAGCTGCGACTGCGGGCGATGCTTGTTCGCTCAGTTTGGCCAGCCCGAAATCGAGGATCTTCACGTAGCCGTCGGGCCGCAGCATTATATTTTCCGGTTTGACGTCGCGATGAATGATGCCGGCTTTGTGCGCGGCGGACAGTGCGTCGGCGATCTGGATCGAGATGTTGAGGACTTCGGATAACGTGAGTGCGGATCGACTCAGGCGCAGGCGCAGCGTTTCGCCTTCGACGTACTCCGTCGCGATGATGTGCGCGCCGGCGGCTTGCCGGATCTCGTAGATCGTGATGATGTTTGGATGATTCAGCGCCGACGCCGAGCGCGCTTCCTGTTCAAATCGCCGCAGTCGATCGTTGTCGGAGGTGAATGATGTGGGCAGAAGCTTGAGGGCGACTTTGCGGCCGAGTCGCTTGTCTTCGGCGAGATAAACCTCGCCCATACCGCCGCGACTCAGAAAAGAGACGACTTCGTACGAACCGATCGTTTGGCCGGGATGCAGTTCGGGCCGGTCGCCGGCCAACAACGACGCCGCAGCTTCAAACGCGGGCTTGTCGATAAAACTCCCGCTCTGTTCGTGCGACTCGATCAGCGATTCAACCTCACTGCGCAAATTCTCATCACCTGAACACGCCTGCGAAATAAACGAGCTCCGCTCCTCCGGCCGGTAATTTATCGCCGAGTTAAAAATCTCCTTAACTTGTTGCCACCGCTCCGGAGTCATAAGTACTACCTATCTTCGGGGCGCAATTGTAGGGGCGGCCCTCCGTGGCCGCCCCAGCGTGGGGTGGCCACAGAGGGCCACCCCTACAAATGCACCGTCAATATCACACGCGGCTGATTCGCGCCAAGTCCCTCACTCCAACTGTCGCCTCAGCCAGGCGCGGGCAAGTTTCCAGTCGCGTTCGACTGTGGCGTGACCGATCCCCAGCACTTCCGCGATCTCATCAATCGACAGCCCACCAAAAAACTTCAACTCAACGATCCGGCTCTGCTGCGGATCCATTTTGGCCAACTCATCGAGCGCTTCATTCAACGCCAGCAAATCAACTTCCGGCTGCTTCACGATCTTTTCAACGCTCGTGATCGAAACCCGCTGCTGCCCGGAACCGCCACGCTTCACGGCCTGGTGCTGGCGCGCGTGATCCACCAGTATTCTTCGCATCAACTGCGCGGAAATCCCAAAGAAATGCGCACGATTCTGCCACTTCGCATTTCGTTGATCGACCAGCTTGAGATACGCCTCGTTGACCAGCGCTGTGGGTTGCAGCGTGTGCTCGCCACGCTCACGTCGCAGGTAATTACTCGCCAGACGTCGTAGCTCGCTGTAGACCAGCGGCATTAGCTTTTCAAGCGCTGCCTGATCGCCTTTGCCCCAATCAACGAGGAGCCGCGTGATGCCTTCGGAAGACTGCATAAGTCTGCTGTGCAGCAGAGTCTACAACAAATGTTTCGCCGTCGTGAGGGAAACCGGACCAAACCTGCGCGTGAGTAAATGTAGGCAGAAAATGCTGCTTGAGAAAACAGGAGGTGCATCATGAAAAAATACTTCTACATCCCTTTGGCGGTCGTCATTCTGGTCGGCGTGCTTGCAACCAACGCCCAGGCGCAGGGCAGCAGCTCGCAACGGATCGTCGCCACCATTCCTTTCACCTTCACCGTGGGTAAAACAAGCTTGCCGGCAGGCAAATACACCTTCACGGTGCTCAATCCCACTTCAGATCGACGCATCCTGCAAATACGAAGCAACAACGGACGCTCGAATGCGATGATTCTAACGAGCGACGTGATTGGCGAGGTCTCTGACAACTCGAAGCTCGTGTTTGAATGTGACGGTGATCGTTACTACTTTGCGCAGGCGCAGATAGCAGGCGACTCGACCAGTCTCGCCGCACCGCGATCGAAGATCGAGAAGCAATCGATCGCCACCGCGAGGAAAAAGATTGTCATAACGGCCGGATAACAGCCCGCAGAAGTTGGGGAACTCCTTGCAGGGCTGTGCCACGGATTTACACAGATTGAAAACACGGATTAGAATCCGTCCTTCGTCTGTGTAATCCGTGGCCCCGATGAATCTTCGCACTGAAGCAATCGCCGGCATCACCACCTTCTTCACTATGGCTTACATCGTGGTGGTGAACCCCACGATCCTCTCGACACCCGGAACAGGCATGGCTTTTAGTGGCGTCTTAACCGCCACGGTCCTGATCTGTTTCACGATGACGCTGCTGATGGGCGTCTACGCGAAACTCCCGTTCGCCGTCGCGCCCGGCATGGGCATCAACGCCTTCTTCACGTTTACGATCATCCTCACGCAGAAAGTCTGGTGGCAGGTTGCGCTCGGCATCATCTTTTGGGCGGGCGTGCTCTTTCTGCTGATTTCAGTCACGCCGATTCGCGAAACGATCGCCAAAGCGATTCCTACCGAGCTGAGAATCGGCACCGCCGCCGGCATCGGTATCTTCCTGACGTTCATCGGTCTAAAAAACGCCGGGCTCATCGCTTCAGATCCGGTCACCTTCGTCAAACTCGGAACTCTCGGTGGTGAAGCGGTGCTGGCAATCGTGGGATTGCTATTGACGATTTTACTGATAACTCGTGGCAGTCCGTTGGCGTATCTTGCCGGCATCTTCTTTATCACTATCGTTGGAACGGCTTTGGGTTGGATCAAGGCTCCGCAGAGTTTTTTCAGCGCTCCTGACTTTCAGACGGTGTTTCTAAAGGCTGACATTCTCGGCGCCTTGAAACTCTCGTTGCTGCCTGCGATTGTCGCGATTCTTTTTACTGATCTCTTCGACTCAATCTCTACTTTCATCGGCGTCGCTCACGCAGCGGAACTGCTCGACGAAAACGGCAATCCCCGAAATCTTCGACAGGGCCTGATTGTTGATTCGCTCGCGACGTTGGGAGCCGGGCTGGCAGGCACGTCTTCCGGAACCGCCTACATTGAAAGCATCGCGGGCATAGATAGCGGCGGACGCACGGGTTTGACATCAGTCTTCACTGCCCTCTGTTTTCTCCCTTGCTTATTCATCGCGCCTCTGGCAGGGATGGTTCCGGCATACGCGACGGCGCCTGTCCTGCTGCTCGTGGGCGCGTCGATGTTCAAAAGTGTCAGCCAGATTAATTTTGGGAAAATTGAAGAGGGCTTGCCCGGGTTTTTGACTATAATCCTCATCCCCCTGACCTTTTCGATCACCCAGGGAATTCTCTGGGGCTTCATTTCGCACGTTGGCCTTTATCTGATTGTTGGCCGCCGCAAAGAGATTCATCCGGTAATGTACGTGCTCGCGCTGATCGCGGTCGGGTTGCTCGTGTTGGAGCATTCGCAGTTTTCATGGACTTCTTTATGAGTAATAAGATTTACGTTGTCGCTTTCATTATTGTGTTGTTGACCACTGCTGTCGTCGCGCAAACACCGACGCCTACTCCTCAGGACAAACGCGGGCTAGGAATTCAGAGCAGTGACACCGCAAAGACCGGCGCGGCAGACCAGCGGGCGCGCGAAGCCAAGCCGGAGCTGGTGCTCCAAACTGGTTACAACAACTTCTTCGGCGCTACTCGTCTGGTGTTCAGTCCGGATGGACGACTACTCGCCACCGCGACCTTTCGCAGTAACACGATCTATCTCTGGGAAACTGCGACCAATCGCAAGCTGCGCAATCTCTCGACCAGCGGCCAGATCACATCCGGCTTCGCTCCGTCAGTAGCGTTTAGTCGAGATAATCGTTTAGTCGCTGCATCCGCCGGCGACAATTCAGTCACTGTTTGGGACGTGATGAGCGGGCGCGAAGTGCAGAAGCTCGCGGGCGCGCAAGGCACCGTGTTGGCGGCGATGGGCGTCTACTTCATCGGCTTCGCCCCAAACAATCAGATCGTCACCGTGAGTGATGCGATTCGAGTTTGGGACCTCGCGACTGGACGCGAGCTGCGCACGTTGGAGTCGGGCATGCAGGCAATTTCCGGTTTAAATGGTTCTGACGGTGGCGTGACTCTCTCGCCAGACGGTACACAGCTCCTGATCGTTAGCGAAGATCGGGAAGTCAGAATCCTGGATCTCGCAAGCGGGCGTGAAGTTCGTCGCGTGAAATTGCCGAGCGATCAGATCGATAGTCTTCAGCTTTCATTCAATTCCGAAGGACACTTGCTCGCGGCGGGAATCGACAAGAAGCGTTTCAGACTCTGGGATTTGACAGAAAAGAAAGATCGCGAGCTTGGACCAACGAGCAAAGAGTTTCCGCAGGTGAGGTTCAGTCGCGACGGCAGGCTCGTCGCGCTCTCCGACAACTACATCGTCAAAATTTGGAATACCGCGACACTGGATCAGTTGTCGTCTTTGAAAGTGCCGAACAGCGGCACGTTTGCTCTGCAAGCCGATGCGTTCATCAACTTCAGCGAAGACGGAAAACGCATCGCGACCGGCGGCTTCGATACCGACACGATCGTTTGGGAAACTGAGACTGGCAAGCGACTGTCAAACCTGAGCGGACGCACAAACATGGCCTACCAGGTCGCGTTCAGCCCGGACGGTTCGGAGCTCGTCTCCGGCGGTCGCACGCGCTGGGATCTGCGCACTGGTCGCGGGCTTCGCATTACTCCTGAGACATCTGAAAAGACGTATGGCATCTTGAGTCCGGATGGCCGTAACGTCGCAGTGATGAAGCCCAACTCCGGCGTGATCTCGATCGTCGAAAGCCCCAGCGGAAAGCTGTTGCACACGCTTACACCGTCGAACAATGTCGTGTTTCAGCGCGCACGTTTCAACGCCGACGGAAGCGTGCTCGCCGTTACCTATGGTCCACCTGTCGATCAGCACCCGACGGCTGCAACGGCTTTCAGCAGTCAGATCACACTTTGGGACGTTAAGAATGGGCGCGAGCTGCGTTCGATTACGACAACCGAGATTCCGATGGAGCTTGGTTTCACTGCCGATGGGCGTGTTCTCGGGACGGTCGGATCGTCGGGACAGATCTCGCTTTGGGATGCGCAATCCGGCAGCAAGCTGCGCGACCTGACTTCATCGCCGATGGCTTCATTCACTCCGCCTGTTATTAACCCTGGCCAGATGCCGGCCATGCCAAACATGGCCGACATTTCGGCAATGATGACGAATGTGCTCGGCGGTCTGTCCGCGGGAACCATGGGCCGCAACGTTACGTCGCTGGCGTTCAGCAACGACGGGCGCATGCTGGCGACTGGCGGATTTGAGTCGAAGACAAATATTGATTTCGCCGCGATGATGAGCGGCGCGATGAATCAAAAACCCCAAAAAGGTTCGAAGAAAAGTTCAAAGCCGCCAGACCCGAATGATCTAATGAAGGATCTCAAAGTCGAAACGGTGGGCCAGGTAAAACTGTGGGATGTGGCCAGTGGTCGCGAAATCGGCGCCATCAAGGGACACGGTCGCGGCGTTAGCAATGTGATCTTTAGTCGTGACGGCAAAATGATCGCTACCGGCGCCACCGACAACACGATCAAGATCTGGGATGTCGCGACGGGCAATGAACTGCACACACTCACCGGACACACTGCCGGCATTGAGTCGATGGATTTCACGCCGGACGGTCGTCTGCTCGCGTCGGCGAGTGAAGACGGCAGCACGTTTCTTTGGGACACCAAAACCGGCGAACAATTGTTGACCTTGATCTCGCTCGACGATGGCGGCGAGTGGATGGTTGTCACACCGCAAGGACTGTTCGACGGCACGCCCGTTTCATGGAACCAGATCCTCTGGCGCTACAACCAGGAAACATTCAACGTCGCGCCGATCGAGTGGTTTTTCAACGAGTTTTACTATCCGGGTCTGCTCGCCGATATCTTCAACGGCAAGCGGCCGCGCGTAGCCCAAGACGTGTCGAAGAAAGATCGACGTCAGCCGATCGTGAAGTTGTCACTTGTGGGACAACCGGCGGATTCGACGGTCGCAACGCGCACAGTGAAAGTGAAGCTCGACGTGTCCGATGCGCCTGCCGACAAGGACAATCCGCAGGGCACGGGCGCGCAGGACGTGCGGCTGTTTCGCAATGGCTCGCTGGTAAAGGTATGGCATGGCGATGTTTTGAAAGGCCAGGCAAACGTTTCGCTCGAGCAGGAGATCACAGTCACGGCTGGTCCAAACCGGTTGGTGGCTTACGGCTTCAATCGCGATAACGTTAAGAGCAAGGATGCGCCGCTCGTGTTCACCGGCGCCGACACGTTGAAGCGTAAAGGCACTGCTTACATTATCGCCGTCGGCGTGAACGAATATGCGAATCAGCAGTACAACCTAAAATATGCGACGGCGGATGCGCGCAGCTTTGGCGATGAAATTCGTAAACGCCAAACTCAGATCGGCGGCTTTGAACGTGTTGAAGAGATCCAGTTGCTAGACCAGGATGCGACCAAGGCCAATATCCTGACCGCGATAAAGCGGCTTGCTGGCGAGCCGGGGCCACCGAGTCTGAAGGCAGGTCCGCTTGATAATTTGAAACGCGCGGAGCCTGAGGATACAGTCGTCATCTATTTCGCCGGGCATGGTACGGCGCAGGCGCAGCGCTTCTACCTGATACCTCACGATCTCGGTTACACGGGCGAGCGCACGAAACTGACCGAACAGGGCTTGAAGACCATGCTCGCGCACAGTATTTCTGATGTAGAGCTCGAGGAAGCGGTTGAAGGTCTGGATGCCGGGCACCTGTTGCTGATCATCGACGCGTGTAACTCGGGCCAGGCACTCGAAGCCGAAGAGAAACGACGCGGACCGATGAACTCAAAAGGTCTCGCACAACTCGCTTACGAGAAAGGCATGTATATCCTGACCGCGGCGCAGAGTTTCCAGGCGGCGCTGGAAGCGGCACAGCTTGGTCACGGATACTTGACGTACGCGCTGGTTGAAGAAGGATTGAAAACGCCGGTGGCCGATACGGCGCCCAAAGACGGCGTGGTGATCGCGCGTGAGTGGCTCAACTTCGCCACCGAGCGCGTGCCGCAGATGCAGGAAGAGAAGATGACGCAGGATCGTGGGCTTGGGCTGGAGATAACGTTCACGGAAGGCGAGACGCGCTCTGTGCAACGCCCACGCGTTTTCTATCGCAGGGAACTGGAAGCGAATCCTTTAGTGATTACAAAACCTAATCCGTAAAAGATCCGTGTAATCCATGGCTAATAATCATCCCATCGGCAAATCGTTCCCGCGTAAAGAGGGCCGTAAGAAAGTCACCGGCCAGGCGCTCTACGTCGACGATCTGTCGTTTCCTGACATGCTTCACGGCGTGACCGTGCGCAGCCCCGCGGCGCGCGGCAGGATCAAAAACATCTCCTTCGAAGGCGACATTCCCTGGGACGAGTTCACCATCGTCACGACGAAAGACATTCCCGGCGCAAATCACGTCGCACTAATTCTTACCGACCAACCGTTTCTCGCCGCCGACTTTGTAAATCATCCGGAAGAGCCGGTCCTACTGCTCGCGCACCGCGACAAGTATTTGCTGGAAGAGGCGCGACGCAACGTGGCGATAGAGATCGAGGAGCTACGCGCCATCTTCTCTCTCGAAGACTCACTCGCAAAGAAAGAGATCATCTGGGGCGAAGACAACGTCTTCAAGAAGTTTCTCGTGGATAAAGGCAATGTCGACGATGCATGGTCCACCGCGGATTTCATCGTTGAAGGTGAATACGAAACCGGAGCGCAGGAACAGCTCTACATCGAGAACAATGGCGCTATCGCGATCGCGAATCCATCCGAAGGTGTCACCGTCTGGGGCTCGATGCAATGTCCTTACTACGTCCACAAAGCGCTCGTGAAGTTGTTTGGCCTGCCGGAAGAAAAGATTCGCATCATTCAGACTGAGACTGGCGGCGGGTTTGGCGGCAAAGAAGAATATCCTTCGCTGATCGCCGGCCATGCAGCGTTGCTCGCCTGGAAGTCGGGCAAGCCGGTCAAGATCATCTACGATCGCGCGGAAGACATGGTGGCTACGACGAAGCGTCACCCATCGCGCACGCATCACAAGACCGCCGTTACGAAAGACGGCAAACTGCTAGCGATGGAAATCGACTTCCGTATAGACGGCGGCGCGTATTGCACGCTCTCTCCCGTCGTACTTTCACGCGGCACCATCCACGCCGCCGGTCCATACTCTTGTCCCAACGTGCGTATACACAGTCGCGCCGTCGCTACTAACGTTCCGCCGCATGGCGCGTTCAGAGGTTTCGGCGCGCCGCAGAGTATCTTCGCGCTGGAGCGGCACATGGATAAGGTGGCGCACGCAGTCGGACTGAGCCCGGAAGAGTTTCGTCGTCGCAACTTCATCCACGAAGGTCAAACCACAGCCACGAGCCAGGTGATTCGCGAGCGCGTTGACATGGACCAACTGCTCACGCGCGCGCTTCAACTCAGCGAATACCATTCGAAGCGTGAGCAATTCGCACGTGATAACACTGCGCCCAACGGTCGCTTTTCCAAAAAGCGCGGCATCGGCTTCGCAACTTTCATGCACGGCGCGGGCTTCACCGGTTCAGGCGAAGTCTTCTTGCAGTCCATCGTCTCCGCCGAAGCGACCGCCGAAGGCAAAGTGCGAGTACTCGCCGCGAGCACCGAGATCGGCCAGGGCACCAACACGATCTTTTCGCAAATCGCCGCGGAGACTCTCGGACTCGACTTCGACTCGATCGAGATCGTTCAACCGGATACCGGTTTGGTGCCGAACAGTGGTCCAACCGTGGCGTCGCGCACGTCGATGGTTGTCGGCAAGCTCGTCGAGTCGGCTGTGATGGGTTTGAAGCAAACGTTGATTGGCAGTGGTTTGTTATCACCAGAGTACAGTGAATCTGATTTCAAAAAGGCGTGTGCGGAGTACCTGACGAAGTTTGGCTCGTTGAAAACGTCGTCAACATATCAACCGCCGCCGAATGTCCACTGGGACGATGAAAAATACCAGGGTGATGCGTATGGCGCTTATGCGTGGGCGGTTTATGTTGCTGAAGTTTCGTTTGACGAGTTGACGTACGAAGCGCGTGTCGAGGATTTTTGTAGCGTTGAGGAAGTTGGGCGGGTTCTGAATCCCGTACTAGCGGCCGGACAGATCGAAGGCGGCGTGGCCCAGGCGATCGGCTTTACGTTGTTTGAAAACGTGGTCTGGAAAGATGGACGCATGGCAAATAATCAGATGACCAACTACATCATCCCAACGCCGGCCGACATCCCTCCAATTCGCGTCTACTTCGAAGAGAACCCCTACGCCTACGGCCCCGGCGGCGCCAAAGGAATCGGCGAGCTTCCCATGGACGGCGCCGCCCCCGCCATCCTCAACGCCATCGAAAACGCCACCGGCATCAGCTTCAATCACGTCCCACTCATGCCCGAGGACACACTGATTTACGCGGATTCATTTACGGATCGAAGAGATGGACGTTGAACTCAAAGTAAATGGTGAAACACGCAAGCTCGACGTGTTTTCGATGGCGCGGCTGCTTGATGTGTTGAGGGAGCAGTTGCTGCTTACGGGGACGAAGGAAGGGTGTGGGGAGGGGGAGTGTGGGGCTTGTACGGTGATCCTGGATGGAAGGATCGTGAATAGTTGTCTGGTTCCAGTTGCACAGGTAAATGGATCGGAGATAACTACGATCGAGGGAGTTGCGCGCAACGATCAACTCCACGCTGTGCAACAGTCGTTCATCGAACACGGTGGCGCGCAATGCGGGATCTGTACTCCCGGAATGGTGCTCGCCGCTGTCGATCTATTGCAGCGCAACCCGCAACCAACTGAAGACGACATTCGCAATGGCCTGGCCGGAAATCTCTGTCGCTGCACCGGCTACATGAAGATCTTCGAATCGGTAGTGCGCGCTTATCAGAAGTGAGAGCCTTCATTCCAAACTATCAGCTCACCACGCCCGCGTCGCTCGCGGATGCCCTCGCGCTGCTCGAGAATGAACCGGGAGTTTGGAAGCCGTTTGCCGGCGGCACTGATCTGATGGTCCTCCTGGAAGCCGGCAAGCTGCCGCATCGCAACTACATCAACATCTGGGGCCTGCACGAACTGCGAGGCATCGAAGCAACAGGCACACACATCACACTTGGCGCGCTGACGACCTACACCGAAATACAGGACAATCCAATTCTTCGTAGCGAGTTTCCGATGCTATGCCAGGCTGCAAGTGAAACGGGCGGGCTCGCGATTCAAAATCGCGGCACCATCGGTGGCAATATCATCAACGCCTCGCCCGCCGCGGATTCGCCTCCCGCGTTGCTGGCATACGACGCGGAGATCGAACTGGTATCGACTCGCGGATCGCGTTGGCTTCCGTACCACGGTTTTCACACCGGCTACAAACAGATGCACATCGCGCCTGATGAACTGCTGTCGCGGATTCGTCTGCCACGCAATACGGCAGGCTTGACGCACTACTATCGCAAAGTCGGCACGCGAAAAGCACAGGCGATCTCGAAAGTCTGTTTTGCTGCTGTTGGTCGAACAAATAACGAACAGATCGCGGAAACAAGAATCGCAGTCGGCAGCGTTGCGCCGGTAATCGTGCGTTGTGTGGAAACAGAAAACGCATTAAAAGACCGAAAGCCGGACGCTGAAACGATCCGCCTCGCATGCGAGAGCCTGGTGCGCGAGATCTCTCCGATCGACGACATTCGCTCGACAGCAAACTATCGCTTGCAGGTCGCAAAGAACCTGCTCACTGACTTCGTTTCATCAGCGCTTTCATCCGCCTTAATCTGTGGCCTGTTTTTAGTGGCGATTGCGATCCCTGCGCTCGCTCAGCAGCAGGGAAGTTTGAACGGCTTTATGACCGGCATCCGGGCGAACGCTGTGAAAGGCTCGGTGAGCTTCGAACGCGGGGATGGATCTTCCGATCTCGAACCTGGTCTCAAGCTGGAACAGTACGACGTCCTCAAAAGCGGCGCCGGCGCTTACTATGAACTCTTACTCCAGCCTGGAAACTACTTTCGCGTCGGCCCTGAGACCCAGTTGCAGATCCTCAACGACGAAGTCGACAAGATGAAGTTGAAACTCAACGAAGGCACGATCAGCCTTGAGATCGTGACCAAAGACACGGCGAGTTTTGCCAACCCGCGGGAAGCTTACGAGCTAATCAGGATCATAACTCCGGATGCCGAAGTCTTTATAAACGGGCCGGGTATATTTCGTATCAACGCAGGAACCGGCAAACATACCGAACTCATCGTCCGCAACGGCGAAGCGGTGATCAACGGGCGTGAAGTGAAGAAAAACCGGCGTGCTATAGCTTCGAGCGATAGCGTTAACACTGCGGAAATAGATCCGAGGACCGAAGATACCTTCGACGCGTGGAGTCGCGAACGCGCTGATGCCCTCGTTCAAGCCAACAAGCTGCTCAAAGACAGCGCACCATGGGCCAGGAAGAAAAAGGAAGGACTCGAAACGTCCGTCGACTTGCCTGACGAAGGTCAACGCAGCGGCGGCAATCCGTACGTCGTTTCCGCAAAACCCGGCGCTGTTACTTTCGCGGAAGCCGGTGTCGAGCTTACCGGGCCACATAAATTTTTGGAGCAAATTACTGAGAAGTCACAGCTCGAAGCCGGAGATACGTTACGTACAGACGAGCACAGTTTTGCTGAGTTGATGTTGTTTCCCGACACGCATCTCCGAATGGATCAATCGTCGGAAGTGCTGTTTGAACAACTCTCGAACGATTCAATCTCAGTCAAGCTGTTGCGAGGTTCTGCCATCCTCGATGTCGCGTGGTTCGACCGCAAGGAGTCGCCGCAGATCACACTCGTTGGACCATCGGCCACGGTGGTAATCGCCGAGCAGGGAAACTACCGCATAGATAGCAATGCACTCACCATTCGCGACGGCAAAGTAATGTTCAACGAACGGGCGGTCGGCGCGTGTCGTAGAATCTCGAGCGGCAACGTTTCTGAGTGTGACAAGAAGCGCACTGATAATTTTGATATCTGGAGCCAGCATCGCGGTGAAGGACGTAGCTACGACGGATCAGTAACCGTGTCGATGGTGACGTATCTCGCTCGTTTGCGACACCTGCGGTTTAAAAATACCGGGTTCTGGTATCAGACTCCCGGACAAGTCTATTACACGTTTGTTCCTTTTAAGTCGGTGATATTTCGCTCGCCATACGGAGGCAACTACTCGACCGCGCTGGCGCCGGAATCATTTATGAAGCGCGTTGATGTGCGTCGAGATTCGCTGTTCCCGAACCAGGCGCCGCCGGTGCCATCGCTACCCTAGCCCTGAACAAACTCAAAATGACAACACCTGAGATCCCCTACAACCGAAAAGCAGTTGACCCCGCGGAAGGGGCGATAGCGCCGGCGTACGAACAGGTGTTTGGACTGGCTCACGCGAGGGAAGAATCGAACCTGCCGCCCCCGCCACCAACCTTCGAATGAGTGCTCCTGAACTAATTATTCGCGGACGACGAGTTGTGTTGCCGGACACAGTTGGTCCACGTTCGATCCATATCCGTGGGGAGCGGATTGTTAAGGTTGGAGAATACGACGACGTCTTTGGCGAGATATTGGAGGTCGGTGACGACTCGGTTGTCATGCCGGGGCTGGTTGATACGCATGTTCACGTCAACTCGCCTGGGCGCACTGAGTGGGAAGGTTTTCGCAGTGCTACGCGCGCGGCGGCGGCTGGTGGCGTCACAACGCTGATCGATATGCCGCTCAACTCGATTCCTCCGACTACGACACTCGCCGGGTTCAAAACCAAACTGGAGCAGGCGAGTGTCGTAGTCGGAGGAATC
>Ga0207670_10000292_pt1 | contig 30537 bp, 25 predicted proteins | sample KBSS23HmetaG_FD_184339 | JGI IMG/M metagenome (GOLD analysis project Ga0207670, IMG submission 184339) | Switchgrass rhizosphere microbial communities from Kellogg Biological Station, Michigan, USA - KBS S2-3H metaG (SPAdes) (version 2) | ecosystem: Host-associated > Plants > Roots >... | reverse complement strand
CGAGGAAGGCACACGCCTCGATGCGTTGATTCAGAAGGTCGGACAGCTCGTCGAGCAACACCTTCGACTCGCGCCTGATACGCAGACCGACGCGCTCCAAACCGCGCTGCGCAATCAGGAGCCTTCGCATCTCGCCGACGCACTCGCATCGCAATTGCGAATCTCAGTCGAAGACAAACAAGGCTTGCTCGAGATCTTCTCCACGCAGGCACGCCTGCAACGTTTGATCGAGTTGCTGGAAACAGAGATCGAGAAACGACAACTCGATCGCACGATCCAGACGCGCGTCAAGCGACAGATGGAGAAAGCTCAGAAGGAGTACTACCTCAACGAGCAGATCAAAGCGATCCACAAAGAACTCGGTCGCAAGGACGAGAAAGCCGAGCTTGAAGAGCTGAAGAAGAAGATCGAAGAAGCCGGCATGACCGACGAGGCCAAAGAGAAGGCGATGCAGGAGCTGCACCGTCTCGAGGCCATGCCGCCCATGTCTGCTGAAGGCACAGTCTCGCGAACGTACATCGACTGGCTCATCAGCGTGCCTTGGAAACAGAAGTCGAAAGAAATCAAAGATCTCGTCAAGGCTGAAGAAGTTCTTAACGATGATCACTTCGGGCTCGAGAAGATCAAAGAACGAATCCTCGAGTATCTCGCCGTGCGTCAACTGGTGAAGAATCCGAAGGGATCGATTCTCTGTTTCGTCGGCCCTCCGGGTGTTGGCAAAACAAGTCTTGGCAAATCAATCGCGCGAGCCACCGGACGCAAGTTCGTGCGTCTTTCATTAGGTGGCGTGCGTGATGAGGCGGAGATTCGCGGTCATCGTCGCACGTACATCGGCGCCCTGCCTGGCCAGATCATTCAGATGATGAAGAAGGCCGGCGCCGTGAATCCCGTGCTGCTGCTGGACGAAGTCGACAAGCTCGGCGCGGACTTCCGTGGGGATCCGAGTGCGGCGTTACTCGAGGTGCTCGATCCGGAACAGAACCACACGTTCCAGGATCACTATCTCGACGTCGAATACGATCTCTCGAAGGTCTTTTTCATCGCCACCGCGAACGTCCTGCACACGATTCCACCGGCACTACAGGATCGTCTCGAAATTCTTCGTCTCTCCGGCTACACCGAACGAGAGAAGCTCGAGATCGCAAAACGACACCTGGTGCCGAAGCAGGCTGAAGGCAACGGCCTGAAAATCGAACAGTTTGATTTTACCGACGAAGGCATTCTGGAAATCATTCGTCACTACACACGCGAAGCAGGCGTGCGCAATCTCGAACGCGAGATCGGCTCGTGCTGCCGCAAGCTCGCTCGTAAGTTCGTTTCCGAGCAGGTGGATGAAAACACGAAAGACGTGGTCGATGCGGCGCGCGTCCGCGAGATGCTTGGCCCAATCAAGTTTCGCCAGCAGGGCATCGGCGCGGAGAGTGAAGTCGGACTGGCAACCGGATTGGCCTGGACTGAGATCGGCGGCGAAGTGCTGCAGATTGAAGCGACGCTCGTTAAAGGACGTGGCGGCGTGACGCTGACCGGAAAACTCGGCGACGTGATGCAGGAATCAGCACAAGCTGCGTTGACTTGCATTAAGGCGCGAGCGGAACGTTTGGGAATGGGGCTCGACTTTATTCGCAAACGCGATCTGCACATCCATATCCCGGAAGGTGCAATACCGAAAGATGGACCATCCGCCGGCATCACGATGGCAACCGCGATGGCTTCGGCTTTGACACGCGTGGCCGTTAAGAAGAACGTGGCCATGACTGGTGAGATCACGCTGCGCGGCAAGGTACTTCCGATCGGCGGCATGAAAGAGAAGCTGCTCGCTGCGCATCGCTTCGGCATCGATACGATCATTCTGCCGAAGGACAACGAAAAGGATTTGACCGAGTTGCCCGAGGAAGTTCGCGATGCGCTCTGCGTTCATTTCGTAGAGACGATTGATGAGGTGTTGGCGCTCGCGCTCGAAGACTCGTGCCCGACGCAGGCCGCTACTGACGAAGGTCCGCCACTGTGGACTACCGAGCAGCCTTCACAGGGAATTCAGACTAGCTAACACAGATTTCAACCACAAAGTCACGAAGGCACATAGGTTATCTATTTTGTGTCTTTGTGTTTTTGTGGTTAGTCTTCATTTCAAAATAGGAGAACTTAAATGAGTAAGTACAAAGATGCAGATTTGATTCTGAAGCTTTATGACCTCCGTCGCGAGAAGACGATGCGCGACGCGCGCAACTGGTTTTTTACATTTAATCCCCAGGGCCCAAAAGATTTTATAGATGTATTAACGAGCGATAAGAGTGGTTACTATCGCATGGTTATTTCTTACTGGGACATGGCCTGCTCGCTGGTCAACAACGGCGCCATCGATGCCGACATGTTTAATGACGCTAACGGCGAACACATCTTTGTTTACGCCAAGCTGGAGCCATTTATTCCGACGTTGCGGGAAGAGATGGGAAATCCGCAGTTTCTCGCACACCTCGAGAAGACTGTAAAAGAGCTTCCGAACTACGAAGCCAGGCTGGCCGCGGTAAGAGAGCGTATGCAGAAGATTATCGAGCTCTATCTCCAGCGCGCCGCCGCCCAGGCTGCAGCCGCCAGTTCCTAAGGATGAAGGCAGTCAAAGCTGAGTTTCTTAAGAGCGCGTTCAAAGAAGACGACTGGCCGAAAGACTCGAAGCCTGAAATCGCCTTTTTAGGACGTTCCAACGTCGGTAAGTCGAGCTTGATCAACTCCCTGCTCTCGGTGCACGGCCTGGCGCGTACGTCTTCGACGCCGGGCCGCACACAATCTTTGAACTTTTTCGATATCGACGGCCAGTATCGTTTTGTGGACTTTCCGGGCTTCGGGTACGCTCGGGTACCGAAAGAAATAAAATCGACTTGGGGCGAGATGGCCACCACTTTTCTTGCCAAGCGCCGCCAGCTTGTGCTATCAATTCATCTCGTAGATTCGCGCCACGAACCCACAAAACAGGATTTGCAGCTTCACGATTGGCTTGAGGAAAGTGACAAGCCGCGAATAGTTGTTGCCACGAAATCCGACAAGCTTTCGAACAACGAGTTGAGGAAGAGCCTGGGGCACATTGCACGCGTGCTCAACGTTGACAGCGTAATGGCCTACTCGGCCAAAAGCGGCCGCGGTCGCGAAGAGCTTTGGCGTGCGATCAAGAGCGCGATTGATCGTGATTGAAAAGATCTGTGTAAAGCTGTGGTCAGTATTTTCCACAGTTTACACACAGACGTGTTCTTCATGTTTGCGCTTTGCAACGTTGAGTTAGTATCCTGAACCGAACCCGATAATTCTCATCTGCCCCCTTTTGGTCAACCTAAATTTTTGGGCCACGCGCTTCAAGTGGGTGGCATCAAAAACAGTAACGATTTGCCAGCGCGCGAAAAATTGAGTTACATTGCACAACACCGTTTGAGGAGAATCTGAATATTGCCCCGGGAATGACGTGGGAGGCATTGCGCGCGTCCTGCATTCATCGCTCTACCACCACAATCGTTCACATCATAATTTTTAGGTAATTGGTAATCACTGAAGGTACGTTAAAAATCTTAGAGAACAACTGACATGTCACAACGAACACGTTCACGCGCATCAAGCGCGAACAATGCCGACAACGGAGATGACGGCGGCGCCACTGTAGCAACCGCTGAAGCTCCCGAACGAGAATCCAGAGAAGGCCGCGACCTCAAGAATGAGGGCTTTCACAATCTGGCTGATCTGAAGGAGATGTCGATCTCCAAACTTACGCAAATTGCGAAGAGCATGGACGTGCCGGGTGCTACCGGCATGCGTAAGCAGGAGCTCATCTTCAAAGTTTTGGCCGCACAGACCGAAAAAAGCGGTCTCATCTTCTCTGAAGGTGTGTTGGAAACGTTGCCGGATGGATTCGGCTTCCTCCGCGCTCCTGAGTACAACTATCTGCCAGGGCCGGACGACATTTACGTTTCGCCATCGCAGATTCGCAAGTTTGATTTGCGCACGGGCGACACCGTCAGCGGGCAGATCCGTCCGCCCAAAGAAGGTGAAAGATATTTTGCGTTGATCAAAGTCGAAGCCATCAACTTCGAATCGCCGGATCAGGCGCGCGAGAAAGTCTTCTTCGACAACTTGACGCCGCTGTATCCGGAAGAGCAGTTGAAGATGGAGACCTTGTCGGAGAACCTCTCCGCGCGTGTCATCGACCTGGTCACGCCGCTCGGCAAGGGGCAGCGCGGTTTGATCGTCGCGCCGCCGCGCACCGGTAAGACGATGCTGCTGCAAACGATCGCGAACTCGGTCACGCAGAACCATCCTGAAACTACTTTGATCGTGCTGCTCATCGACGAGCGACCTGAAGAAGTTACAGACATGCAGCGGTCGGTCAACGGCGAAGTGATTTCGTCGACGTTCGATGAACCGCCGACACGCCACGTGCAAGTGGCTGACATGGTGATCGAAAAAGCGAAGCGTCTCGTCGAGCACAAGCGCGACGTGGTGATCCTGCTCGACTCGATCACGCGTCTCGCCCGCGCTCACAACGCGGTCGTACCGCCGAGCGGCAAGATTCTCTCTGGCGGTATCGATTCAAACGCGTTGCAACGTCCGAAGCGCTTCTTCGGCGCGGCCCGCAACATTGAAGAAGGCGGATCGCTGACGATCATCGCGACCGCGCTGATCGATACCGGATCGCGTATGGACGACGTGATCTTCGAAGAGTTCAAGGGTACCGGTAACTCGGAAATTCATCTCGATCGTCGCTTGAGTGACAAACGTCTGTTCCCGGCGATCGACTTGCAACGCTCCGGCACGCGTAAGGAAGAGCTTCTTATCAGTAAGGAAGATCTGAATCGTATCTGGGTGATGAGGCGCGTGTTGAATCCGCTGTCGCCCGTCGAACAGATGGAAGTCGTGCTCGAGCGACTTGAGAAGACGAAGTCCAACGCCGAGTTTCTCGCATCGATGCAAAGCTAATTGGGCGTTTGTAGGGGCGGCCCTCCGTGGCCGCCCCAGCGCTCGAATGGTTTTTGCCACAACACTGGGGCGGCCACGGAGGGCCGCCCCTACGAATACCACCCTTAGTTCCATCACATCAGCGAATGCGCGTCGCCATCCTTACGTCTGAAGCTATGCCTTTTGCCAAAACTGGCGGGCTGGCCGATGTCTCAGGCGCGCTGCCTAAAGCACTCGTCGAACACGGCGTCGACGCGAAGCTGATCCTCCCGTTGTATGAACAGGTTGATCGCGCGCTGCTGAACGGCGGTTCTGTTGAGAACGTTCGTGTCGAATGGCGTGGGCAGGTTCATCACGTTCGTTTCCTGTACAGCGACGCAGCGGGAGCGCCAACGTACCTGCTCGAAGCGCACGAGTTTTTCTCGCGCCCGGCAATCTACGGTCACAACGACGACCACATTCGTTTCGCTTTCTTCTCGCGCGCTGCCCTCGCCCTGCTGAAACATCTGAGCTTTCAGCCTGACGTCGTACACGGGAACGATTGGCCGTGTGGTTTCGTGATGGCTGAGCTGCGCGCGCGCCGTCGTCACGAGGCTTTTTTTGAAAACACCAGGAGCCTGTTCTCACTTCACAACGTCGGCTACCAGGGCTTATTTGATGCCGGCGATCTCTGGTGGCTTGGCTTTGGCGATCCTCCCGAAAGCGACGACTTCCGTCTTGAACGTCACGCCTCGGCGTTGAAAGCCGGGATCATCGCGGCGGATGCGCTCTCGACCGTGAGTCCGCGTTACGCGCACGAGATTCAGACGCCGGAACAGGGTCACGGGCTCGACTGGCTGCTGCGAGCGCGGCGCGATCGTTTGGCAGGGATCACGAACGGCGTCGATTACGATATCTGGAATCCCGAAACCGATCCGCACATCGCTGCCAACTTTTCTGCTGACGACCTGTCGGGTAAACGTGAGTGTAAGATCGATTTACTGCGACGCTTCGGGTTACCTGAAGATCCCAACCGGCCGATCATCGCTATCATTTCGCGGCTTGTCGGTCAAAAAGGCTACGATTTGATCCGTCAGCTCGCCCAACCGATTCTGGAAACCGGGTCGTTTTTCATCGCACTCGGTGCGGGCGCAAAGGAGTATGAAGATTTTCTTCAGCGATGGCACGATATGGCGCCTCGTCAGGTTGGCATTTATAAAGGTTTTGCAGGTGAGCCGCTCCCGCACCAAATCGAGGCGGGTGCTGACATGTTCCTGATGCCTTCGTTATATGAACCTTGCGGTCTGAATCAGATGTACAGCATGCGCTACGGCACTGTTCCGATCGTGCGTGCGACGGGTGGCCTGGACGACACGGTCCAACATTTTGATCCCGTTGATGGCACGGGTACTGGATTCAAGTTTGGACCGTATGACGCGGGCGCTTTGCTTGATAAAATACGCGAGGCCCTTTACTTTTATGCGCGGCCCGAGCACTGGCAAAAGATTCAGCACAATGGAATGTTAGTCGATAATTCCTGGGCCGCCGCCGCGAAGAAGTACATCCAGTTATACGAGGAGCTGGCACAACTCTGATCTGTGTAGTCTGCGTAATCTGTGGATCATGTCGAAAGTAATTGCAGTAATCGGCGCCCAGTGGGGCGATGAAGGTAAAGGCAAGATCGTCGATCTGCTCGCGGAGCGTTTCGAGATCGTCGTGCGCTATCAGGGCGGACACAACGCGGGCCACTCGGTCCAGGTGGGCGATCAATCGTTTGTGCTGCACTTGCTGCCGTCGGGTATCGTGCATCGCGGCAAAACATGCGTGCTCGGTAACGGCATGGTCATCGATCCGAAAGCTTTCTTCGTCGAAGCGGATCGTCTTACGCAACAGGGCATCGAAGTCTCGCCTGAGCGAGTGAAGATCAGTTCGCGCGCGCATCTAATTCTTCCTTATCATCGCGCTCTGGATCACACCAGCGAAGAGCGCCTGGGCAACGAAAAAGTCGGCACCACGTTGCGTGGCATCGGCCCCGCGTACGAAGACAAAGCCGGACGCCGCGGCATTCGCACTGCTGACGCGCTCGTGCCTGACGTGCTGCGTTCGCGTATCGAGCGTAACCTCGAAGACGCGAACCGCATCATCGAAGCGTACGGCGGCGAGCGTCTTAACGCCGACGAAATCTTTAACGAGATGTCGGTGCTGACTGAGCGGCTTGGTCCATTCATCGCCGACACCACGCACTATCTCAACATTGCCGCGACTGAAGGCAGGTCGATACTGCTCGAAGGCGCGCAAGCCACGCTGCTCGACGTGGACCACGGCACTTATCCGTTTGTAACTTCGTCAACCACCGTCGCCGGCGGCGCGATCATCGGTACCGGTCTCGCGCCCAACAGGTTGAACGGCGTGCTTGGCATTGTGCGCACTTACACGACACGCGTCGGTGAAGGTCCGTTTCCGACTGAAATGCTCGAAGGCGAAGCGGAGTTGGGGCAGTTGATTCGCGAGCGTGGTCGTGAGTATGGCGCCTCGACCGGGCGGCCGCGTCGTTGTGGCTGGTTCGATTCGTTCGCAACGCGTTATGCCGCTGAGATCAACGGCTTCACGTCCGTTGCGTTAACGAAGCTCGACGTGCTCGATACGCTTGATGAGATCAAAGTCTGTACGGGTTACAAACTTGACGGCAAGGTGTGTGAATCTCTGCCGGCCGTTTCGCAGGATCTTCGACGTGCCGAGCCGGTCTATGCAACTCTCCCTGGTTGGCGCAGCTCCACGCTCGGCATGACGGAGATCAGTTCCCTTCCCACCAACGCGCGTCGTTATATCGAATTTCTTTCCCAACAGATCGGCGTCGAGATCGGTCTCGTCTCCACCGGTCCGGAGCGCATGCAAACGATCATCGTTCAGGACTCAGCACTCGGCGGCTGGCTACGCGATAGTAAATAAAGATATAAGCCGCCACGACCCAATCATAACTAAGGCAGGCAATCGTGTAGGGCCACGGCGCAAACTGTCCTGGTCCAATGTAGTGCACCGGAAAATCCCAGAGCGGATGTAGCGCCCATCCGAGTGCGAGCCACTTTGCGTTACCGTGCCAGCCGTACAAACCCAGCGCGCCGAAGGCAATGCACTGCAGCAGCTCAATCAACAACCAGATTCTTGAGACCGGTGCGGCAAACGCAAATCCCAAATACGCTCCCGCCGCTGCAAACAGCACTGTAGCCAACAACGTCCGCCCATGAATATCCCTCGTGAATCGCGAAAGCAGCCACGCGATGAGCGCCAACACCGCGCCACCGATGGCTCCCTCGATCAACACCGGGCGAATTAATTCAGCCTCAGTCATAATGAAGTTCTAATCATAACAGTGCTCTGTAAGTGTTTTGGACAATCCTGCTCGGGTTCGGTAGAATGGCCCCTCGAAGTTCCTAAAGAGCACGCCTCGCGTGCTCTCTGCATGTAGATGGGCCGATAGCTCAGTCGGTAGAGCAACTGGCTTTTAACCAGTGGGTCGCAGGTTCGAGTCCTGCTCGGCTCAAATTCCCTACAGTTCAGTTTCTTTTCATTCTCCCCGACCTTTTGGTCGGTGGGGATCGGAGCGCTATATAGAAAAGAAGCCATTTAAATGGTTTCCGGGCAGTATAACGCACGCGCCTTTCCCCAGGCTCAAGCCTGGGGAGAATGAGAGGTGGCTTTAAGCGGATGTAGTTCTGTCGAATTGTCGGACGTCAGGCCAGTAGCGTGGTGGAATTAGTAAGGTATGGACCAAAGATTGGACGTTGCCACTACCAATGAGCCCGTATGCGTGCGCCAGGCCGGAGAGGAGAGGGTTTGAATTGAGACGGAGCAGGCGGCGTACTTCGGGCGGGGCCAATAGGGCTTGGACTTCAAGGAGCAAATAGTAACGCAAGATACCAAGATGATTGCGGTACGCGCTGTAGAGCATGGCGGTGTGTTTGCTGTAAGTCAGATCGCGAACGAGATGAACACGACGGTCCAGGAGCCAATCGGTATAGCTTCCCGGCAAGTCCGGGATACACAATGCTTCACCGATACGCAGGAACACGTCAAATAAGTCGCGCTTTTCAGACTGTGAGAGCGGTCTGTAAAGGAGCGCGTAAGCACGCTCCGAATAGTCAATCAACATGTACAGCACGTCGCGGAAAGCCCAATCAGGTATTGTCTGCTTCCTCTCGTGCTCGACGGATGCATGTCTCGCGTTTATTCGATCCAGGGTTCGATGCGCCGTCTCCTCATCTACAAACACGATCTCCTGAGCGTAACGAACAGTGGAGAAGAGCCGTCCGATTGGATCACGCGGAATCTCACCGGTAAAGAAGAGCCAATCTACAGCGCGGTTGAGCGCGAACTCAGCCGCAGAGCCCGCGAAGATAAGCAGCACAAGGTCCGGATTGCCCCAGATTGTGCGTACAATTGACCGATGGTCAACAAAATCACGCATGACTTAAGAACTTCTTGAGAACTGCTTGATTAATAGCTGGTCAAATTTAAGTTAGAATGTATCCTCTATGAGCAAACGATATCAAAAGTCATCAAGGTTCGGCCTGAGTCGTACCACTACTGACATATTGTTGTTTGCCCTTTTTGCAGCGGCTCTTGTAACACTCAACAACGTAGTGACGCACAAACCGAAGCTGGAGCAGTCTATAGCACTATTCCTATTGGCATTTGCTCTAAGTGCCGGTCCGATGCTCGTCTTTTCTATTATCTTAAGAAGACGAAATCGATCAACTCGCTTGTTTGCAGAAGCTGTCGTCCGGGCATTACACGAAGGGCTGGACCGGAGCCCGTTTAATCCTCACTTGAACAAACAACATGAGCAACATACCAACAAGACCTCAACCAAACCTCGATGAAGTTATAGAACGCATTAACGCGGAATTTAGAAAAGCCGAGAGCACGCCCTTTTCCGAACATGCCTTTGAAGAATTCCAGGAACAAGTTGGAACGTACGGAGTCGGGCTGATTAGCGAATCCGTCAAGAGAGCTAAGAGACATCAAGCCGAAGGAGTCTCCTCCTCTGACGTACGACACGCAGGTCAATACCTTGTGTCTAGCCCTAGTCATAAGATTTATCGCCATGCGGGAGCACTTGGAGGGGTGCTATTTGGAGCAGCACTGTCGAACGTATTTTCAATGATTACAACTAAGCAATACGGATTAGCACAGATTAACACGGAATAAATCCGATTTTTATCCGTGTGATCTGTGGTCTGTTTTTGTGCCTTTTGTGGCTTCACTCCAGGATGGATAAGTACGCCCTCCAGGGTCCAACTTCGTCGCGATACTGTTTCGCCAACACTCGCACCACTTGCCGGATGTGACCGAGATCGTGGGCCACCCAGGTTGCCAGCAGCTGCTTCAGCGTTACAACTCCCAGCTCCGGGTGCATGCCGCGCTTCGCCAAAAGCTCCGCGGTCAGGTTCAACTTCTGCAACTCGCGCAAGTTTTCATCCCGCAGACGCGCGAAAGTATCGAGCAGCTCGGCGATCGACTTCCCTTTCGACTCCTCGAACATCGCAATACGATCAAAAGGTTCGAACGGCCGCGTCTCGCCATGTTCGAGAATGATCTTAGCACGTGGAATCCAATCAGTTTCTTCGCCATGAATGAGATGGCCGATGATGTCGTATGGACTCCACGTGTCCGGACCTTCGTTGTGAACAAGCCAGGGCTCAGGCAAGTCGCGCAGAAGTGAGTTGAGTGTCGACGGTGTGCGTCGAAGGACCTCGTTCACATGTGCAAGTTCCAGTTCCATGGTGATCTGCCTTTGTGGTTATTTCGATTTCAACGTGAGCATGACTATCTCAGGGGTCACGCCGAAACGAACCGGCATGATGCTTGTGCCGATTCCGGTGGTTACAAACAGGTGATGATTGTTTTCAACCACGTGACCTCGAACATAGCGGTCGCCGTAACGTGACGATTCGACAACAGTGCCGATCAAAGGAAACCTCACCTGACCGCCGTGAGTGTGACCGGCCAGCAACAACGGGACGCGCTGAGGGAGCGTCGGAAAGATATCGGGATTGTGTGTTAGCGCGATCATCGGTTGTCCTTCCGGAACTTTCGCCACCGTCTCTCGAACCCACTGCGGTCGCGTCCAGAGATCCGCGAGACCAACGAGCCATAGCGAAGTGCCGCGCGCATTTATTTCCAGCACTTCATTCTCAAGTACCTTGATGCCATTCTGCTCCAATCCTCGCCGCACACCGTCGACGCTGTACCACGTATCATGATTACCAAGCACGGAGTAGGTGCCAAGCGGCGCGCTGAAGTCTTTCAGGATTGGGCCGAAAGACTCTGGCGCGATGTGCGCTTTTGTCATGTAATCACCGAGTATCACGATGAGCTCGGGCTGGCGCTCGTTTGTGAGATCGACGATCGTGCGCAGCTTTTTGTCATCAATAAAAGATGCACCGACGTGAATGTCTGAAAGCACAGCGACGCGCAGACCGTCGAGCTCTCGCGGCCAGTTCTCGAGCTCGATAGTTTGTTCACGGACGAAGAGCTGGTTGGGTTCGATAAAGAAGGCCCAGAACAGCAACAAGCCGAGCAGCAGAATGAGCGCGTCAAGCGTAACTCGCAGCCGTTTGCCCCAACGCGGAGTGCGTCCCCATTGCATTGGGCCAGGCGGACGCCGTACTTCTCTAATCAGAAAAAACAGCAGTCCCAGCAGAACAGCAACGGCGATTACAAAGGCCAGTCTCATAGCGGGAATTTATCACGGCTGCACCGCAGTTCTGCTATCTTATGCCCGATGAAAAGCACACTCTCCATTCTTTCCCTGCTCTTCTTTTCTTTTGTGAATGCATTTGCGCAAGCGCCTGCTGATCGACAGTTCATACGAACTGATGCGCGGATTGTTGCACTGACCCACGTGCGCGTGATCGACGGCACAGGCGCCACGCCAAAAGACGATCAAACCATCGTCATCAGCGACGGAAAGATTCAGTCGGTTGAGCCAGGCGCGTCCGCGAAGATCCCGGCGAATGCGCAGACACTGGATCTCAATGGCTACACGGTTTTACCGGGCCTCGTCGGAATGCACGATCACATGTTCTTTCCGATGGGTGGGTCGCCGCCGATGTATTCGAACATGGGCATCAGTTTTCCGCGCCTTTACCTGGCGCTCGGCGTCACGACAATTCGGACCACCGGCAGCGTCGCGCCTTACAGCGATCTCGAAATCAAGAAGCTCATCGATGCGGGCCGCATGATTGGTCCGAAAATGCACATCACCGCGCCGTATCTTGAAGGCCGCGGATCGTTCACGCCCGTGATGCACACACTGACTGGTGTTGACGATGCGCGACGCATGGTGAACTACTGGGCTGATCAGGGCGCCACGTCGTTCAAAGCTTACATGAACATCTCGCGCGCCGAGTTGCGCGCAGTGGTTGAAGAAGCACACAAGCGCGGACTCAAAGTCACGGGCCATTTATGTTCGATCGGTTTCAAGGAGGCTGCTGAGATCGGCATCGACAATCTCGAGCACGGCCTGTTTGCTGATTCAGAATTCGTTCCGAACAAACAACCGGACCAGTGTCCGCAGGGCGTTTCAACCAGCCTGCGACAACTCGACATCAACGGACCCGCAGTGCAGGAGACAATCCGCACCCTCGTGTCGAAAAATGTCGCCATCACCTCGACGTTGCCGGTATTCGAAGCTGGTGGCGCGCCGTTGTCCCAATCAGGAATCGGCGCCGGCAGCGCGCTGTTGAATCAACGTGTGCTGAATGTTATGTCTACTGACGCTCGCGTTCGTTACCTGCAAGCGCGAGCGCGCGTCTCGCCGGAGGCAAATTTCGTTGCGTTGCTGCGGAAGGCGATGGAGTTTGAGCGCGCTTTCGTGAAAGCCGGCGGCTTGCTGATCGCCGGGCTCGATCCAACCGGTAACGGCGGCATCGTCGCCGGCTTCGGCGATCTGCGACAAGTGGAACTCCTGGTCGAAGCTGGATTCACAACCACCGAAGCGATCACGATCGCCTCACTTAACGGCGCAAAATTTCTCGGTGAAGATGCTCGCATCGGTTCAATCGCGCCCGGCAAACAGGCAGACTTGATGGTCGTTAAGGGAAACCCGGTCACGACTATCAGCGACATCGAGAACGTCGAGATCGTATTTAAAGACGGAGTCGGTTACGATTCCGAAAAGTTGATCCAGTCAGTCCAGGGACTGGTCGGCATTCGGTAAACTCAGATGGAAGATGACGAACTAGTAACCCTCATTACCTCGCTCGAAAAATTCGCTGCAGAGAGACCTGAATCGTATAAGTTGCGAGTCGCACTGCTCGCGATACTGGGCTATGCGTACCTGCTGTTCGTCGTGTTGGTCTTGTTGGCGATTGTCGCAGTTATACTCTTCTACGCGCGCCTCAACTGGGTGGTGTTGAAAATCCTCTGGATCCCACTCGTCATAGTCGGCATCGTGCTGCGTTCACTCTGGATCACGCTTCCCGAACCGGACGGCGCAGAGTTGCGGCGTGATCGGGCGCCGGCATTGTTTGACCTGATCCATGAAGTCACGACCAAACTCAATGGCCCAAAGATTCATCACGTGCTGGTTACCGGCGACTTTAACGCGGCGGTCGTGCAAATTCCACAATTTGGAATGTTTGGCTGGCTCAACAACTATCTGGTCGTGGGTCTTCCCTTCTTGCGAGCATTCACACCGGCGGAGTTTCGTGCCGTGCTCGCACATGAAGTGGGGCACCTCTCCGGCAAGCATGGTCGCTTTTTCGGGTGGATTTATCGCGTGCGACAGAGCTGGGACGAGGTTCTTACGCGCGTGCACTACGAACGGCATTACGCTTCGTTTCTATTTGAGCCGTTTCTAAAATGGTACGCGCCGTATCTGAGTGCGTACTCGTTTGTACTCGCACGGGCACAGGAACGTCATGCTGACGAGTATTCGGTTGAACTGGCCGGGAGAGATATTGCCGCCGTTACGATGGCTCGATCTGAGGTCAAGGGACGAAAGTTGACCGATGATTTCTGGCCCAGCTTTTTCCGCCAGTCGAAGGAACAATCGAAGGTCCCAAGAGATCCGTTCGAGCAAATGCTGAGCGGTGTGGGGCAACAGATCGGACCAGTGAACGCACAAAAGTGGTTTTTTGAGGCGCTGAGCGTGCCGACAGGTTACGCCGATACACATCCCGCACTGGCCGATCGACTGGCCGCGATCGGTTATGCCAAAGATAGCCCGGAGGTTGCCGGTCTGCTCGATGAGGTCGTGAAAGCAGACGAACAAAAGGAGTCGGCCGCAGCATATTACCTGCGTGACTTACCGGAAGACTTCTTGCCTCGTCAAAATCGCCTCTTGAGAGAACAGCTCGCCCACGCCTGGAGTCAAAGTCATGAACATAACAACGAGGCTAAAAAGCAGCTTGCTAAACTGGAAGAGCAAGCTACGCAACGTTCGCTAACGGTGGATGAACAATGGCGGCGCGTGACGCTTCTCAGTCAAGTCCAGGATGACAACGCAGCCATACCGTTACTGCAAACGATGGTGCTTGAACATCCGGAACACGCCGGCGCTCACTTCGCGCTCGGGGCTATCCTGCTCGACCAGCAGAATGTTGAGGGTGTTAAGTGCCTGGAAAAGGCGATAGAGCTCGGCCCCAACATCGCCAGTGATGCAAGCATGCGGCTCTCGGGATTTTATTTCCAACAGGGGAACAAGGAGTTAGCCGAAACATTCCGCCAGCGTGCCGCGGAGTATTTCAAGCAGGAACAACGGTTACGCGAACAGGCAGTGCACTTCTCACCAGACGACAAATTTCTCCCGCACGAGCTCAGCGAAGTGGTCTTGAAGGAGATCCAGGCTCAACTTCAAAAAGTTCGCGGCTTGAGTGAAGCGTTTCTCGTTCGTAAAGTTCTTGAAGGTTCGAACCGCGTGTATGTGCTGGCCGTGCTTGCCGGATATTCCTGGAACGAAGGCATCAGCGACAAACATCTCGAGCCGCTATTCACAGACCTGTCTCAAGTCACCGGCTTTCCCTCGCCGCTCGTGACCTTGCCACTGGACATAGTTCATGGCGATCTGATCCCGAAGTTCAAAGCAGTCCGGGGAGCCTCAATTTACAAACGAGACTAGTTCTTCGTCATCTTGAGACCGGTGACGATAGCTTCGGTGTTGTGAGCGAAGCGCACGCCGTAGATGCCGTCGGTTGATTTGAGCTTGCCGGTTGTGACGAGGTCGGATTTGTTGTAACTGGCGACGACTTTGTTGTTGATGGCACACTCAACCTTGTCGCCCTTCACTGAAATCGCGATCTCCTGTGTGACGGGTTGGCCAACGCCCGCGGCCTTGTTCACCGCCGGGTCCTCAGCTCCACGTCCATTCATCTGAAACGGTTCTGGTCCAAAACCACGTACGATGAACTTACCGTTGCCGTACGCTGCGCAGTAGAGATAACTCTGCTGGTCCGTTCCGAGATCGTTACCGGCGATCATCAACCCGTAAGGGTGTGGGTGATTGTTGAGGCTCATGTATTTCGGTTCGTTGAACGTCGCTTTGACGGTGTAATCTCCGGACGCTTTGTTTTTCGGATTCCAGTAAGTTACTGCTGGACCAGTGGTGACGTGCAGCGCGTTGCCATCTTTTGCAAGCTTCGCGCTATTGAGCGTCATGCCGGCATCTGCTTCTTTGGCGTCGATCTTTCCGGTCCAGCCTGGAACAGAGATTCCGCCTCCCTCAACTCCTCTGGAGGCTTCCATCTGCCCACCTTGAGAGAAATTAACCGTTGGGACCAACAACAGCGCGAACAAAGCGAGAGCTAAAGCAGTAACGAGACGCATCGTGGAATCCTCCTAAACTGAATCTTTGGAAAGGAATGTGCCCAAGAGGATACACCGAAGCGCTTTGCACGAAAAGTGATTATAGAACTCCCCACTCCGGCTTCACCGCCCGATGTGAATTTGACTCCCTTCCCTCCGCTGCGTCGCTCAATGTGAATTTGCCCCCGTCCCCCGGCTTCGCCGCCCGATGTGAGATACCGTCTTAAAAATCAAGAGCCGATCCTGAAATTTGACTCCATCCACTCCGGCTTCGCCGCCCGATGTGAGGCGAGGCTCTGCCTCGCCGTCATGCTTTTAGATTCCGAAATGGGCTGCGCCCTCGGTTCGGGCTCTGCCCCCCAGTTGGGCCAAAGGCCGGACCAGGGGCTCAGCCCAAGTCTCGGTGGCATTTTAACGGCGAGGCAGAGCCTCGCCTCACATCGGGCGGCGAAGCCGAGTGGATGGGGGTCAAGCTTCAGGATCGGCTTTGAGCTTCAGGTCGATATCCGGCGAAGCCGAGTGGATGGGGTCAAGCTTCAGGATCGGCTTTGAGCTTCAAGTCGGTATCCGGCGAAGCCGAGTGGATGGGGTCAAGCTTCAGGATCGGCTTTGAGCTTCAAGTCGTATCCGGCGAAGCCGGGTGGATGGGGGTCAAGCTTCAGGATCGGCTTTGAGCTTCAAGGCGGTATCCGGCGAAGCCGAGTGGATGGAGTCAAGCTTCAGGATCGGCTTTGAGCTTCAAGTCGTATCCGGCGAAGCCGGGTGGATGGGGGTCAAGCTTCAGGATCGGCTTTGAGCTTCAAGTCGGTATCCGGCGAAGCCGAGTGGATGAAGTCAGGTTTCAGGATCGGCCTTGAGCTTCAGGTCGATATCTCACATCCGGCGGCGAAACCGCAGCCATACGAGCTTAAATGATGTTATTCAAACTGAACTACCAACAAAGTAATCTGAGGCTTGACGGCGGAAGACGAAGTAGAGGATTACGGAGAAGATCACCACGTGCATCAACAAGAACAACGTCGAATGCAGCGCGCTGATGACGATGTGAAAGGTGACCCAGAGAACGAGGAGCCAGCGTGCCCAGTTGTGACCTTTCAGCATGAAAACGCCGGCGACGATCATGAGGATCCGTGAGAGATGGACGTACCAGTGGCTCACTAGATCGCGAAACGGCAGCACACCGCTGAGAAGCGCTATGCTGCCGAATATAATAAAGAGCCAACTGATGATCGTAATCGATCGGGGACGCACGTCTTAACTGATCATCTTGCGCCTGGTTCGCCGGTAGAAAAACGCGCCGCCGCCACCTAACGCCAGCAGGGCGAGACTGCCACCGCCGAACATCATCCACTGATAACGCGAACCCGTAGCGCGCAGCGATTGATTCGTGGCCGGTCGTGCACTCTCGTGATACGCCCGCACGTCGGCATTAGCAATCGCGGTTTCCAAACGCGTGCGGCTGGTCTCGATTGTCCGGAGTTGCGCCAGCACACCATCTCTTTGAATGCTCAACTGCCGCCTGCGCTGCTCACGCAACTCTTCAGGCCTGGTAGAACCAACTCCAGCCAGCGAGCGCTCGATGTTTTCGGGTTTGATACTCTCGTCCAACTCCTGCAATCGCGCGCGCAAATCTGCCTCTACGGCTTGCACGTCGAGCAACTGCAACTTCAGTTTTTCAGCCGATTCCGCGGCACTCTCAGTCTCCTGAGCATAAACGTGTACTGAAAACAACAACCCCACAACCAATATCGCCAAAATGGACTTAAGTTTCATTCCCGTCACCTACTTTCCGTGTCCCAATTCTACTCCGCGTTTGCTATGAACGCGAGCAATCCTCAGACCACGGTGGCGATTTGCTTCTCCCTCGCGCAACTATAATGAATACTCAATAGTTAACGCGTAAAGCAGGCCGGGAAGGTCACAGTCCCGTCAATTTGTTCACGGATCGGAAAAGCTGATCTAAGGTCGCAAACGGATACGTCCGAGGATGTCGTTGAATTGACGTTGAGAGCGTAGTTTTGCGAAGACGGGATCGACTTTGAGATTCATCAACCAGATGTCGCGTTCTTCAACGGCGGTTTCTAACCACTTGAATGCCTGCGCCTGATCGCCGAGTCCTGCATAGATCGCAGCAACCGTGTAAGGCGACACGTAGCGCTGGGCCTGCAACTGCTGCAAATCGTTGAGCACTTGTTTCGCTTCAGCAGTCCGCCCCGACACAGCGTAAGCATGTCCGAGCAGAGCGTGCATCAACGGGCTCCCCGAAAGCTTCACGCCGGTTTGAAACTCCGCGATCGCTTCCGGATACATTCCCTTCGCTTCATACGCCAAACCGAGATAACGACGCGCGGGGAACGAACTCGGATCGCGCTCGAGAATTTTCCGGCATTGCTCGATCGCATTGTCGTTCTGTCCTGACAAGTAGTAGATCCAACCGAGGTGCGAGCTGGCGACAAACGACAGCGGCTCGAGCTCATCAGTTCGCTTTGCTTCCGCGATCGCTTCGTCAAAACGCTCCACCGCTACGAGATAAGAACTGTACCACTGGTGCGCCGGAGCATATCCTGGCTTCAACCTGATCGCTTCCTGAAACTCACGCTCCGTCGCAGTGCGGTCCCAGTCCCAGCGAAACTTGATAAACGCCATCGAAGAGTGCGCTTCGGCGGAGTTCTCATCGATCTCGAGTGCTTTTGTCGCCGCTTCTTTCGCTTTCGGAAAACCTTCCTTCGGCTGCAAGCGGCCGTAAACAACGAGCATGTTGTAACAGTCAGCCAGTCCGGCGTACGCGGCGCCGTAATTCGAATCGATAGCGATGGCCTGGTTGAAGTAGTCGATCGCCTGCAGCAACTCGTCGCCGGTGCGCTTGTTCCAGGCGTTGCGTCCTTTTAAATACAGGCCATAGGCTTCGAGCTGTTTCTTCTCTTCGACATTCAGCTTCAGGCGCAGGTTCTCAAAGATGTCGCGTGAAATGTCGTCCTGCACCAGGAGCACGTCGGAAAGTTTGTGATCGTAGTGCTGGCCCCAGAGCTGTGCGACGTTTTCGAGATCGATCAGATCGGCTTGAATACTGATGATGTCGCCGTGGCGGCGCATGCGTCCGGTCACGACTGCGCGCACGTTCAACTCCTGCCCCACTTTCCGCGGGTCAAGTTCCTTGCCTTTGTACCCTGCAACCACGCTCCGCGGCACAACGCGCAATTGCGGCAACTTGGAAAGGCTGTTGATCAAGCTCTCGGCGATCTTGTCGTTGAGGTACTGGGCGTCAGGGTCAGACGACTCGTCCACAAACGGCAACACAGCGATCGAATTAATCGGTAGCGGATTTCCCCCAGCGTTGCCAAGACCCGTGTAGTAGAACAAGCCGATGAGACTGACGACTACGATGCCCGCGACTAAAGCAAAGATAGGAGTTCGCTTGATTCTGCCAGAGTGACTGGTAGTTTGGCTTATCGTGTTGGGAATCGAGACGACCGGAGGAGTGGCAGGCGGTGGACTGTCCTCGACGGAAGTGTGGATTGGCTCCTCGTGCCACGACTGGTTCGTATCTGCGACAAATCGATACCCGCGACGCGGCACGGTCTCAATAAACTGTACCCCGCCCGGACTCTCGCCCAGCGCTTTCCGCAAGAGCGAAATGTTTTGAGTCAGATTTCCTTCTTCGACAAAGGTGTTGGGCCAGACTCGCCTCATCAGGTCGTCTTTGGCCACGACCTGCCCGCCGTGCTCGACGAGCGTCACGAGAATGTCGAAGACCTTGGGAGTGAGCGGAACTAATTCGCCTTCGCGCAACAGGACGCGTTCCGCGACTTTAAGGCGGAAACGACCGAAATCATAGCTGTGATTGTCCTGCTGAGCCATAAAAACCGGCCTTGAGAAATATCTTTGAGGAAATCTTGAGTGCAGCCTGAGGACTTGTCGAGCGCTCGAGCCTAAGATTCGGGCGTTCGAAAGATAAAAACCGAGTTTTTGACCAAGTCGTTAGGCGAAGTGATTGTAATGCAAGCACTGGACACGAGCAACGCGCGTTTAGAGTTCAACTCCAACCCGACGAGGTATCTCCCCATGATGAATGAAAAAAAGACATCCGAGTTTCTCGAAACCTCACTGATTTATCTTTTGAGTGCAGCAGTCGCGGTCGGCGCCTTCGTGCTGGTGTGGCTAATCTCGATGCTGCTGGGGCTTGGCCAGGCGTGATTTTCTGATGAAAAACCAGGCGCTCGCGGCGCTCGCCAGGGCCAGCGCCGCCGAGGTCCACATGATTACCCGAAAACCAAACACAAACGAATCGGCAACTACTCCCTTTAACTGCTCCCGCGTCCCAGGATCGACATCTGCCGGCAACTCCACGCCCGCCAACTTCACCCGCTGCTCGTAAACCTCATGCTTAAAGCGCTCGTCAACCTGAATCTCGTTCATACGCTGCGCCAGCGTCGCACTGAACGCGTGCAACATCATCACCCCAAACACGGCAATCGCAAGCAATCCCGCAGTGCGCGACACCGCATTATTAATTCCTGATGCCACCCCGGCCTGTTCCTCACCAACAGAACTCATCACGGTGGTCGTTAAAGGCGCCACTGTGATCGCCATTCCGAGTCCAAGAACCACGACTGCAGGAAAGAAACTAGTCCAGTAGTTTGGACTGAGCGATGGAACCGTGAATAACACCAAACCCACGGCAGCTACGATCGGGCCAATGACCAGCGGCAAACGCGCGCCGAAGCGATCGATCAATCCTCCAGACCAACGCGACAATGAAAACATGATTACGACAAACGGCAGCAATGAAGCACCGGCCGCAGTCGCCGAATAACCCTGGATCTGGATCAGGTTGAGAGTGAAAAAGAACATCATCCCACTGAGCGCGGCGTATAAAAACAACGTCAGCAGATTCGCGCCTGAGAAGTCCCGATTGCGGAAGAGGCCCAAGGGCACCATCGGGTTCTTTGCGCGTACTTCGTTGAAGACAAAAAGCGCGAGCGAGATTGACCCACCTACCAGTGACAACAAAACCATCCAGTTTGAGAAGCCGAGCCGCGGCGACTCGATTAGCCCATAGACAACGCCGCCGAGACCGATCGTTGCGAATGCAGAGCCGAGCCAGTCGAGATGTCCGCGATGGTTCTTCTCACGACTCTCCGGCACTTTCCACATCGAGATCGCAAGCACCGCCACCGCGAGCGGCAGGTTCAGGTAGAACGCGGCGCGCCAGGAAATATTCTGGACTAGCCAGCCACCAAGCACCGGACCGATCGCCGTTGTCATCGCTGAGAATCCGGACCATGTGCCGATCGCTTTGCCCCGTTTGTCTTCGTCGAAAGAAGAACTGATGAGCGCCAGACTTCCCGGGACGAGCAGTGCGCCACCGATTCCCTGCAGCGCGCGAGCAACGATGAGTTGTTCGATATTGGCGGCGAACCCGCAGAGTGCGGACGCTACCGCAAAGATCACGACGCCGATGTTGAAGATGCGCCGTCGTCCATAAAGATCGCCGAGCGAACCGCCGACGAGCAGCAGTGCTGATAGAAATAACGAATAAGCTTCAACGACCCACTGAATCCCGATCGCCGTCGCATTGAGGTCAGTTTGGAGGAAAGGAAGCGCGACGTTAACAACCGTGCCATCGATAAACGCCATGCTCGAGGCAAGAATTGTCGCCGCTAGAACCCATCTGCCCATTTATCCGTCTAAATCTGTGGCCTAAAACGGTTCGTCTATTGACGCGCTTTGCTTGGTGAAAAACTTTGGCCCCTCCGGTGTGATGTACAAACAGTCTTCGAGGCGAATACCAAATTCACCATAGATCACAACCGTCGGCTCATCACTGAAACACATCCCGGGCTGGATCGGCGTCTTGTTCCCGCGCACAAAGTTGGTCCACTCATGACCGTCCAGACCAATGCCGTGACCGGTGCGGTGCGGCAAACCCGGCACCTTGTAGTCCGGACCAAAGCCGGCGTCCATGATCACCTTGCGTGCTGCGGCATCAACCGCCTCACACGGCGCACCAACTTTCGCAGCCGCAAATCCAGCATCCTGCGCCTTGCGCTCGAGATCCCATATCTGTCGCTGTCGATCGGTGGCTTTCCCAAACACAAACGTGCGCGTGATGTCTGACTGGTAACCTTCGATACTGCAACCACCATCCATCAACACGACGTCGCCTTCGCTCAAACGCTGCGGCGTGCTACTGCCGTGCGGAAACGCAGTGAACTTTCCAAAGCTGACAAAGATCCCACCCGACGTTCCGAGCGCGCGGAAAGCTGCCGCGCAGTTGCCGGCAAACTCACCTTGCGTCATGCCTTCAGTCATGCTGTCGCGCGTGGCTTTGTAAGCAACGATCGTGATGTCGTTCGCGATCTGCATCAACGCCAGTTCAGCCGGCGACTTGAACATGCGGCCACCGGCTGTGACCGGCGTTGCACTCACAAACTTCAACGCCGGCGCCGCAAGACGAATCCCGTCGTAGAGAAAGAATCGCACGCGCTCTTCCATGCCGACATTGCCGGTGCGCACGCCGCGGTCTTTGAATATCTCGGCGACGCGTTGGTAAGGGCTTTCGTCTTCTTCCCAGGTGCGGATGTCCGTGCCCATCTTGATCAGTTCGCGAGCGCGCTCTTCTTCAAACTTCGGGCACACCCACGCAATCTCGCCGCGCGCGGGAATCACCATCGCAAGCATTCGCTCGCTCGTGCCCCAACGCATGCCGGTGTAATAGAACATGCTGCTGCCCGGCTCGACGTAGATCGCGTCGATGCGATGGTCGCGCATCAGTTTCTGCGCCTTTTCAATGCGGCCTTTGCGTTCCTCGAGTGTGATCGGGACGACGTTGTCAGTCATGCGACGCAAACGTCGAATCGGCTCGGGCTGTGTGCTTTGTGCGTAAGCAATCGAGTTGCCGAGCACCGCTGCTCCGGCCATACCTGCGGACAAACGTAGAAAGTCTCTGCGATCAGTACACATTGATTATGGGGCCTCGGTGTTGGTATTACCGCTCAGATCTTAGCCACAGATTAACACGGAAAATGCGGATCAAACCAAATCCGTGCTATCCGTGTTAATCTGTGGCCAATTTGCCAAAGCTGAGCACAAAACGCACAAATGAATTAATTAAATTCGTATGTGCCTTTTGTGCCTTTTTGTGGCTAGGCTGCAATTCTGTTGTGGCGCAGAAGGTGCTCCGTTGGGGCGCCGATCCGAGCGGTGGCGCGCCGTACGTCTTCACCGATCCCGCGAATCCCGATCAATACATCGGCTACGAAAAGGAGATGGTCGACGCACTGGCCCAGGCGATGGGACGCCGCGCCGAGTTTGTCCCGAGCGATTGGCAAACACTCGTCTCCGCGCTGCAACGCAACTCATTCGACGTGATCGTCAATGGTCTCGAGCCGACCGGAGATCGGGCGCAACAGATCCTCTTCAGCAAGCCGTATTACATCTTTCAGCTTCAGCTCACCGTTCGCCGCGACGACAATCGCATCAACTCAATCGACGACTGCAAGAACCGCATTGTCGGAACACTCGGAAACACAGCCGCGTCGCGTCTGTTGGAACAACAAGGCATACCTCTCCGCAACTATGAAGATCCGGTCGGCGCCTATCGCGATCTCGAGTTGAAGCGGATCGACGCAGTCGTGATGGATGTGCCCGCCGAAGCTTTTTACGCACGCTCGAATCCGAAGCTGCGACCTGCCGGGCCACCATTCACGCGTGGTCTTTACGTTATCGGATTGCGCAAAGGCGACCTCGCGTTGAAGGCCGAAGTCGACGCCGCCATCGACAAGATCATCTTCGACGGCACGCTCGAAACTATTCTCAAGAAGTGGGGTCTTTGGAACGACGCGCAGGTCGAGTTTCAAGCGCCGATTCGCGCCGGAACGCAGTCGACCAAAGTCGAGGAATACACGTCAACTACCACCACCTTCAACTGGCGCGAGGCGCTCTGGCGACTGACGCGTGCGGCAACTGTGACAGTGCTAATCGCGCTCGGCTCGATGGTAATCGCGGTCGTCCTGGGTCTTCCACTAGCTGTCGGGCAGTGGAAAGGTCCGGCATGGCTGCGCGCGTTCTGCACGCTTTACGTTGAGTTCTTCCGCGGCACGCCGGTGCTGGTCCAACTTCTCTTTCTTTACTTTGGCTTGCCTGTAATCGGCATCGCGATGCCCGGTTGGTTGACGGCGCTCGTGGGACTCGGCTTGAACTACGCTGCTTACGAATCGCAAGTCTATCGCGCTTCGCTTGAAGCGATTCCAAACGGTCAGTGGGAAGCTGCTTACTCGCTCGGCATGAGTCCGGTGCTGGCATTCAGGCGCATCATCATGCCGCAGGCGTTTCGCATCGCGTTGCCACCGATGACGAACGACTTCGTGTCGCTATTCAAAGACACTTCCGTCGCGTTTGCGATTTCCGTTTGGGAACTGGCTACGGCATATCGCGAACTTGCCAACGCGTCAGGACAGTTCCTGCTGCTCGGACTGGCGGTGTCTGCGTTTTATCTCGCGATGAGTTTGCCGATGGCACATCTAGCGCGCCGGCTGGAGCGACGAATGAGTAATCGGGCAACAGAGCGTCTGGAGGAGGCGCCCGTATGATTCGCGTCACTGACCTGCGCAAGCGCTTTGGCGATAACGAGATCCTCAAAGGGATCTCTTTCGAGATGCGGCCGCAAACTGTGCTGGGCGTGATTGGCGCTTCGGGTAGTGGGAAGTCGACGCTGTTACGCTGTCTCAACGGTCTCGAAACGATCGATGGCGGAACGATTGAATGTGACGGCGTGCGGCTGGAAGCCGGGTTGTCGCCTGCTGAGTATCGTCGTCGTGTGAAAGAGCTGCGACTGAAGGTCGGCACTGTCTTTCAACATTTCTATCTCTTCCCGCACCTCTCCGTGGTCGGAAACATTATCGAAGCTCCGGTTCACGTGCTGCGCTCGGCAAAGAAGAAAGCAGAGACTGAGGCTTTTGAGCTGCTGGAATCGGTCGGCATGAAACAAACTGCACGACGATATCCCGGATCTTTATCCGGCGGTGAGCAACAGCGCGTCGCGATTGCGCGGGCGCTCGCGATGCACCCGGCTTTGCTGTTACTCGACGAACCAACCAGCGCGCTTGATCCGCGTCGCATAAACAGCCTGCGCGCTTTACTGCGAACCTTCGTGGATCGCGGTCACACGATGATCATCATTTCCCACTCGATGGGCTTTCTTGGCGGGGTCTCAGATAATATTTTGTTTATGGAAGGCGGTGTAGCTGTCGAGTACGGCCCCACAGACGAGGTATTGAACTCTCCCCAAGACCCACGCACCAAGGACTTCTTAAAACAAGCCGAGTAACAAATCCGTCCTCAATCCGTGTAAATCCGTGGCCCTGGTTTCGCGCCTGAGAGACTGTCGAGATACTTCTCAAACTGCACTTGGTCGTCGACGTTGGTTATCCTCGTGCCCAAAAGATAACCCTGCCCGGAGTAAGGCGTGCTGAGCCTTTCGCATCGCACCGGGCTCACTTCCAACCCGATCACCCCGCCCGGCACGTGCAGCGAGAGATTCAAACGATTCCCGCCACTACAAAATCTTTCGTCGATGATTGTCGAAGGAAGGACCATCCCCAGGCCCGCGGCGCTGACATCGTGCGTGCGCCCAAGGAAGATGAGAGACGAATCGGAGTTCTGAACGTCGTTGTCCAGCAACGACAGGTCCGCGACAAGCTCTATCTCGCATTTTGCTTTGAGCCTGCGCACTCTGCGGCGTTCTATTGATGAGGCAAGCTTATCCAAGCTGGTCAGTCTTCCTTGTCGGGAGTAAATGAGACCGTTGCCAGTTTCCTCAAACTCACTCTTAATGATAGAGGCCCGCAACCGGAGGCCACCTTCGCCGGTTGGCCAGTAGTAACACGAAACGATAAATTTGTACATGAAGAAGCTGATAAAACAGAGTTGAGAGTTAAACTCTGCCGCCGTTCCCGGCTTTCCTGTAATTTTCGTTTATCGAATGAGTTAAAAAGCTCAATACGGCTATAATCCCACTTTCCGAAACCCCATGGCATCCACCGATCTGCTCAACCCCCGCGCGCAGCTCATAGCCATCTTGCAGTTGGCATATTCGGGCGAATTGGCGGCGGGCTATGCTTACCGCGGCCACTGGCACTCAGTGAGCGATCCGGAAGAACGCCGGAGCATCAAGAAGATCGAAGACGAGGAGTGGCAGCACCGGAAACTTGTGGGCGAGATGCTCGAAAGTCTTGAGGCTGGACCAAACAAAGTGCGGGAAGTACGAGCAACGGTGGTGGGCCGCGTGCTGGGGCTGTTGTGTCACGTCAGCGGCTGGTTCGCGCCGATGTACGGGGCAGGCCGGCTCGAGAGTCGCAACATCGTGGAGTATGAAACGGCGGCGCGTCATGCGCTCGCGTGCGGGCGCGAGGATCTCATTGATTGTCTTTTAACGATGGCAGAGGTCGAGTGGGAACACGAAAAGTACTTTCGTTCGTGCGTGCTGCGACATCGTTGGTCCAGGAGAGTTTCGATTTGGCCCGAGCCGCCGCCAAAAGAGTCGATTCGCGCGTCGTTCGACATGGAAGCTAGCCACAGATGACACGGATTGTTTACGGATTTTTGCTCGTGTTGCTTTTGCTGCCTGGTTCTATCCAGGCGCAGCCGCAGAGGAAGCTTGCCGCTGAGGTGAAGGCGGAGTTTCTGCACGCGTGGAATGGGTACAAGAGATACGCGTGGGGACACGATGACCTGAAGCCGCTGTCGAAGAGTTATCACGACTGGTATCCGCAACCGCTGCAGATGACCGCGGTCGACGCGCTCGACACGATGATCATTATGGAGCTCGACGACGAGGCTGCAACGACGAAGCGGTATATCCTCGAGAATCTCTCCTTTGATAAAGACATTGAGGTCCAGAACTTCGAGATCACGATCAGGCTGCTGGGCGGCTTGTTAACGAATTATCAGCTCACTGGCGACAAGCGTTTTCTCGACCTGGCGGAAGATCTCGGCAATCGACTGCTGCCGGTCTTCAACTCACCGACCGGCATGCCGTATCGCTACGTCAACTTGAAGACCGGGAAAGTTAGCAAGCCGATCAGTAATCCCGCGGAAACGGGAACGCTGATTATCGAGTTTGGCACGTTGAGCAAGCTCACCGGCAAGCCGATCTTTTACGACAAGGCGAAGCGCGCGCTGGTTGAGACTTATAATCGCCGTTCGAAGATTGGCCTGGTGGGTGAATGGATCAATGTCGAGACGGGCGAGTGGACCAACACCGACAGTCACATCAGCGGCGCGATCGACAGTTATTACGAATACCTTTTGAAGTGCTCGCTGCTGTTTGGCGATCAGGACTGCGGGCGCATGTGGAACGAGAGCATCGGGGCGATCAACAAGTATCTCGCCGATGAAGTAAAAAATGATCTTGGCGACGAGCTCTGGTATGGCCACGCGGACATGAACACCGGTGCGCGACGCGCAACCACTTACGGCGCACTCGACGCGTTCTTTCCGGCGGTGCTTGCGCTTTCAGGTGACTTGAAGCGTGCAAAGCGTTTGCAGGATTCGTCGTACCGCATGTGGAACCACGAAGGCATCGAGCCTGAGGAGTTTGATTACCGCGCGCGTAAGATCACGTCGCCGGCGTATCACCTGCGGCCCGAGATCGTCGAATCAACTTACTATCTCTATCGTTACACGAAGGACACGAAGTACCTGTTAATGGGCGAGAAGCTCTGGCGCGATTTCGTGAAGCACTGCCGCACCGAGGATGGCTACGCGGCGTTAAAGAGCGTGGTGACGAAAGAGAAGAATGATTCGATGCAGAGCTTTTTGTTTGCAGAGACCTTCAAATACTTCTACCTGCTCTTCTCACCACCGAGCACGCTCGATTTCGAGAAGGTGATCTTCAACACCGAAGCACACCCCATTAGAAAATTTAGATAAAGCCATTCTTAACCACAAAGACACGAAGGCACCAATTATTTAAAATTAGTACCTTCGTGCCTTTGTGGTTAAATTTTTATTTATAGTCGACGCCCAGGTTCTCAAACAGGAACGCATAAATATCTCGCGTCTGCTCGATCGCCTTCGTCGTGTTGCTCGCGCCGTGAGCCGACTTCGTATCGACGCGGATGAGAATCGGGTTCGGACCACCCTGCCCCGCCTGCAACGCCGCCGCATACTTGTAGTTGTGCGCAGGCACGACGCGGTCGTCGTGATCGGCGGTCGTGATCAAGGTCGCCGGATACTTCACGCCCATTTTGATGTTGTGAATCGGCGAGTAAGCATAGAGCGCCTTGAATTCAGCTTCGTTCGCTTCCGCTGAACCATAGTCTGCGATCCAGTTCCAGCCAATCGTAAATTTCTGGAAGCGCAGCATGTCCATCACGCCTGCCGATTCGATCACCGCCTTGAACAGCTCCGGACGTTGATTCGACACCGCTCCCACGAGCAGTCCACCATTTGAGCCGCCCTGGATCGCGAGCTTGCTCGGCGACGTGTACTTGTTTGCGATCAGCCATTCGGCCGCGGCAATGAAGTCGTCGAACACGTTTTGCTTCTTCAGCTTGGTTCCGGCTTCGTGCCACTTCTCGCCGTACTCACCACCACCACGCATATTCGCCGAGGCATAAACCACGCCCTGTTCGAGCAGCGCCATGCGAAGTGAGCTGAACCCGGGAGAGGTGACGACGTTGAAGCCGCCGTAGCCGTAGAGCAGCGTCGGATTGTTACCGTCGAGCTTCAGGCCTTTTTTATAGACCAGGAACATCGGCACGCGCGTGCCGTCTTTGCTGTTGTAGAAGATCTGTTTGGTTTCGTAGTTCTCGGCTTTGAATCCGGGAATATCGACGGTGCGAAAGACTGTCGACTTCTTCGTCGCAATGTCGTACTTGAAGATCGTCGGCGGGTAGTTGAACGAAGTGAAGCTGTAGTACACGTGCTTATCATCGTTCAGACCGCCAAAGCCACCGGCACTTCCCACACCAGGCAGCACGATTTCGTTTTCGAGCTTGCCATCAAGACTAAACACGTACGCCTTCGTTGCGACGTCTTTGCGCCACGAAGCGAAGAGCTTGCCGCCGGCAGTGCCCGTGCCCTGCAAAGGTTCCTCGCGTTCCGGCAAAATGGCCTTCCAGTTTTTCTCGTCGGGATTCTGCGGATCGACCAGGACCACGCGGCCGTTCGGCGCGTTCTTATCGGTGCGGATCAGAAACTTGTCGCCAACGTTATCGATGAAGCCGAAGCTGTCGTTACCGATTTCAGCAACGATGGGTTTGAACTCTTTGTCATCCTTCGACAGGTCTTTGTAGAAGAGTGCATTGCCCCTCTTGCCCTTGCCGCGTTCGGAAACATTGAGAATCGCGAAGCGCTCATCTTCGGTGGTGCCGACGCTTTGAAAACGCTGCGGGTTTGCCTTGTCTTCGTAGACGAGGACGTCTTCTGACTGCGGTGTGCCGACCTTGTGGAAGTAAACAGTTTGAAATTCGTTCTTGCTGCTGAGTTCCCTGTCCTTTTCCGGTGCTGGATAACGACTGTAATAGAAGCCATCACCCTGCCAGGAAACACCTGAAGCCTTCAGCCATTTGAGCTCATCAGCGAGCTTCTTGCGTGTCGCCACTTCCATGACGCCGATCGTGACCCAGTCAGAGCCGCCTTCAGAGGTGCCAATCGCGACATACTTACCGTCTTTCGAAAGTGAGAACGCGCTCAGGACGGAAGTACCGTCAGCCGAGAACTTGTTCGGATCGAGAAAGACTTCGGAAGCGCCGTTTTCACCTTTTTGAATGTAGATGACGCTCTGATTTTGCAAGCCGTCGTTCTTCGTGAAGAAGTAAGTATCACCACGACGGAACGGCGCGGAGATACGCGGGTAGTTCAAGAGCTCGGTCAAGCGTGCTTTGAGTTTTTCGCGATACGGGATTTTATCGAGGTACGCGAAGGTAACTTTGTTCTGATCGTCGACCCAGGCTTTTGTATCCGCTGAGGTCTCATCCTCGAGCCAGCGATACGGATCGGGGACCTTGGTGCCGAAATAATCGTCGACGACGTCAACTTTCTTACTTACGGGATAGACAATCTTCGGATCGTTGGTTGAGCGTGCTGAGCCGCCGTTAGCGCCGGCGCCGCTGACGTTCTGCGCGCCTGCGCGTTGCAGGATGGGCGCGACAGCGGCAATTGCAAGGACAGCCGCCACAAACAAAAAGGCAAACAGGCTTCTTCGGTTATTCATATTGCTTCTCCGGGGCAGGATTTGAACCGTTAACTCTAATAAACACCGCCGGAAAGATCAATGTGGCGAATTAACTCCGGAAAAGAATTAGGGTGGCTCATTGCCTTGCAGCACAGCTTGCATCAACTCTTCGCGTCACACTATTCTGCGGCCGTAATGCATACCTTGAGCACTACGTAAAAGAATGGTATAGCGTCGACTATGACAAACGCACCCCTGTCGGAGTTTGACGATGCCTCACTTCTTAATTGACTGCTCTGAGTCGATCTTGACTCTCACGGACCCTGATGAACTGATGCAGTCGGTTTACGCTGCGGCAGAGTCGACCGGGCTGTTCGCGAGCAGCGGCGTCGGTGGGATCAAAGTACGGCTCCGTCCCTACAGGCATTTCATGAATGTGGATGCCCACGCTCATTTCGTGCACGTGTTCGCGAACCTTATGGAAGGCCGCACCCAGGAGCAGAAAAAGGCACTCTCCGAAAAAGTCGTGCGCACGCTCAAGCGGCTGCTCCCTGATGTCCACATCATCTCGATGAACATCCGTGACTTTGAGAAGGCGACCTACTTCAACGCGAGTATGATCGATGTGACTGAGTGAG
>Ga0207670_10000283_pt1 | contig 31395 bp, 13 predicted proteins | sample KBSS23HmetaG_FD_184339 | JGI IMG/M metagenome (GOLD analysis project Ga0207670, IMG submission 184339) | Switchgrass rhizosphere microbial communities from Kellogg Biological Station, Michigan, USA - KBS S2-3H metaG (SPAdes) (version 2) | ecosystem: Host-associated > Plants > Roots >... | reverse complement strand
GGGGACGATCGAGTTTCTGGGGCGGGTGGACCATCAGGTGAAGATCCGTGGCTACCGGATCGAGTTGGGGGAGATCGAGGCGCGGCTGCGAGCGCACGAAAGTGTGCAGGAAGCAGTGGTGCTGGAGCGCGAAGATACGATTGGCGACAAGCGGCTGGTGGCCTACGTAGTGAGAAGAAACGACCAGGTTGCAGCAGAGAGCCAGGAAGATGGAAAGACCGTGAATGGTTGGCAAACTGTATTTGAGCAGATCTATGAACAGAAAGAAGCCGGGATGGAAGATGAGCTGATCAATCCGAGGGTGTGGATCAGCAGCTACACCGGCGAATCATTTCCCGAAGAAGAGATTCTGGAATGCGTCGAGAACACCGCGCGCCGGATTCTTGATTTGAAGCCGAAGCGAATCCTGGAGATAGGCTGCGGAACCGGATTAATTCTGGCGCGGGTAGCGCCTTACTGTGAGGAGTACTACGGAACTGATGTCTCAGGCGAGGCGCTACAACAATTACAGCGATACGTGAAAAGGGCTGGCCTCGATGATCGAGTAAAGCTGTTGCAGCAGGCGGCGGACGATCCTGGAGAGACGCCGCGGGAACACTTCGATGTGGTGGTGCTGAATGAAGTCGTGCAGTACTTTCCCAGCCTGGAATATTTCCTGCAAGTGCTGGATGTAGCGCGCGAGGCACTGGTAAAGGGCGGAAGTATTTATCTGGGAGACATCCGGAACCTGGATTTGTTGGAGGCCTTTCACTACTCAGTAGAGTTGTACCGCGCCAACGGCGAGATGAAGGTGGAAGAGTTGCGGCGGCGCATTCGGAGGAGGATGAAGACTGAGAAGGAATTGGCGCTATCCCCGGGACTGTTTGCGGCGATGCAGGAAGAGAGCGGGTGGATCCAGGAAGCTGTAGTGGAGTTGAAAGATGGGATTTACAGAAATGAGTTCACGAAGTTTCGTTACGACGCGGTCCTGCACACGAGGAGAAGAAAGGAAGTTGCAGCCGGAGGACGGCAGGATTGGGAAGCTGCGGGCTGGAACGTGGAAAGATTACGTCGCGAACTTTCCAGCGGAGTGCCGGAGCTGGTCTTCACGGGAGTGCCGAACGCGCGCGTAGAGATGGATGTAGCAGGTGAGGACTGGCTCAGCCAGGCAGCGGATGACGACGATGTTAGCGAACTTCAGTTCATGCTGGCTGGGATGGGAAATGGAGGCAAAGGAGTTGATCCGGAAGCAGTGCGTGCCCTCGGACGAGAGTTTGGCTATGAAGTTGGAGTGAGTTGGCCGAGTAGCGGCGCACGTGGAAGTTATGAAGCTCTGCTGTGGCAGGCTGAGCGGCGGCAACCGGTGAGGGATGAGTTAACGGAAGTGGGAACAGATACAACGTTAAGCGAGCAGGGGCCACGCTGGAGCGAATATGCGAATCGCCCGTTGGCGGATTGGGTAGACGGCGGAATGGCTGGAGAGCTGCGTGAGTATTTGCAGGAACGGTTGCCAGGCTACATGGTGCCGGCGGCATTTATAGAGCTGGAGAAACTGCCGTTGACACCCAACGGGAAGGTGGATCGCAAGACCCTGCTTGCTACTGAGGGAGACGCATATGCGGGGCGCGGCTATGAGGAGCCGACAGGTGAGGTGGAGACAACACTGGCAGAGATCTGGGCAGAGGTGTTGAAGGTGGAACGAGTGGGCCGTCGCGACAACTTCTTTGAATTGGGCGGACATTCATTGCTGGTAATGCGAGTTGTCTCGCGATTGAGGAAAGTTATGGATGTTGAGGTGACGATTGGCGACATGTTTGCACATCCAGAGTTAGCCTCCCTTGCCGAGCGTCTGATCAATTTGCAGCTCGAGCAATTTGATCCAGAGAAACTAGCGGGTCTGGTGAACTTCATGCGAAGCTCCTATTCCGATTGATCTTGGAAGCAGGTCGATCTCTTCCTGCGCCTCGCAGTAAAAGAACCGCGAAATAAATAACCGCAGAGCGGTACAAACTTCGATACAGCCACTGACGTGGATCACAAAGCACGCGCGAAGTTGCGGTAAGCCACGGTCACCCTCAAACAAACCAACACAACGACTGCGAAACGAATGCGGCGCCACCCCACCAATCACAGGTGACGGTCGAACTGGTGTTAGCTCCAAGTGGCTTTGCACGAAAAGTCTGGTGTCTCTGTGTAACCTCTGTGGTTGTTTTTTTCAAACAATTCCTTAACCACAGACACAAAGGTTGCACCAGAGAAGAATTCCAATCAGGACTTTTCGTTCAAAGCTGGTCCAAGTTTAAGCTCAGCCTAAGGATCTCAACATGTCAAATTACATTTCACTGCTAGCTCGATATCTTCGACCCCACGTTCTCCGCGTGGTCTTGCTCTGTGTGTGCCTTTTCGGGGCGATCGGATTAACGCTCTTCATTCCGCAGACCGTACGCTCTTTCATTGACCTTGCCACCGGTGGCGGCGGAATGAATGACCTCATACGTTTGGCGCTCACCTATCTTGGCCTGACATTTCTGACCCAGTTGCTTTCCGCTGGTTCGGCATATCTTTCGACAGACGTCGGCTGGAGGGCGACTAATCTGCTCCGGGCGGATCTCTTTAGGCAAACGCTTGACCTCGATATGGCTTACCACAAGGACCGTATGCCAGGCGAGATGATCGAGCGTGTCGATGGTGATGTCTCCAGCATCTTCAATTTCTTCGCGCAGTTTTTCATTCGCATATCGGCGGCCTTCCTGCTGGTTATCGGAACGCTCGTGATGCTCTGGCGCGAAAACTGGCTGGTAGGTCTTAGCCTGACCATCTTCGCGATTTGCGCGATTGCCGTCCTGCACTGGCGCCGCGGTATCGCCGTCGGGCCTACGAAACAGGAGCGCGAGCTCACGGCGCGAATCTTCGGCTTCATCGAAGAACGGTTAAGTGGCCTGGACGACATTCGCGCGAACGGCGCCGGGCGCTACGTGATGCATCGCTTTCTCGAATTGCAGCGCGACTGGTTTGCAAAGGCGACGCGGGCCAACTGGTTGCGCGGGTCGATCTGGTTCTGGACAAATCTGTTTTTTGCCATCGGCTACATCATGGTCCTCGGTCTTGGTGTATGGCTCCATCTTTCAGGCGTGGTCACGTTGGGCACCGTCTACCTGTTCTTCAGCTATATGTCGATGCTCGAGTCACCTCTGGAGCAGATCGCGTCTCAACTACAGGAGTTCCAGCGCTCCGCCGCAGGCATAAATCGTGTGCGTGAGCTCATGAACGGACCGCGCACGATCGTGAGTGGCGAGCGCACACTCGCAAGACAGCCCCACTCGATAGAGTTTGAGGAGGTGCGCTTTCGCTACCTCGAACAGGACGTGCTGAAAGGTCTGAGCTTCTTCCTGAAACCGGAGGAGACGCTTGGTCTGCTCGGCCGCACCGGCAGCGGCAAGACAACGATGATCCGGTTGGCCTCCCGCTTATATGATCCCACCGGAGGCCGCATCCTTATTGACGGTGTCGATCTCCGGGACGCTCATCTCCGCGACGTCCGCCGCAGCGTCGCTCTCGTGACGCAGGACGTTCATCTCTTCTGCGGCACGATCCGCGACAATCTGACATTCTTCAACTCGAGCGTGAGCGATGAGTGCATCCTGGAGGTTCTTGATGAGCTGTCTTTGCGGTCATGGATCGAAGAGCTGCCTGAGAAGCTCGACACGATGCTTGGACCGAGCGGCAGCGGGCTTTCGGCTGGGCAATCTCAATTGCTTGCCTTCGGGCGGGCTTTTCTCCGCGACCCTGGCATCGTGATCCTCGATGAACCTTCGAGCCGTATCGACCCCGCCACTGAGCGTCTGGTAACGCGCGCAGTGGACCGATTACTGAAAGACCGCACCGGAATCATCATCGCGCACCGCCTGGCAACAGTTGCGCGCGTGGACAAGATCATGGTGCTTGCCGATGGAAACATTGTTGAGTATGGCTTGCGCGAAGTGCTGGCCCGCGATCCGGACTCCCGGTACAGCATGCTTTTGCGGCTCTCGGCCGAAGCGACGAATCTCGATGAACAGCTGGAGCACATTGAATCTGTAAGTCTCGTTGAGCAGGTGGAGATAATATGACAACTACACAATACCTACTCCGTCTTATTGCATGGCGCCGTGGCGAATTTGTGAAGAACTGTTTCGCATGGACGTTGTTTCACCTCTTGCCGTTGACCTATGCCTTGGTGATAAAGGCTATCTTCGACACTCTCTCGGGCCGGGCGACGATAGGTCTCAATCCATGGACCTTAATCGCGATTCTGGCTTCGGCTTATGTGTTGCGCCTGGGCAACTTTGTCTGGTGTTTCCAGCTCTTTAGCCACTACAACTACACGCTTTATGCATTCCTCCGGCGTAACTTGCTCGACTATCTGATGACGGCTGGAGGGGCGCGCATATTGCCGGAGTCGCCGTCCGGAGCGGTGACTCGCTTCCGTGATGACATCAGCGATATCAACCTCTATATCGAGCGCTGGGTCGATGTCTGGGGGAATCTTGCCTACAGTATCTTCGCGATCGCGCTTCTGTTCTGGATTGATCCTGTGATCGCGGGCCTCGTCTGTCTACCGCTCTTTGGCGGAACACTGGTGATACGCCTGCTCCAAAACAACATCCGCAAGTTCCGTCTTCAATGGCTCGAAGCGACGTCCCGCGTGACCGACTTCATCGGTGAGGCTTTTGCCGCGGTGCAGGCGGTCAAAGTCGCGGGCGAAGAAGATGCGATGACTGAGCGCCTTCGAGTGTTGGGCCATGAGCGTCGAAAACGTGCGGTCATAGATGTGCTGCTGATGGAGATGATTCGCGCTTTTAACAATGGCCTTGTTTATGTCGGGATCGGGTTGCTGTTGACGGGTGCGGCTTGGAAGATGGGACGCGGTAATTCGTTTAGCATCGGTGATCTTGTGGTGTTCATTCAGATACTCCCGCGAGTGACCCAGGTTATGACCTTCATAGGCGGCATGATGGCTCAGCAAAAAAGGGCCGGCGTCGCTATAGAGCGGCTGGAGAAATTATTGGTTAACGCGCCGGAAGGTCAAATCGTCAATCCGGCTCCGCTGGTCCTGACAGGACCGCTCTCGTCGTTTGTATCCAGCCGGCCGGAGGGAGTACGTCTGGAGACGCTCGAGGTCGTCGGCTTGAGCTTTCAGTATCCGGGCGCGACGGCGGGAATTGAGGGGCTGAACTTCTCGCTCAGACGTGGTGATTTCGTCGTCATTACGGGTCGCATCGGCTCGGGCAAGACTACGTTGCTGCGCGTGCTTCTGGGATTACTACCGAAGACAGCGGGTAAGGTTTTATGGAATGGCCAGCAGGTTGAAGATCTCGCATCGTTCTTCAGGCCTCCTCATTCAAGCTACACAGCGCAGATCCCCAGGCTGTTTAGCGAAACGCTGGGCGACAACGTGCTGTTGGGCGATACACACGACGATCATCTATTGCCGGCACTCAAATACGCGGCGATGGAAACTGATCTGGCCGCGCTCGAAAACGGTGTTGGTACGATGGTCGGCGCGCGCGGCGTGAAGCTTTCGGGTGGCCAGGTCCAGCGCGTCAGTGCGGCCCGGATGTTCGCGCGTGGCGCCGACCTTATGATTTTTGACGATCTTTCGAGCGCGTTGGACGTGGCAACGGAGAAACAGCTTTGGCAGAGTCTGTTGAGCGGGCCTAAAACAACGTGTTTGGTTGTGAGTCATCGCCGGCCTGCTTTGCTCAGGGCGACTCAGATCCTGGTTCTCGAGAATGGACGACTCACCGCGCGCGGCACGCTCAATGAGCTGCTGGCGACCTGCCCCGAAATGCGACGAATCTGGGACGAAGACTAACACGCCGTACTTACTTCTCCACCTCAAAACAGGAATCACACTTGGATCGGTCAGTGAGCGGTAGCGACCTGATCAGTGATCCAAACGATTTTTGATTCCCATGGTTTGACCAGGTCGCTACCGCTCACTGTACTGACCCGATCCAGGAATGATTTCGGAGTTTTGAGGCAAAGCTGAGGAGACTAAAGAATGTCGAGCCAATTAACCCTGGTTGAAAAAGAGCGACTGCTGAAACTCGCAAAGTCTTTTCGTGTCGAGAGTATTACGACTGCTTTGCCGTCAATCTCAATCGTCGAACAGAGGGAACATCTTCCCTTGTCGTTTGCGCAGCAGCGACTGTGGTTCCTGGCGCAGATAGGCGCCAGCCAGGCCTATCACATTGCCAACGGATGGCGATTGAAAGGGCAGCTTGATCGCGCCGCTTTACGGGGGGCGCTGGATCGGATCGTCGTCCGGCACGAGGCGCTACGCACGACGTTCGTCGCCATCGAGAGCCAACCGGTACAGCGTATCGCAGCGGCAGAAGAGAGCCGGTTCCATCTGCTGGAACACGATCTGGTTGGGGCGACGGAGGCTCAGACCGAACTCGATCGGCTGACGAAGGAGGAGGCGGCTAGCGAGTTTGATCTGGAAGCTGGACCGTTGATTCGCGGGCGCTTGATCCGGCTGGGCGAAGAGGAGCATGCGCTGCTGATCACGATGCACCACATCGTTTCCGACGGCTGGTCCATGGGCGTGTTTATACGAGAGTTGAGCGTGCTCTACGGGGCCTATGTGCGAGGCGAAGCGGACCCGCTGCCGGAGTTGGAGGTGCAGTATGCGGACTATGCGGTGTGGCAGCGACAGTGGATAGAAGGGGAGCTGCTGCGGCAACAGGCAGAGTACTGGGAGCGTAAGTTGGCGGGTGCGCCGACGCTGCTGGAGTTGCCGGCGGATCATGCGCGGCCCGCGGAGCAGGAGTATGCGGGTGGCTGGGTGCGGATAGTACTGGATGAGAATCTGACGCGCAGGCTGAAGGGGTTGAGCCGCAGACACGGGGCGACGCTGTACATGACATTGCTGGCGGGATGGGGAGCGCTGGTGGCGCGGTTGTCAGGGCACGAGGACCTGGTGACTGGGACAGCAGTGGCCAATCGCGGGCGGACAGAGATCGAGGGGCTGATCGGGCTTTTTGTTAACAGGCTGGCGTTGCGGTTGGATGTGTCAGGATCGCCGAGCGTGGGAGAGCTGCTGGAACGAGTGAAGGAGGAAGTGCTGGCGGCACAGCAGCATCAGGACATTCCGTTTGAGCAGGTAGTGGAGATAGCGCGGCCGGTGAGAAGTCTTTCGCACAGTCCGCTGTTCCAGGTGGTGTTTGACTGGGAACAGAATGCCGACGGGGGCGAAGGGCGGGCGATGCCTGGCACCACAAAGGCACGAAGACACAAAGCTTTGACGTTAGGACCGTTGGGCGCCGTATCGGATGTCACATCGAAGTTCGACCTGTCGTTGATCTTGCGGGATGCCGGCGAACGGATTGTTGGTGGTTTGGTGTATGCGACGTCGCTGTTCGAGCGTGCGACAGTGGAGCGTTATCTGGGCTACCTGCGGACGCTGCTGGAAGGGATGGTGACCGATGAGACACAGGCGATAGAGCGGCTGCGACTGATGCCGGAGGGAGAGCGTCAGCAGGTGTTGTATGAGTGGAATGCGACGCGAGTGGAGTATCCGCGCGAAAAACTCGTGCACGAGCTGTTTGAAGAACAGGTGGAGCAGACACCGGATGCGGTGGCGGTAGTTCATGAAGACGCGACGTTGAGTTACGGAGAGCTGAACCGGCGGGCCAATCAGTTGGCGCACTATCTTCGTGAGCTGGGAGTCGGGCCCGATCAACGAGTGGCGATCTGCGCACAGCGCGGTTTGGAGATGATCGTTGGCTTGCTCGGTGTGCTGAAGGCGGGCGGTGCATACGTGCCGCTGGACCCGGCTTATCTCGTGGGGCGGTTGCGTTACATGCTGGAGGACAGTGCCCCGCTGGTGTTGCTGACAGAAAGACGATGGCAAGAGGTGTTTTCCGGAGTGAGCGAAAATCTGGCGGTGGTGGAACTGGATGGAGTAGCCCCGCCGTGGTCCAACCAACCGGCGACCAATCCGCGGCCAACCCTTGTTGGTTTAACTCCTGAGCATCTGGCCTATGTCATCTATACCTCGGCTTCGACAGGGAAGCCCAAGGGTGTGATGGTGGAGCACCGGCAGTTGATTAACTACGTGGCTGCTATTAGCAACAAATTGGGGGTGGAACAAGGCTGGAGCTATGGGTTGGTATCGACCTTTGCAGCAGATTTGGGCCACACGGTTATGTACTCGTCGTTGTTGCGTGGAGGAGCACTGCACGTGGTGCCCAGGACAGACAGCATGGATGGAAAGCGCTTCGGACGTTATTGCCAGGAACGAAGAATAGATTGCGTGAAAATCACGCCCACACATTTTCAATCGCTGTTGGGAGAAGACGGAGGCGAGGAGCGCATCCCGGAGAAGTGCCTGGTGTTTGGCGGGGAATCGCTCGGGCCAGAACTGGTGACGAGAGTAAAGTCGCTGCGACCTGGATGCCGGACCTACAACCACTACGGGCCGACCGAGTGCACGGTGGGTGCATTGTCGGAGGAAGTGGACGCACGAAGAGGATTGGAGAGCAAAGGCGGGGTAGCGCTGGGGCGACCGCTGGGGAACATGAGGGTCTATGTGTTGGATGGAGTTGGAGAACCGGCGCCAGTTGGAGTAGTGGGAGAGATCTATATAGGAGGAGCGGGAGTAGCGCGCGGGTATCTGAATCGATCGGAGGTGACGGGGGAACGGTTTGTGGTTGATCGGTTTGCAGAGGGTGGGAAAGCGCGGATGTACAAGACGGGCGATTTAGGGAGATGGTTGGGAGATGGGACCATAGAGTTTCTCGGACGCAACGACTTTCAGGTGAAGGTCCGCGGCTACCGGGTAGAGCTGGGTGAGATCGAAGCATGCCTGAAGGAGCACGAAGGTGTGCGTGAAGCAGTGGTGCTGGCGCGCGAGCATACGAGCGGCGACAAGCAGTTGGTGGCCTACTACACCACCAGCACCGAGACCAACGGAGAAGGTAGTGAGAGTCTCGGCGTGGAGCCGTTGCGACGACACGTTTCGGCGAAACTGCCTGAGTATATGGTGCCGGCGGCCTATGTGCGATTGGAGAAACTGCCGTTGACGCCCAACGGGAAGCTGGACCGGAAGGCATTGCCGGCGCCGGATAGTGATGCGTACGGAGCGCGAGATTATGAGGAGCCGGTCGGGGAGATCGAGCGGGTGGTGGCGGAGATCTGGGCGAAGGTGCTGAAGGTGGAACGAGTAGGCCGTCGCGACAACTTCTTTGAGCTGGGCGGACACTCGCTTCTTTCGGTGCGAGTTATTGCGCAGATGCGACGGGCCGGGTTGGAAGTAGATCTGCAAGCGCTGTTTGCGACGCCGATGCTGGCTGAACTGGCGGCAGGTATGGAAAAAATGAAGGAGATTATTCTATGAGGATAATCGAACTGCTGGAACAACTCAGCGAAAAGAATGTGATGCTCTCGGTCGACGGAGATGACCTGGTTGTTCGTGGTAAGGAGCAAGTCCTGGAAACTCCTGTATTGCTCGACCTGTTACGCAAAAACAAACAAGCGTTGATCGAGCATATCAAAGCGGGAAAGTACGTTGATCCCAAGGGAACCGTTCAGGTACCTCCGAACCGCATCCCACCCGGGTGCGATGCGATTACGCCAGAGATGCTGCCGCTGGTCCAACTCACGGCCGAAGAGATTGAGAAGATTGTCAAAGTCGTGCCGGGTGGAGCAGCGAATGTGCAGGACATCTATTCATTGGCCCCCTTACAAGAGGGGATTCTCTTTCACCATTTAATGGAGGAAGAGAGTGATCCTTACATACTGTCCATCTTATGCAGCTTTGATAATCGCGAGCGTTTGGAAAGCTACCTCGCCGCTATGCAGGCGGTAATCGACCGTCACGACATCCTGCGCACAGGAGTGGTGTGGGAAGGGCTGGTGGAACCGGTGCAGGTGGTCTGGCGCAAGGCCGTTTTACCAGTGGAAGAGATAGCGCTTGAAGTTGGCGCGGGCGATGGAGTAGCGCAATTGGGTGAGCGCTACAACCCGCGGTCGTACCGGATGGATGCGCGGCGCGCACCTCTATTGCGGGTGGCGATTGCGCGTGATGAGGAAAAAGATCGCTGGCTTATGATGCTGTTACGGCATCACCTGATCGGAGATCACACCACGCTGGAGGTGATGCAGGAGGAGATCGAAGCGTTTCTGCTGGGGCGAGGGGATCGTTTGCCGAAGCCGCAGCCGTTTCGCAACCTGGTGGCGCAGGCGCGGCTGGGGATCAGCCGGGAGGAGCACGAAGCGTATTTCCGCGAGTTACTGGGAGACGTGGAGGAGCCGACGGTGCCGTTCGGGTTGTTGAATGTGCAGGGGGACGGGCCGGGGGTCGCAGAGTCGGAAATGAGAGTAGACACTGCGCTGGGGCGGCGGATACGCGAGCGGGCCCGCAAGCTTGGAGTGAGCGCGGCGAGTTTGTGCCACGTGGCGTGGGCGCAGGTGGCAGCACGGACATCAGGGCGAGCGGACGTGGTGTTCGGGACGACGCTGTTCGGACGGATGCAGGGCGGAGAAGGGACCGAACAGGCGGTGGGATTATTCATGAACACGCTGCCGGTGAGGATCCGAGTCGGAGAACAGGGAGCCGAAGAGAGTGTGCGCGAGGCGCACCGGCAGTTGGCGAAGTTGATGCGTCATGAGCATGCGTCGCTGGCGCTGGCGCAGCGCTGTAGCGGTGTACCTGCTCCGGCGCCATTATTCACCTCATTGTTTAACTATCGACACAATGCGGGAAGTAATCAACCACGCTCCGAAGAGACGACGCGGGTTTGGAAAGGCATTCAAGGGGTAACCAGTTATGGGCGTACTCATTACCCGGTAGTGCTTTCAGTGGATGATGTGGGCGAAAGGTTCAGCCTGGCAACACTCGCAGATGCTTCCATAGATGGGCGGCGAGTATGTCAGTACATGCACCGGGCGCTGGAGTCGCTGGTAGAGGCTTTGGAGAACGAGCCGTCCAGACGATTGAGTGTGCTGGAAGTGTTGCCTGAAGCCGAGCGACGTCAGTTGTTGTATGAGTGGAACGCGACTGAAGCGGAGTATCCGCGCGAGGAGCTCGTGCATGAGTTATTTGAAGCGCAGGCAGAGAAGACACTGGATGCGGTAGCCGTCGTGTTTGAAGACGAGGCGTTGAGTTATGGAGAGCTGAACCGGCGAGCGAATCAGTTGGCCCACTATCTTCGTGAGCTGGGAGTGGGGCCGGATGAGCGAGTGGCGCTCTGCATGGAGCGCGGCTTGGAGATGATCGTTGGCTTGCTGGGAGTGCTGAAGGCAGGTGGAGCGTATGTGCCGCTTGATCCGGCCTATCCGATCGAGCGCATGAGGTATATGCTCGAAGACAGCAATCCGGCGGTGCTGCTTACGCAAACGGATCTGCAAGAACAGTTTGAGGGCTTCAGCGACAGCTTGCAGATGGTTGACCTGGCAGTGGACGCCTCGCAATGGAGGACTCGGCCAGATACGAACCCGGATCGCCTCAGCACCGGTGTTAATCCCGAACACCTGGCTTACCTGATCTATACCTCCGGGTCTACCGGCCTATCCAAAGGCGTCATGGTCTATCACCAGTCGGTGGTGAACCTGTTTTCCGGCCTCAAATCCAAAGTCTACGATATACCTAAAGCCGATTCCTTCCGAGTATCCGTTAATGGTTCGCTGGCCTTTGATACGTCAGTAAAGCAGATCATCCAGTTGTTGGACGGCCATACGCTGGAGATCATTCCCGAAAGCGTCCGGCGTGATGGTGAAGTATTGCTGCAATACGTGCAGGATAGGAACATAGAAGTCTTTGATTGCACTCCCTCTCAACTTCATCTCTTATTGGAGGCTGGGCTGACCGCCGAAAACTTTAATAGTCCCAGGACCGTGCTGGTGGGAGGTGAGCCCATAGAAAAGGTGACTTGGGAGACACTGGCTAGTTCGCAAATCAGGTTCTTTAATGTTTACGGTCCAACTGAGTGTACAGTTGACGCCAGTGTTTGCAGAGTGAGGCCACGACCCGAACCGTCCCTTGGTGGGCCAATCGCAAATACCATGCTGTATGTGCTGGACGAAGATATGAACCCGCTGCCGTGTGGGGCGCCCGGCGAGCTGTACATTGGTGGACAGGGCGTTGCGCGTGGATATTGGAATGATCCAGGAACCACCGCGGAGAAGTTTGTTGCGAGCCCGTTCAACGCTACGCCGGGTTTACGACTGTACAAGACCGGTGATCGTGTTCGCTATCTTTCGGATGGCAACCTCACGTTTTTAGGACGGGTTGATAACCAGGTTAAGCTGCGCGGGTTTCGTGTTGAGCCGGATGAGATCGCTTCTCAGTTGGAACAGCACCCCGCAGTGCGCAAGTCCACGGTCGGCTTACATCCGAATCATGATGGGCACCAGCTTGTCGCATATGTCGTCCTTGACCAGATGCGTTCGACATATATTGCGGGACGAAAGCGACACAAACTGCCAAACAATCTGGCTGTTGTGCATTTGAATCGTAACGAGACGGACTTTCTCTATGAAGAGATGTTCGAAGTTCAGGCGTATTTCAAGCACGGCATTACCATCTCGGACGGCGATTGTGTATTCGATGTTGGAGCGAACATCGGGCTGTTTTCGTTGGCCGTCCACTTACGTGCGAAGAATACGAAGATTTATGCGTTTGAGCCGAGTCCTTCGGTGTTTGATTTACTGGAGACCAATTTACAACTCTATTCCGTAGACGCGCGGTTATACCGTGCCGGCCTTTCCAGTGAAGGCAGGCCGATGACCATGACGTTTTATCCGAAGTTTTCGTTCCTCTCCGGCATATATGCCGACCTTGCTGACGATAAGGAAGTGGTTCGATCTTTTATCCGTAAACACGGGGAGAACGGCAAGGAAGACGTCGACTCTGAAGTGTTGGAAGAGTTGTTGGAAGACCGGTTCGAATCACGCCAGATCGAAGTCAGCATGATGACACTTTCAGACGTACTGCGTGAGAACAATGTGAAGTGCATCGACCTGCTCAAGATCAACGTCGAGAAGAGCGAGATGGATGTTTTGGCCGGCATTGAGGAAAAGGACTGGTCCAAAATACGTCAGATTGCCATGGAAGTTCACGACATCGACAGCCGGCTCCAGTCGATCGTCGAGTTGTTGAAGGGCCACGGCTATGAAGTAACCGTGGAACAGGACTGGCGACTGGAGGAATCCACCAGGACCAACTTCTATCTATACGCTCGCCGTAGTGTTGAAGACCGTGATGTGAGGCGAGCATCGCCGACCTACCTGGTCGATAAACTGGTTACGGCGCAGGAGCTACGCGCATTTCTGGCTAAGCGATTGCCGGAATACATGGTCCCCGCAGCGTATGTGCCATTGGATGCGCTGCCATTAACCCCGAACGGGAAGTTAGACCGGCGAAGGTTGCCGGTACCGGATGGAGACGCTTATGCGGCCACTGGCTACGAAGCACCGGTTGGGGAGATAGAAATCAAGCTGGCGGAGATTTGGCAAAAAACACTCAAGCTAAATCGAGTCGGCCGCCGCGATAACTTCTTTGAGCTTGGCGGTCACTCGATCCTTGCAGTACGCGTGCTCAGTCTGCTGGAGGACATAGATAACACCCTGACGTTATCCGATCTTTTCGCCCACCCGACAATTGAATCGCTTGCCGGAAAAATCCAGCCGGCGGGCAAACAGACCTCGGGCAACAGGGCCATCTGTGTGAGAGAAGGTGGTTCAGAGCCCCCTCTGTTCACGGTGCATCCAGCGAACTACGGATACTTTCTTCATAACTTCGCTGAACATCTTGCGCCTGGCTTCCCCGTTTATGACTTGCCTCCGAGGCCACTGAGTGATCCTTCGGAACAGACCGTTGAAGGAATGGCCATGAGATTGGTGCAAATGATGCGCGCTGTTCAGCCAGAGGGACCCTACCGGATTGCCGGCTATTCCGGCGGAGGGCCGATTGCCTATGAGGTCGCGACGCAACTGATCGGCCTTGAGCAGAAGGTTGAATTTGTCGGTCTGTTTGACGCCCATTACTGGCCTGGTGAAAAGGGTTTCGCGGTCAAAGTTCGGCAAACTCTTGAGCTGTACCAGGACAGTGACGATAACCATATCTTATTGCGTATCATCGAAAATGCGGTCACCAATCCGGAAAAGTTTACGCGCCGCGTCACACAGGAAGACCTCGACGAGTTTAGGGTGTACGCCGCGACCATGGACTTAGCCACATTCCTCCGGAAGTGTCAGGAAAGGCTGGTACTGTCAGAGTTCTACGACCATTTCACGGCCCCACAAGTCCACAACTATCTGACTCGCAATCGCACGATCGTATTAGCGTTGTTGCAGCACTGGGCTCACCCACTACCGATTCCGATTTATTTCTTTGCTGCTCGCGAGAGCGGAGATCTAAGCGTGGAGGGCTGGAAATCTGTTGTGCCACCCGAGCTGCTTCACATCCTACCTGTAGAAGGCTCCCATCAGTCACTCCTGGGCAGCGCTAATGTTGTCGGGTTTACTCGAGTTTTGTGTGATGCCCTTCGTGATGCATCTGAAGCCTCAAGAGAAAAGCCGGAGAGAAGAAATGATTCTCCTTTGTTTTGTTTGCAATCGGGCCGGCAGGATGCTGCTGCCCACTTCTGGGTCCCCGGAGCCGGCGCTACCGTAATCAACTTCGCGGAAGTGGTCACCCATCTGGATAGAACGATTCCGGTGTACGGGCTGCAACCGCGCGGTCTCGAAGATGAAGCTGTTCCTCATTCTACTGTCGAAGCTGCTGCCGAATTTTACGTGCAGGCTATCAATGAGGTATATCCCCGAGGCCCGGTGCATCTCCTTGGTCACTCATTTGGTGGTTTAGTTGCTTTCCATATGGCCCAGTTGTTACTCGAAAGTGGCCGTACCGTCGCATCATTTATCATTTTGGACAAAGAGGCCCCGGATCGGCCTGACAGCGTTGCCCGCGAGTATAGCCACACCGATATGCTGATGAGCTGGATAGATGATCTCGAGCTGGTTTTAGGGCAGCCACTGGGGATCAATAGAGCCGACATTGAATGGCTTTCAGAAGCTACCCAACGGGAACTCTTGCATACTAACCTGGTAAGAGTGGGCCTCATGCATCCGAGATCCACCCCTGATGAATTACGTGGCCCGTTACGAGTCTTCGGTGCCTCAATCCGTGCTCGCTACGTACCCGGCAAGTCTTATCGGGGGCCATTGAAGTTAGTGCTCGTAGATGACCCGCGCATGGATCAGGCATCCAACCGGCAACACCAGCAACAGATCATCAAGGAGTGGAAGTATTACGCGCCTGGTCTAGTTAGCGTGCAGGGGCCTGGCAACCACTTGACTATGCTCAAAGCGCCGCACGCCCAGAGGCTGGCCCATCTGCTCCAGGATAGCTTGCAATAATTCAGTTTAACTCACTTAAAAAAATCACTTCAGAGCGTGAGCACAAGGCTCGACTCGCGGAGGTTTGTCTATGATCGAATGGAAAACAGAAGCCGCCGTGTTGCCGTTAATTGGAATGGCTCGGGAACAGCCATCAAATGGCCATCGCTTGCAGAAATGGCTCCTGGACAACAAGGACGAAATTGACCAATTCCTCTTTGTCCATGGGGCTCTCTTGTTTCGAGGATTCGGAGTCGCGTCCGTAGATGAGTTCCAGGATGTTGCCCGTCTCTTTTGTGATGAATTTGGCAGTTACGTGGGTGGCAACTCACCGCGTACCAGGGTGGCTTCTCATGTTTTTACTTCCACTGAATATCCAAAAGAGGAGCGGATTTCGCTGCACAATGAAGCTTCTTATCTAAAACGTATGCCTGGCAGGGTCCTCTTTTTCTGTCTCGAGCCAGCCGCACAGGGAGGGGCCACACCGCTTGCGGATTGCCGGCGTATTCTAAGCCGTATCGATCCCCAGGTGCGCAGCCGGTTTGATCGCAGTGGCGTTCGATACATCCACAACTTGCATGGGGGATCCGGACTCGGCAAATCGTGGATAGAGACTTATTGCACGAAAGACCGCAGGGAAGTGGAGAGCTGTTTGCAAGCCGATGGCCATTCATTCGAGTGGAAGCCGAACGGCACACTTCGAATTTGCATGCATGCGCCCGCGACCTTGCGTCATCCAGCGACGCAGGAAGAAGTGTGGATCAATCAGGCGGAGCAATGGCATTCGTCAAGTATGGAGAGCACTCTATTGGAGGATCTCCTTTCAATTCTCAGCGAAGAAGAACTTCCACACAATGCATTTCTCGGAGATGGATCCGCACTTAGCAAGTCAGATCTGGAGAACATCCGAGCAGCCATGGCAGCCGAAGAGCGAGTCTTTGAATGGCAGGCGGGGGACGTTTTGCTCTGCGACAATTTTCTTGTAATGCACGGTCGCCAACCATACTCGGGGAACCGCAAGATTCTTGTGGCAATGGGATGAACGTGCGCTCGCATTCACAAGTCTCCAGTTCGCGAATTCCGGTTTTACTAAAGGAGGACAAACACATGAACGAGATGTATCAAATTCTTGGATTACCTGAGGATGTACAAACGGCTGAGGCTTCCCACTCCCGTGAACCAGGTAAACGGATTACATTAGTAAAACCGCCTTACTTTGCGCCATTAACGCCGCCGCTCGGAATCGCGATTATAAAAACATTCCTTGAGCGCAATGGCTTCAGAGCCCATTGCATAGACTTGAATGTCGATCCGGATCTGTGGGGGATGCACCATAACTATTTCGCGGCGCTTCAGAGTTTAGAAGATATTTCTCTGAACGATGGTTACTCGAAATTATGGTGGATTCTCAACGCCCATCTGCTTGCAAAAGCTAATGGAGCGGACTCTCAGGTATGCAAAAAGATACTCCGGACGGTCATCCCGATATTCGATATCAGGTTTGATGAGAATGTGATCAGAACCTTAATACCGCTGGTCGATAATTTCTACAAAAGGCTCGATGTGCTGATCGACCGCGTAAATTGGGCAGATTCCGCGGTTGTAGGTACGAGCACCTACACTACCTCATTAGGCCCCTCTCTATTTCTTCTGAAGAAGATCAAAGAAAAGCATCCTCACATTACCACGGTGATGGGCGGTGGAGTTTTCGCCGATGATTTGGCCCTGGGATCAGACAACCTCAATACTCTGATCAATGAATATCCATGGATCGATCATATCGTGGTTGGAGAGGGAGAAGCGCTCTTGCTTAAACTTGTGCAAGGTGAACTGGCCCATAAACGATTAGTCTCTATTGCTGATTTGTCCGGAAAGGTGGTGCCTATGCAAGACATTCCCATACCGGACTTTTCTGACTTCAATACAAATTACTATTCACTCCTGTCTCTGGAGGGAGCACGGAGTTGTCCTTTCCAATGTAATTTTTGCTCAGAGACGATACAGTGGGGAGAATATCGTAAGAAGCCAATCGACCGGCTCGCTGACCAGATGGTTAGCCTCGCCGCTAAACATCACAACCAGGCGTTCTTTATGGGTGATTCTCTGATGAACCCATACATAAATCCCCTTGCGGAGAAATTGGTTGAGAGAGGCGCGAATGTACGGTATGACGGCTACCTGCGTGCTGATAAGCCGGTAACCAATACGGGTTTCGTTAAGCTCTGGTCTGACTCCGGGCTGTTTCGCGCCAGACTGGGAATTGAGAGCGCGTCGGCTCGAGTACTGGAGTTGATGAATAAACAGACCGCGCCCAGTACCATTGCCGCGGTTCTGGAAACTCTTGCTGCACAGGGAGTCCGGACCACCACTTATTGGATAGTTGGATTTCCGGAAGAGACTGAGGAAGACTTTGCTGAAACCTGCGACTTCATTCGCGAGCACCACAAGAACATCTATGAATTGGAAGCGCATCCTTATCACTACTATCCTTACGGGCAAGTAGCTTCCAGACAGTATCAGTCTTATTCGCTTTATCCCGATGATGTGACGGATGTTATTAAGTTCAGGGTCTGGGAAATAATAGAAGTCAAACCGGATCGCCTGGAACGTTACAAACGGCTGCGGCAAATTACTGCACTGGCCGCAGAACTCGGGCTACCTAACATTTACTCGGTAACAGATCGCTACCGGGCAGAGGAAAGATGGCGCCAGTTACACCCCCTCGCGACTAAGATTTATCAATGAAGTGATCGCGTCGTAGTCGAACGACACTGTGTTACAATCCAGCACCGAGCCAACCTTGATGCAATTCTAACCCCGTCCTACGTGGAGGAAGAGGTTATGCGAACACTCATACAGAATTGTAAATATGCAGTCAGAGTGCTGTTGAAGGCGCCTCTGCTGACGGTCTCGTCAATTCTCATTTTAGGTATAGGCATTGGTGCTAACACGGCTTTATTCACCGTGATGAATGCACTTCTCATCGAGCAACTACCCGTTGAAGATCCCGATAGACTGGTCTTGTTCGAAGTGAGTGCGCCGGAGAACTTTGATTATGGAAGTACATCAGGAAGCACGAAGGTAGAGGCCGGCAGACTTCGATTGACAGCTTTTACTTACCAGTCATTCATTCGCTTCCGAGAAAACGCACAAGGCTTAGCTGATGTTTTTGCGTTCAGCCCTTTAACTCTAAATGTAAATGCTGATGGTCGTTCTGATGTTGTAGAGGGTCAGGTTGCTTCCGGCAATTACTATAGTGGATTACGTTTACCAGCAGCTATTGGCCGCACAATTACCGATGCTGACGATACACCGTCCGCTCCCGCTGTAGCTGTTATTAGTCATCGTTTTTGGCGCCAGAGATTTGGTGGCAGCCCAAGCGTTATAGGCAAGCAACTTACCATTAATAACACTGCCTTCACTGTTATCGGTGTTACTCCCGCCAACTTCAACGGAACAGGGGAAGTCGGATCAGCCCAGGACATTACAATCCCGCTTAATTGGGAGTCTAAGATCCAAGCTGATCCGAAACAGTCACAGATATATCAACCTGGTAACTGGTGGTTGCAAACGATGGCGAGGTTGGGCCCAGGCGTAACTATCGAACAGGCAACTGCAAAACTGAATACCGTATTTCAGCAGTCCGTTTTAGAAGATCACGCGGCGCGTCAAATAGATGCTCAAGAGAAGGGGGACACTTCCATAAAAGCATTGGAGTCCCAGAACTATCCACTGTTGAAGCTAAAAATCGGCAGCAGGGGACAAGTGGACGTAAGAGAAGAATATGCTCCAAGTCTATCTCTACTTCTTAGCGGGCTCATCGCAGTCTTATTAATAGTATGTATCAGTGTGGCAAACCTCCAATTTTCGCGACGAGTGGATCAACAACGGGAAATCGCGACAAGATTGGCGCTCGGTGCCAGTCGATGGCAAATAGTTCGTCAAATGCTCATTGAGAGTGTAGTCCTCGCCAGTATCGGAGGAGCGCTCGGAATAATGTTCGCCATTTGGATCAAGGAAGTTTTGCTTAGGGTAGAAGACTGGGGCGGGGGAGCTCTGAATGCTCTGAACACAAAGCTCGATTGGCGTGTTTTGGGTTTTACGGCCTTACTTTCAATAGCAACAGGAGTTGTTTGTGGTGTTGTGCCTGCGTGGAAGTCAGCCAACACTGACACTAAAATCCTGTTAAATCTTCGTTCCGGAGGAGCAAGAGTTACATCCCGCGGATTGTTAAGCAGGGTATTAATCGTTACGCAAATTGCTTTGACTTTAGCGTTGGCGATTGGCGCAGGGTTGTTTTTTCAGACGCTATACAATCTGAAACGAACCGAGACGGGCTTCAACGCGCATAATGTGCTCTTGGTTGACATCTCTCCGGAGTCGAACGGATATAAAGCCGAAGAACTCGCGCAGTTATATCCGGATTTGATCGACAGGTTTAATACCATTCCCGGAGTTAACGCGGCTACGATTTCCCGGATCCCCTTACTCGCAAATACCAGGTTTGGAAGGAGTGTCTATCTGCGTGAGGCGTTGAAAGCTACGCCCGATGCAAACGGCCGAATACCGGCTAGCGGAAGTGTCTACGTGAATTATGTATATGAGAATTTCCTCGACGTGATGCAAATACCTTTACTACAGGGGCGGCCTTTAGAGCGCCACGACGATTCGAACTCTTCACCAGTTGCAATAGTAAGTGAGACTTTTGCAAAGCGGCTTTTCCCAAATGAATCCGCAATAGGAAAACGATTCACGTTCAATGTGAAGAAGCCTGATGCGATCGAAATCGTCGGCGTAGCAAGGGATACAAAGTATGACATGCAGCGCAGGGAAATTCGGCCCATGGTGTACTTACCATGGCGCCAGAGTGTGGAACAGATGCTTCCTGCGACGATCGAGGTGCGAACGATAAATGACCCATATTCGGTAGTCGGAGATGTCCGCAAAGCGGTATATGAGGTCGATAAGAATTTGCCCGTCAGCAATATCAGGACACAGGAAGAGCAAGCTGATAAGACATTGCATGCGGAACGGCTTTTCGCGAGGATCCTGGGCCTGTTTGCAGCCTTTGCCCTGCTTCTTACGGCGATTGGATTGTATGGTGTTTTGGCGTATTCGGTTAAGCGCCGCACAAATGAAATAGGGCTTCGCATGGCGCTTGGTGCAGATCGTACCGAGGTACTGAAAATGATTATCCGCCAGGGGATAATGGTGACCTTGGTTGGGTTGGCGTTGGGATTAATATTGTCTTACCTGTCGGAACTGTATCTGGAGAAGACCATAAAACTGAGCTCTATGCTTTACGGAGTGAAGACACATGACCTGTCAACCTACATCGCGGTTGCGTGCATAATGTTTGTGGTTACTTTAGTTGCCTGTTGGTTTCCTGCTCGGAAAGCGACAAAAATTGATCCGATCAGGGCGTTGAGAGTTGAATGACTGGACGCTCGTCAGTCTGTTGGTCCATCCTCGGCATCCCTATCTAAATTCGGTAGTGCCTGATTTGAAGTTCTTCATCCACAGATTACACAGATTTTTAAAACAGTCTGTGTAATCTGTGTATGGAAGCCAAACGTTCGGAATCGTGTGCTGAACCAGAATCTCATAACAATCTGGAGGTGGAGTTGTGGCCGAAAGCGATATTCTCATAGTCAGAGAAACTGAAGTAATCTCGTTGCTTGATGGCAGAGAGCGAGATCTCATAGACACCGTTCGAGCGGCCTACGAGGCTCATGCGCGAGGTCAAACGTCCTTGCCGCAGTCGAACTTCTTAACGTTTCCGGCCGACCGGGGCAGCCGGATCATCGCTCTACCTGCGTATCTCGGTGGCAAGTATGATAGTGCAGGTATCAAATGGGTGGCCTCGTTTCCGACGAATCTGAATCTCGGATTGAATCGGGCATCCGCCGTCGTAATTCTGAATTCCGTGAAGACTGGCCGAGCGACAGCGATCCTCGAGGGATCGATGATTAGTGCAAGAAGAACAGCAGCCAGTGCCGCTCTGGCAGCCCAAGTTCTTCACGGGGATCGGTCGATATCTCAGATCGGTATCATCGGATGTGGCGTAATTAATTTTGAAATAATTCGATTCCTCCGAAGCGTCTATGACGGAGCAGACTCATTCGTCGTCTTCGATGTCGATGTCGAGAGGGCACATCAGTTCAGCCGGCGATGCGAGAGCGTCTTTGCCGGCGTGGAAGTCCGCGTTGTGACGAACATCCGGGAAGTACTAGCCCAATGCCTCCTCATCTCATTTGCAACCACGGCTGTGGAACCTCATGTGCTCGACTTATCATGTTGTGGTACGGGGAGTACGATTCTCCACATCTCGCTGCGAGACATCTCGAGTGAGGGAATTTTATCCGCTGACAACGTAGTGGATGACGTCGATCACGTTTGCAGGGCTCGGACATCCGTGCAACTGGCAGAAGAGGTCACGGGAAACCGCAACTTCATCCGCTGCACGCTTCCGGAGATTCTGATTGGCGCCGCGGCGCCGAGAGAAAACGACGAAAGAACTTGCATATTCAGCCCGTTCGGACTTGGCATACTCGATATCGCTGTGAGTAATCTGGTCTATGCACGAGCCCTGGCGGAGCAAAAAGGTGACGTGATCAAATCTTTTTACGCCACTTCAGACGGCCACGTACGGGCCGAAGCAGTTCATGGTAGCCTGTCCGTCAGTTAGCTGCTAAATCAACGAATCCCAGGCTCAGTCGCACGTTGCGTTACGTCTGCGCTCCACTCCGCCTCCCCCCTCTCAAAACACTGATTAGAAAAGGATGACTATGAAGATTCGCGATCTCGTTTCGCTGGAAGAGTGGCAAGTGCGCGTGGATCTGGCTGCGGCGTATCGAGTGGTGGCGGATTACGGTTGGGACGATCTCGTATTCACTCACATCTCGGCGCGCGTGCCTGGACCGGAGCCTCATTTTCTGATCAATCCGTACGGGATGATGTTTGATGAGATCACGGCTTCGAGCCTGGTGAAAATCGATCTGAACGGAAAGATCGTGATGGACTCGGAGTACAGCATCAATCCCGCTGGCTTCACGATTCACAGCGCGGTCCATGCGGCTCGCGAAGACGCGCTCTGCGTTATGCACCTTCACACGGAGTTTGGCATCGCCGTCTCGGTGCAAGAGAACGGGTTGCTGCCAATCTCGCAACAATCGCTCTTTGTGCTGTCGTCGCTTGGCTATCACGACTATGAAGGGCCCGCGTTGAACGAGGAAGAGAAACCGAGACTGGCGTCGGATCTCGGCACGAATACCTTTTTGATTCTGCGGAATCACGGGCTGCTGACAGTTGGACCAACAGTCTCGGATGCGTTTCTCTCGATGTTTCTGTTAGAGCGCGCATGCAAGATTCAGATCCTCGCGCAGTCAGGTGGAAGTAAACTGGTTCCCATCCCGGAGAAGATCTTCGCGCAAATTTTGGTGCAGGAGGAGGTGGTTACTCAAGGCGGTGGTGGACGCCTGGTGTGGCCTGGATTGCTGCGGAAACTAGATCGCATGGGCGCTAACTACAGAGATTAAGCCGCAGATTTCGGGAATGAACGCAGAAAGGGTTACGAGAAGACGCAATGATGACGTGTCCAACTCGTGAAAGAAGTGAGTCCAGCTTAGCGCCACATCTGTGGGCTCTAAGTGATGGACGGTGGGCTCTTTGGCGCATTCTGGCTATTAGAGGGGCTGGTTTCCCGGCTGCCGATGTGCTCAAGCTTGGCGATTCCATGTGCGGAGCTGCGGCAGACAATGTTGTTGAGGCGGAGGCCGAGCTACAGCGGACACGCGCGCTAATTCTCGAAAGCCTGAAACGCAACATCAGGCTAGCCGGAAAGCCTGAGCGTCGCGCTTTAGACAAGCTCAAGCACCGCGTTGAGCAAAATCAACTATCGGAGTTGGCAAAGATTCCTGAAGCGCAGGCTTGGGCCACTGAGTTATCAGCCGCAAGCCAACGTCTTGAGCTGCTGACCAAAGAATTTCAGAGCGCCTTCGATCTGGCGCTGAAAAAAGGTTCGCGCGCGATTCGCGAGATAGCCGCGGATGAGCGGTTCCAGGAAGCATTTATCTGGCAGAATCGTGCGGCATGGCATAGTGGCGTTGAATTCTTATTACGAAAGGACGCGGAAGTTTCCGATCAGGAGTTTTCCTTGAGAACCGCGCGCGTGCGCGCTAAAGAGGAATTAATCGCAAACTACGTACAGCGTTACTGCGTCAAAAACGATTCGATAGGTTTCTTTGGTCCGGTTGGCTGGGCGACGCTGGCTCTCGATGGCGAGGCTCTCACCGTGCGGCCGGGCGCAGCCTTGATCGACTCACGCTGCGTATTTCTGGAATCGTGGGGCATTGACACTTTGGCTGCAACCCTGGCCCAGAACGAGCAGCTCAAGCCGTGGCTGGCTCCTCGTCAGATGCCGTTCATACTTCATCAGCAAGGGACTGTAACTGTGCCGGGCGGCATCTCATTCAGGATTTCAGCTCAAGAGGCAATGCTGCTGGATGTTTGTAACGGAGAAGATACAGCGCGAGAACTAGCTGTCCAATTGCTGCGCCGCCCTGATTGTACTTTTAAGAATGAGGATGAAGTGTACCAGGGGTTGGAGTCGTTGTGTGCGAATGGTTTGATAGCCTGGACACTCGAAGTTCCACTAAAGACGGATGGAGCAGGAATCCTGCGAAAACTGGTTGAGCGCATCGATGATGAATCTCTCCGGCAAGCGACGCTGAACATTGTATCCGAGATGGAAGTGCATCGTCAGGCAGTGGCCGATGCTGCCGGAGATCCAAAAGCATTGGACCAGGCGCTGAATAATTTAGAGCAGACCTTCAATCGTTTGACGGGGGGAGAGGCAACCAGAGCAGCCGGTCAGACGTATGGCGGGCGGACGCTGATCTACGAGGACTGCCGCCGAGACATAGAAGTCGTCATCGGGCCGGAGTCGATGCAGGAGTTGGAGCCAACGCTGACTCTGCTGCTTGATAGTGCCCGCTGGATCACTTTTCAGCTGGGTGAGAAGTACCGGAAGATTTTGGAAGAGATCTACACCGGATTGGTGAAGAAAACGGGGTCGCGCATTATTGGGGGAATCGATTTTTGGATAAAGGCCGATCGTGTGAACGTCAAGGAACAAGCCGATGAAGTAACGGCTGAATTTCAAAAGCGCTGGTCGGAGTTACTGTCGCTGCCGCCCGGACAAACTCGAGTCTCTTATAGCAGCGATCAGTTGCAGGCTGGTGTGAAGCACGACTTTGCGGCTCCCGGATCTGGTTGGAGCACTGCCTGTCACCATAGTCCTGACATAATGATAGCGGCTTCCGATCCGGAGGCGATTCGGCGAGGCGATTATCAGTTCGTGTTAGGAGAACTTCATGTCGGCGTCAACACGCTCAATACTCCGATTTTTGGAGCACGGCATCCACACCCGGAGGAGATTTATCAAGCCATTGAGTCTGACTTACCCAATCCGCGGCTGGTCCCGGTGATGCCAAAGCATTGGCCCGAATTGACGTCGCGGACGCAGATCGATTTTGTCTCACCCAAAGATTTCCGACTTTTGCTTTCCCACGATTCATGCGGCATCCCTAAATCTCAGGCCGTGCCGATTAGTAGTCTCGTCATTGAGGACTCGAGCGATGGGTTGATAGTCAGAACAGTTGATGGACGTTTGCGTCTCGGCGTGCTGGAGGCATTTGCTGAATCATTATCATATCGAGTTATGAATTCCTTTAGCCTGTTGCCCCCGGCGCGGCACACGCCGCGAGTCACCATAGATCGGGTAGTGGTTGCCCGTGAAGCTATGCGTTTCTGTTGCAGTGAACTGGGCTTCGCCTTTGAAAAAAATGAGGCAGCGCGCTTCCTGGCGGCACATCGCTGGATGCGTGAGCATGGCTTGCCGCGCTTCCTGTTTGTGAAATCGCAGCTCGAGCGAAAGCCTTTCTATGTGGATTTGAACAGCCCGACGCTTCTCAATATTCTGGCGAAGATAATTCGCCGAACCAAAGAGAACGAGAAGACCGCAAACTCTTTTATTACCTTTACGGAAATGCTACCCAGCCACGATCAGACGTGGTTGCCGGACATTGACAATAATTATTATGCAAGCGAGCTTCGCATGGTAGCCGTTGATCTCACTCGCCCACAAGGTTTGTCCGTTAATTGATCCCCAGCTTTCAAAGCTCATTCTCACTCGAAGAAGCTTCAGATTAATTAGTCGTCGAGGCTCGCCGGCCGTGGATTGCTGCGGAAACTAGATCGTATGGGTGCAAATTACAGATGATTAGCCGCAGATTCTCGCAAATGAACGCAGATAGTCCACACCCATGGCCCAGTTCGGAGCAGAGCGGCGGCAAGAAAAGAGGTGTTATGAAGGAAGTGAGTTAGTGACGGAATCGCGCGTTCGATCGGGTCGGGACATGAGCTTTTAGGCGAGTGGAACCGGCCGAAAGGAAAGTGCCGCCGTGAAGCCTTTTGGTCTCCGGCGGCACTTTTGCATGGTGGGTTGCTCTGTTGTGTTGAGTCGTATGTGGTTGTGCGTAATAGAATGAAGAGGTTATTAAGCGAACGATATCTGAAAGTCGCCGAACATTCACGGCATCTGAATGGAGGATGAGCTGGTACTTTTTCATCAATCTTCGACTGGAATGTTATTCTTGGCGAAGAACTCATTGAAAAAGTCTTCCGCTGGTCGTCCTTTCTTACGGCTTCGTGACGCGAGGCGCTGGCGCAGGATCTCGACAACCTCCGACCGCTCTTTAAGCTCAAGTAGTTTTTGATAACTTTCGGCGTCCTGGACCACCACTGCCGCTTTGCCAATCCTCCACGCAGAATTTCGAAGTTAGGAACAACCGAGATACAAACACTAGCGCTCCTCTCAAAAAGTAAGAACAAAGATCGCAAAATTCGCCACCGCCCGACCTAAGCTTCGTGATTAGGCGATTGTTAACGATTGTGGTCTAATGCGAGTGCAGTTGTTATCGTGCCGGTGGGCTTCCTTAGGACGCACCTCCTTTCTCGGAGAATGGCGAAACTTTGATCGGCTAACCCTCCTGGAATTCCGATACCCCCACGTTGCCAGCGGACCCCGCGCGTTTCAATCACAGCTTGACGAATGCCAACCTACTGCCATTCACGCTGCCGATTGTGCGGTAGTTTGTGTTGCAGAGAGTCGTCGAATTTACTGTTTGTCAGCGAGTGAAGGCAGGGATGATGATTCTGGCAAAGTTGAAAGAGCAGACCGCTGTGCAACACCAGCGATTAGAAGCTAAGCTTGACATCCTCGCGCGCCTAAGTTCGCCCCAGGGCTATAAATCTCTGCTCGAACAATTCTACGGATTTTATCGGCCGCTTGAAATACATCTAGGTTCTGTAATGTGTCCCCCCGGAGCTCTCTCAAATTTTGCTGCCAGAAGAAAAACTCCGCTGCTGGAAAAAGACTTGTTGTTTCTTGATTTATCCGAACGGGACTTGGCTGAGCTACCCCAGTGCCAAAAGCTACCGACGGTTGAGTCTGAAGCGCAGGCGTTCGGCTGTCTGTATGTTCTCGAAGGCGCGACACTTGGTGGACAGATCATCTCAAAGTATGTAGCCGATAAACTCGGTTATGAGCGTGAGCGAGGTGCGACGTTCTTCAAGAGCTACGGAATAGAAGTGAGAGCGATGTGGTGCGGTTTTGTGCAAGCGCTCAGAGAGTACGCAACGGCGCACGATGCGGATGACGAGGTCGTCGCCGCTGCGGTCGATACCTTCGACAAGTTCGACCAATGGCTCTGTGTAGGAGAATCTCCCCATGAGCGAAGATTACGCCGGCAGCGAAAAGATTGACCTGACAAGCTGCGACCGCGAACCGATTCACGTCCCCGGCTCGATCCAGCCGCACGGCGCGCTCATTGTCTTGCAGGAGCCGGAGATGAAAATTATCCAGGTCAGCGCCAACACCGGCGCGCTCCTCGGTATCGCGCCAAACGAGCTTCTCAACCAAACTTGGGAGTTGCTGCTGGTTCCCAGCGACATCTCGTTCCTCAACAAACAAATTTTGACGAAGCATCTGGAAGCGACGCCTTACTATTTGCCGCTGCTGGGAGCGGGCAAAAGCGGCAAGCAGTTCGAGGCTATCATTCATCGCTTTCAGGAAGTGCTTTGGTTGGAGCTGGAAGAAAAGCCCGCGAACAGTGATAGAGATGAAGCGCACGTCGAGATCTACGCCTCACTCAAGCCCATCCTCGCGGATTTGCAAGCCACGGCCTCGTTAAGCGCGTTCTTCCAGATGGTCGCCGCTCAACTGCGGCAATTCACAGGTTTCGACCGCGTGATGATTTACAAGTTTCTTGAAGACGGCTCGGGCAAGGTCGTCGCTGAAGACAAGCGCGTAGACTTAGAAGCCTTCCTCGGTCTGCATTACCCCGCTTCGGACATCCCGAAACAGGCGCGAGCGCTTTACGTTAAAAGCTGGCTACGCATGATTAGCGATAATGATGCTGCACCCGTGCCGATCGTTCCTGCCATCAATCCTCTGACCAACGCGCCGCTCGACATGAGCTATGCAGTGTTGCGAAGCATGTCGCCGATTCACACCGAGTACCTTCGGAACATGGGCGTGCGGGCAACGATGTCCATTTCGATTATTCAGGACAATCGACTCTGGGGCTTGGTCGCGTGCCACCATTACTCACCGCGTTACGTTACCCATCCCGCGCGAATGGCCTGCGAGTTTCTGGCGCATATGCTCTCGCTGCAAGTCGAATCGAAAGAGGCGTTGGAGAATCACGAGTATATAAAAAGGCTTACGTCGAAACACGCAGAGCTGGTAAGAGCGATGTCGGAGGATAAAGATTTCTTCCACGGACTCTTGAAACCGGAGGCCGACTTTGAACACTGGCTCGACGCTCAGGGCGTCGCGTTTTGCCTCGGTGACGAAGTGGAACTACTTGGCGCGACCCCGGCGGAAGCGGACGTTCGGCAAATCGTTGCGTGGCTGTTGGAAAATTCAGACCAGGAAGTTTTTGCCACGAATAATCTCGCGACACACTACCCCCCGGCCAACGGGTTTCGCTCAACCGCGGCGGGCTTGTTGGCGACTCGACTTGCCAAACTCAAGCCGCAATACGTGCTTTGGTTTCGGCCGGAAATCGCGCAGGAGGTCAATTGGGCGGGCGATCCCACGAAGCCGGTCGAAGTCGGCGAGTTTGGCAAGCGGCTGACTCCGCGCAAGTCGTTCGCGCTTTGGATCGAAGAGGTTAAGGGCAAGTCCGCGCCCTGGAAGGACTGTGAGGTAGACGCCGCGCGCGCCCTTCGTCGTTCGATTCTTGAGATCGTCGGGCGGAAGGCGGAAGAGTTGTTAAAACTCAACGCGGAGCTTGAACGCAGCAATGACGAGCTGGATTCGTTTGCTTTTATTACCGCGCACGACTTGAAAGAGCCTCTGCGCGGCATCCATAACTATTCGCACCTGCTCATCGAGAGTTACGGCGAGCAGCTTGACGGTGAAGGACAACAGAAACTCCAAACGTTGATGCGCCTCACGCGGCGCATGGAGTCGCTCATCGAATCGCTTCTGTATTACTCGAGGGTCGGGCGCGCGGAGCTAATACGCACGGAGGTTAATTTGAACAATCTCGTGAGCGAGACACTTGAGATGATGCAGTTGCGCTTGCAGGAAAGCAATGCGCAAGTTCACGTCAACGGCGCTCTGCCAAACTTGCATGGGGACGCGGTGATGCTCAGAGAGGTCTTTGAAAATCTAATCGGCAACGCCGTGAAGTACAACGACAAGGGGGCGCGAAAGATCGAGGTTGGGCACCTCGCCGCGACAAAGGCCTCCGCATCCGCGCCAATTTTCTACGTGCGCGACAATGGGATAGGCATCGAGGCCAAGCATCACAACGATATTTTCCACATTTTTAGGAGGTTGCATGGACGTGAGCAATACGGCGGGGGCGTCGGCGCGGGATTGACGATCACAAAGAAGATCGTCGAGCGGCACGGCGGGCGGATCTGGGTCGAGTCAACGCCGGGTGCGGGTACGACCTTTTACTTCACGCTGCAACGAGAGCAGGAATAATGAACCTCAAGGGCTCGCCTACAGTTCTCGTTATCGAGCATAGCGACGAGGATCTCGCAGCCGCTGAATGGTCGCTCAAAAACTCAGAAGACAAAGTTTGCTATACGCCGCACGAACCACTGCCGTATACAGAAGGGTAGAGGAGCATGAGCAAGCAGACACGCCACATTCTCGTTATTGACGACAACGCGGAAGACCGCGCTGCGATTCGCTGGTATTTAGAACAGGATGCCGACTTTGCTTATGCCATCCAGGAAGCGGAGCTGGGCTCACAGGGAATCGCCGCATACGCTTCCGTCCGTCCCGACTGCGTGCTGCTTGATTACCGCCTGCCCGATATGGACGGATTGGAAGTACTCTCCGTTTTGACTGACGGAAAAACTCCGCCGGACACCGCCGTCGTCATGCTCACAGGCACGGGCAACGAAGCCATCGCGGTCCAGGCGCTACGATGTGGCGCGCATGATTATCTCGTGAAGGGCAAAGCCGTTGCGGAAGATATTCGCCGCGCCGTCTCGAACGCGATTGAAAAGGTAGAACTGGTCCGCAGGCTCAATGAGCAGCGCAAGTGGCTGCAGGGCACACTGGCAAGTATCGGCGACGCTGTGATCGCTACCGACGTTGCAGGGTGCGTCACTTTCATGAACGAGGTCGCGCAGAGGCTAACAGGTTGGACGCAGGCAGACGCCGAAGGTCAGCAGATCGCAGACGTCTTTCGCATCGTCAACGAAGAGACTCGCTCAACGGTTGAAAGCTCTGTCGAGCGGGTGCTGCGCGAAGGCGTAATCCTCGGTCCGGCGAATCACAACCTGCTTGCAAAAGACGGACGCGAAGTGCCGATTGACGACAGCGTCGCGCCCATCCACGACCAGACCGGAGTGATACTCGGCGCAGTGCGCGTCTTCCGCGACATCTCCAGGCGCAAGCAGACTGAAGAGCAACTGCGCCGCAATCACGAAACCTTTTACAACCTCATCCAGAACACGCCTTTCGGCATCTACATCGTGGACGCCGACTTCCGGCTGGTGGAGATCAGCAAAGGATCGAAAAAAGTTTTCAACAATGTGGAGTCGCCCATTGGGCGCGACTTCGCAGAGATTTTGCGAACGCTTTGGAAAGAGCCGTTCGCCACGAAAGTGATTGAGCGCTTCCGGCACACACACTCGACAGGAGAGCCATATCGCTCTTCAAACACGACCGAACAGCGCGGCGACATCGGAGATGTGGAGTCCTACGATTGGAAGATCGAGCGCATCACATTGCCGGACGGGCGATACGGTGTGGTCTGTTATTTCTATGATCTTACCGAGCGCCTGCAATTTGAAAAAAAATTGCGCGATTCGGAAGAGCGAATACGTCTGGTCTTGGGGGCATCCCAACTCGGCATCTGGATTTACGACTTTACAACGCAGCGCGTCTATCGTTCGGCGGAGCATGACGAGATTTTCGGAACTGACAATCTTGAGCCAACAGCCGACGCTTTCTTTAGCGTCGTTCATCCTGAAGACGTAGAGCGTGTGCGGGCGGAGTTCAATCGCAGTGTTGAAATTCGCAGCTTATACGAAATCGAGTTTCGTATTATTCGCCCCGACGGCGAGGAGCGTTGGATCAAAAATCAAGGGCATGCCAAATATGACGCCGATGGTCAGCCGCTTCAGTTCCTCGGTACTGTATTCGACATCACAGGGCGCAGGCGGCGCGAGCTGAATCTCACCTTTCTTGCTGATTTGCAAAGGGCGCTTGGTAATCTTTCATCCGCCGCCGAAATTTTGAGCGTGGCGGGAGCGAGCATCACTGGATATCTAAATCTGTCTCACTGTCTGTTCATCGAAATCGGCGAGGCTGCGGACGAAGCCTACGTTATTTATGATCATCACGCGGCAGGTGCCGCGTCTCTGGCCGGCATTTATCCTTTGCAGGAATTTCACACGCAAGCGGAGCGACAGCAACTCGCCGCCGGACAGTTACTT